>Ga0247837_1004727_pt1 | contig 21526 bp, 16 predicted proteins | sample LaCtaG_2_FD_187115 | JGI IMG/M metagenome (GOLD analysis project Ga0247837, IMG submission 187115) | Freshwater microbial communities from meromictic Lake La Cruz, Castile-La Mancha, Spain - LaCruzMarch2015_14.5m | ecosystem: Environmental > Aquatic > Freshwater > Lake | place: Spain: Castile-La...
AGCTCATTTCTACTGATAATTCTTCATAAAGAACTCCAAATACTCCTCTACGTTTTTCCTTTTGTAGAACACCGTAAAATTCTTCTCGGAGATAAGAAATTGGCTCAATAGTGCACGGTCGAGTTCCAAGAACACTTCTTGGTCGGTAATGATGGCGGTAATATAATCTTGTGCTTTTTTGGTGTTGGGAAAGCCTTGCACAAACACCAATTCTTGCTCGGGCGAAAGCTGCACATTTTTGGTAGTCAGGTTTTCTACAGCAAATAATCGAGTATTGAAATTGGATATTCGTCCTTTTACATCCGCCACCGCGATTGGTTTTTTCACCACTATAGCGTAATAATGATTGGCCTCTAGGTTGAATTCATACCCTTCTTCGGGCACAATTGGTACTTCCACTTTTGGTGCGATTTTTCCTGTGGTGTCGGGCGCTGCAACTGGAGCCACATCAGGCAATGATTCACCCATTAACGTTTTTACATAGCCCAACAATTCCTCGGCCTTTGTTTTTTCAGGGTCGCCCGGATAGAGTCGAATCACTTCTTCCAAGGCATCGCGATAAACCCGCAATTTTTGGGTGGCGCCTATGCTCATGGCGCGGAGCAAAGCAAATTTTGGGCGCAATTTATCTTCCTTGTACAAACGAAGCACACTATCGGCAGCGGCAATCACAAGTTCATGTTCGCCTTTGGCATAGCTGGTAAAGGCACGCTCGTACATCAAGGCAATTTGCCCTTTCATGGCTTCCATCTTTTTTAGATAGTCGGGGTCGCTCAATATCTTGGCATACTCGCTCTCGGGATATTCACGAAGAATCTTGTTTTTGTAGTCGTTTGCCTTGGCAGTGTTGCCAATTTGCGTGTACAATCGGTAAAGTTGATAGTACGTTTCGAGCGGAAACAAACCTTTGGGATAGCGCTTTAACAATTCCTCAAAAGCATCAATAGACCGCTGATATTCTTTGAGCTTTTCCTTGTAAATGCTTCCTAAATCATAGTAAGCATATTGAATTTTCTTGTGCGAACTGTCTTGCTGTGCTTCAGTAGTAGGAATATTCTTCTTGTAGAATTCAGGCTTCATCAGCTCTTCTAAAGGCACTTCAGCTTTTCCTTCTGTTAGACTTGGGTCTTCTATATTCTGGGTTTTATCAGACCTTCTCCAGTTGTCCTCAAGCTTTCGCTGTCCCCACTTTTGTCTAAAATCGCTTACACCGTAGCCAACAGCCGTAGTGTTATAGAAATACCAACCTGCTCCAGCGCCACCACTAGCCCCAGGAGGCTTGGGCTGAGATGAACTTGGGTTTTGTGCCAACGGATTGAGCAAAGCGCTGGCTTCATCAAACTTGCGCTGGTCTTCTTTGGCCTGCACTTCATCAATAATTTCTTGGATATAGGCGTCTAACTCCGATTCAGACATCTGGCCCAAGCGCAACATGCTATCCTCGTAAGCAATGATTCGGATGTTTTTTACTAGATCCGCCAAACTTTCTTTCCTCGCAGAAACACGAACATATTCCTTGTGCTTCTCTGGCAGAATGGCCATAGAACTATCGTAGTAGGCTGAAGCCAACACATATTCTGGTTGATCGAAATAGAGGTCGGCAATGGTAAAAAACGAAACCGCTTTTTGAGTCATATTCGTAGTTGTGGCTGCGACCGATTTTTTCAAGTACGCCATACCTGCTTCCTTATCGCCTTCTTCCAACGCGATATTGCCCATCGCAAAATAGATGCGGTCGAGGTAGTCGATGTTCTTTTCGTCCTTAGCCAGTTTCACTAATTCGCGTTTTATCGCTTCCACATTGCCCGATTTGGCACTGGTGAGCAATGCCCTATTGATGCGCGCATTAAACTCCATTACATAAGGCGTACTCTTTTTTAACACTTCGGTGTATTGAAACACCGCGCTATCCTTCATACTTAGTTCGGCATACAGCTGTGCCAAAATGAAGGTATATCGAATTTTACTTTTCTTCCGCTTGGTGTTTTTTATAGCGAACTGAATTTCATTCTTTGCCTTGGTATATTCTCCATTATTGATGTAATAATCGGCCTTGGAAGCGGCAATGGAATGTCTAAGTTTCTTGGGAATCAGCTTATCATCCTCTTCCAATTGGGTAATCATTTTCTCCGCATCCTTAAAGCGCGCTAAGGCCGTGTTGGTCCGCATGAGCCAGTTGTAGCCATCAAATCGGATTTTCTCCAAGCGATATTGCTTAATGATGTAGTTGAAAATTTCCAACGCATCCATGTAATCCCGCTTGTAGTAATGCGATTGGCCAATTACCATGTACGAATCATCAATCCAGTTGCACCATTCCTTGCCTTTGATAAGCATGGAGTGCTTGCCAATAACCATCGAGGCTTTGTCTATGCCTCTATCCATTTGAGGGTAAACCGATGTGGCAGTTTGTGCGGTGCCAACGGGAAACACAGGTAGAATCTGCTCGTAATCGTCCACTTGGCTAGTTTCGAGACTCTTTACGCCTTCACGCACTGCCTCGCGCCCATTCCAGTAGCCATTATACTTGGCTGTGGTGTTGTGATAAAAACGATTGATAACTCCCTTTTTCTTGGTGGAACAGCCTGTGAACAGGAATCCAAGTATCACCAAGGAAAAAAGAAATTGAAAGTATCGGGATTGGTTCAAGATTGGGATTTCGGAAGTCCTAATAACGTAGAATGTGCAAATTTATTCTAATTGGTGGAAACGAAAGTTGTAAAATGAGGAAGGAAAGGGCTTTTGAACCGTCAAAGCCTTCTTTATTTACGATATTTGGGCGCCATGATTGAGAATAAAGACCAAAAGGATAAGCTGGGCAAACGCCTGAGGGTGAAGTATCGCATGGTTATCATGAACGATATCACCTTTCAAGAGAAGTTTAGCTTGTTGCTTTCGCCCATGAATGTGATTGTGCTTTCAGGTTCGTTGGCCATTTTTCTCGTGATATTCGTTACCTACGTTATCGCTTTCACCTCGCTGCGCGAATACATACCGGGCTATGCCGATGTGGATATGAAGCGCCAAGTGTATGAAACCTCCATGCGGCTCGATTCGATGGCTAACGCCATGAATTTGAAAGACCAATACCTCGAAAACCTACAAATGGTGATTAATGGAGAACTGCCCGAAACAGTTTTGCAAACACCAGATAGTACCAAAGACTATGGCAGTATTGAGTTTGCGCCATCAAAGCAAGATTCCATGCTGCGTGCATTTGTGGATGAAGAAGAGCGCTACAACTTGCGCAATCTGCAATTGGGCACATCGCAAAACTCGGAGAACAACATTCGAAATCTATTTTTCTTCGCTCCGCTGAAAGGAGAAATTTCGTCCCCCTTCGACCTAAAAACCGACCATGTGGGCATTGATGTGGTGACCAAAGAAAACGAAGCTGTAAAATCTACCCTTGACGGCACAGTGGTTATCGCCACGTGGACCTACGATGCCGGTTATGTGATTGCCGTGCAACACACCAGCAACCTGATGTCGTTTTACAAGCACAATTCTGTATTGCTAAAAAAACAAGGCGATGTGGTGAAGGCGGGCGAAGTGCTTGCCATAGTAGGCAACTCGGGCGAACTGACCACTGGTCCACACCTCCATTTCGAGCTATGGCTTAGTGGTAGACCAGTGAATCCGTTGGAGTATATCGTGTTTTAAGATTGAAGAAGGATTGAAGTGGCTCCAACACTCCCTATTCCCCCCCGAAATTCCTGTTTTCTATTCTCCTTATTCCTTCTTCTTCCCTTTCTCGGCTGCGGACAAATAACTCAAACCATTCGGGGCAGAGTGATGGATGCCGTGAACCAACGCGGCTTGCCAGGTGCCAATGTGGTACTGACTGATACCACAGTATTTCGAGGAGCATCAACCGATTTGGACGGCAATTTTAGGATAGATAATGTGCCCATTGGCAAGGTGACCCTCAAAATAAGCTACCTAGGGTTTGAAGAACGCATGTTGGAAAACATCATTCTTAGCCCGTCTAAACAGCTAGTGCTCGACATTGCCCTTACCGAGCGCATTAACCGCGTGGATGAAGTAGTGGTTTCGGCTGGGCGCGACAAAGGCCAAGCTATGAACGAGATGGGCTTAGTGAGCGCCCGCACATTTTCGGTGGAGGAAACAAGGCGGTTTGCAGGTTCGTGGCAAGACCCTGCACGCGCTGCTGCTGCTTTTGCTGGAGTTACGGTAGGTTCGGACGAGCGCAACGATATTATTGTTCGGGGCAATTCGCCCACATCAGTGCTTTGGCGGTTGGAGGGCATCAACATTCCCAACCCCAACCACTTGAGTTTTTCGGGTGCAACGGGCGGCCCTGTCAGCATTTTGAACAACAATATGCTGGACGATAGCGACTTTTTTACAGGCGCTTTTCCTGCCGAATATGGCAATGCCAACGCGGGCGCATTCGACCTTAGCCTGCGCAAGGGCAACAACGAAAAGCGCGAATACTACCTTCAAATTGGCCTCAACGGGTTGGAAGCTGGCGTGGAAGGGCCTTTTTCCAAAAACCACAAGGCATCTTATCTCGCCTCTTATCGCTATAGCACCATGGCCATTATTAGCGCTATGGGCATCAATATTGGCATTTCGGCAGTACCGTTTTATCAAGATTTGACGTTTGTAATAGATGTGCCTGTGAACCAAAAAGTAGGGCGATTTACCCTGTGGGGCATTGGCGGCATTAGTTCTATTCACATTACGGACAACCCTGGATTTAACCGTGGTGGCGAGGAGGAACGCGACCAACAATTGGGTTCAGACATGGGCGCTGCAGGACTCACCCATTTCAAATATCTAGGCGAAAAAAGCAGTATTAAAACTACGCTGGCATTGAGCGGATTGCATCAATGGCAAGAAAATTTTAGCATTACGCGCACCGATAGCACCGTTGTAGAATTACTGGAAGACCGCAATCGCAACATTACCACTGCGGCATCGGTGCATTCGCGGGTAAACACCAAGCTGAGTGCGCGCACCAATTTGCGCAGCGGCATTATTTACGACCATCGGTTTTTATCGCTGTTGGATAGTACCTACGTGCCCGCCTTGGCCGCCCACCGCGTGCGTCTAAATGTGAGCGCCAACGTGGGCTTGGCGCAGGGCTATGTGCAGGTACACCATCGTTTTTCGGAAAAATGGACTGGCACTTTGGGCGCCTACGGGCAGGTGAGCACGCTCAACTTGGCATATTCCATAGAGCCGCGCTTGGGGCTCACCTGGAAACCCCATCCACGCCACGGCCTAAGCTTTGGAGCCGGCATGCACAGCCAAATGTTGCCCTTGGTAACGTATTTCTACGAGAGCTATGATGTGGCCACCAGCACGTATCTCCGCACCAACGCCAACTTGGGTTTTAGCCGCAGCATCCACACCATATTGGGCTACGATTGGAGCATTACGCCCAAGCTACGCGTGAAGGTTGAGGGCTACTATCAACACGTATACAATATGCCGGTGCAGCAACGGCCCTCCTTTTTTAGCCTAGCCAATGCGGGCGAAAGCATTGGCGACATTCAGGTGGCTGATAGCTTGGTGCACACTGGAATAGGCAGAAATATGGGGGTAGAACTAACGGTGGAGAAGTTTTTTGGCCGAGGATATTACTTCCTTTTCTCGGGCTCGCTCTACAACAGCACCTACAAAGCCAGCGATGGGGTGTGGCGCAACACGGCCTTCAATGGCAACCACGGTTTGAGTGCCTTGGGCGGCTACCAACTAAAGTTGAGCAAAAAAAACACCCTATCGTTTGATACTAGAATTTCGTGGCGGGGCGGCATGCCCTATGTGCCCATCGACTTGGACGCATCTATAGTTGCGGGCGAGCAAGTGCGCGATACGGATAGGGCATACGAAGAACAACTGCCCGATTATTTCAGGCTCGATTTCAAAATAAGTTTCTCGTTCAATGGCAAACGCGCCTCGCACAGCATAGCCATCGACTGCCAAAACATCCTCAACACCCAAAACGTGTTTAGCCGCACCTACAATGCCTCTACCCAACGCATCGAAACCAAATACCAACTCGGTTTTTTGCCCTTGGGAAGCTATAGGGTGGAGTTTTAGGAGCGGAAACAGCATAGCGCAGCAATTTCAGGTGGACGATTTGCTAAAATTCAGCGCCTTTGAGGGTTAAATCAGGATTAGTTTTCAGGAGTAACCTCGGCAGCTTCCTCTCCAAAAAACTCTTTCTGAAACAAAATAATTAGCGCCATGCCACAGGTGATGGCCGCATCGGCAATATTGAATATGTGGCGGAAAAAGATGAATTGCTCGTTGGGCCAAATGGGGAACCACGCTGGAAAATGGCCTTCAATTAGCGGGAAATAGAACATATCTACCACACGGCCATACAGCATTGGGGCATAGCCGCCATCTTCGGGAAACACGGTGGCCAATTGCCCATAGCTTTCGGAAAAGATGGCGCCATAAAACATGCCGTCAATAATGTTGCCCACAGCACCTGCAAACACCAACGAAACGGCCACAATGGCTCCGGTGCTAGCACCTTTTTTCACAATCAAAGTGAGGTAATAGGCCAAGCCCACAGCCGCAATCATGCGGAAAATGCTAAGGATTAGTTTGCCCCATTGTCCTCCTAATTCCATCCCAAACGCCATTCCCATATTCTCGGTAAAATGGATGATGAACCACGGGAAAATCTCAATTTCTTGCCCTAACATCATGTGCGTTTTCACCCAAAACTTAAGCAGCTGGTCGGCTACCAGAACGGTGAAGATGATGGCAAGGGCTTTTTTCATCAGGGGATTAGGGTTTCAGGTGGTCAGGGTTTCAGGATTTAAGGCGCACAATTCCGCTGATTCCCTGAAATCCTGATTTGCTGACAGCCTATTGCGCGTTTTTCGCCTCGATGCTTAAGGTAGCGTGAGGAACAACGCGAAGGCGCTCTTTGCTGATAAGGTTTCCAGTAACGCGGCACACGCCATAGGTTCCGTTTTTAATGCGGATTAAAGCGTTTTCGAGGTTTTGCACGTACTTCTGCTGACGGCCTACCAATTGACTGATTTCATCGCGCGAAAGCACTTCCGAACCATCGTCCAATAATTTGAAGGATGGAGCGGTATCATCCGTTCCGTGGTCGTCTTTTTGCGACACCTGATCCATCAACAATTGAAGGTCTTCTTTGGCTTGGGCCAGTTTGTCGTCTATAATTTTTTTGAACTCTACAAGTTCTTCTGGCTGGTACTTTGCTTTTTCTGACATGTGATTGATGCTTAATTGACTCGTGTTAGTTTAATTTCTGTGGTAATGCCTTCTAGCAATTCCAACGATGTTGATTCGGATGGCGATAGGTGGGGAACTAAGTCCAAACGTTCTGCCAGTGTTTCATCGCAAATATATCCAAGATTGTCGGCCACAGATTGCGCTATTTGCGGTGTTGATTTCACCTGTATTAGGATGCGGTCCGTCACCTCCAAACCACTGTCTTTGCGCAGGTTTTGGATGCGGTTCACCAGTTCGCGGGCAAGGCCCTCGTTGTAAAGTTCATCGGTGATGGTGACGTCCAATGCCACGGTGATGCCACCTTCCGATGCCACCGACCAGCCCGGAATGTCCTTGCTTACGATTTCCACGTCCTCCAAGGTCAACGCCACTTCCTGCCCCTCGGCCATGATGCGGAACTGTCCTTCGGTCTCCAAGGTGGCGATGTCGGCCTGTGTCATCTTCAGCACTTCGGCAGCGATGAACTTCATAATCTTGCCATGTTTAGGGCCAAGCGTCTTGAAATTGGCCTTGATGCTTTTGTCTATGACGCCCGAATTGGCAGCCAAATATTCGATGGCCTTTACGTTCACCTCGCTGAGGATGAGATTCTCCACTGCGCGCAACTGCCGCTCGAACGTGGCATTGGCAACAGGAATCATGAGTTTTGCTAACGGTTGGCGCACACGCTGTTTCTCTTTTTTGCGGATGCTCAGCACGAGCGAAACCACCCGCTGCGCCACATCCATGCGCTGCTCCAGATCGGTGTCGATGGCCGAAGTATTCGCAACAGGCATATCGGAAAGATGCACTGATACGGCTTTCACTTTTCCCGTCACCTCGTTGAGGTCGCGGAAAAGGCGGTCGGCATAGAACGGTGCGATGGGACTCATCAGATGCGCCACCACGTCCAAGCAAGTATAGAGCGTTTGGTAGGCCGATGATTTGTCGGTAGATGGTTCACCTTTCCAGAAACGTCTGCGGCACAGGCGCACGTACCAATTGCTTAGGTGGTCATTCACAAACTCCTGAACTGCACGGCCCGCTTTCTTCGGCTCATACTCGTCATAATCTGCATCCACCTCCGCAATCAGCGAATTGAGCTTCGAGATGACCCAGCGGTCTATCTCGGGTCTATCGTTCAGCGGCACTTCTTTCTCCGAGAAATCGAAGCCATCGATGTTGGCATAGAGCGCGAAGAAACCGTAGGTGTTGTAGAGCGTTCCGAAGAACTTGCGCTGCACCTCACCGATGCCCTCGATGTCGAACTTGAGGTTGTCCCAAGGCTCGGCATTGGTGATCATGTACCAGCGCGTGGCATCGGGGCCGAACTTGCTGATGGTGCTGAACGGATCGACCGCATTGCCGAGGCGTTTGCTCATCTTCTGCCCCACTTTGTCAAGCACTAGGCCGTTGCTCACCACGTTCTTGAACGCCACCGAATCGAAGCACATCGTAGCGATGGCATGCAGCGTGAAGAACCAACCGCGGGTCTGATCCACGCCTTCGGCAATGAAATCGGCAGGGTAGTATTTCTTCCCATCCACCAATTCCTTGTTCTCAAAGGGATAGTGAAGCTGCGCATAGGGCATGGCACCCGAATCGAACCACACGTCAATGAGGTCAGCTTCGCGCTTCATCGGCTTGCCCGAATCCGATACGAGGATGATGTCATCGGCATACGGTCTATGCAGGTCGAATGACTGGTAATTCTCCTTCGAGAAATCGTAGGGAGTGAATTTCTCCAACGGATTTTCGGCCATCACGCCCGCTTTCACGGCCTTGGCGCACGCATCCTTCAATTCCTCCACCGAACCGATGCACAGGGTCTCCGAACCGTCCTCGGTGCGCCAGATGGGCAACGGGATTCCCCAGAATCTGCTTCGCGAAAGGTTCCAGTCCTGTAGGTTCTCCAACCAATTGCCAAAGCGGCCTGTTCCAGTGCTTTCGGGTTTCCAGTTGATGGTCTTGTTAAGGGCGATGAGCCTGTCCTTTGCTGCGGTGCTCTTGATGAACCACGAATCGAGCGGGTAATACAGGATAGGCTTGTCGGTGCGCCAGCAGTGCGGGTAGCTGTGCTCGTATTTCTCCACGCGGAACGCGCGGTTCTGCTCCTTCAGTTTGATGGCGATACGCTCATCCACGCTCAGGTAGTTGTCGCGGCCCTGCTTCTTCTTCTCAATCTCTATTTCCTCTGCCGACAGATATTCCGCCTTAACGTATTCGCCAGCAAAGTCGGTAACTTCTTGACGGAAACGGCCTTGAAGATTTACCAGCGGTACCATAGTGCCATTGCCATCATCTACCAAAACGGATTCAATATTAGCGACCTTGGCAACTCGCATATCGTCCGCACCAAATGTTGGAGCGATATGTACAATGCCCGTTCCGTCTTCAGTAGAGACAAAATCACCCTCAATAACCATAAATACTCGCAACGCAGTTGGCCGAACATATGGCAACAACTGCCTATACTTTATCCCTATCAGGTCTGAACCTTTGAATGTTGCCACAAGTTGATGTGGGATTTTCTTGTCACCAGCTTTGTATTCTTCAAAAGGAAGTGCGGCAGTCTCAGCAGTGAACCACTTTCCAACCAAATCCGTTGCAAGAATGACAGTTATAGGTAAGGACGTATATTGATTATACGTTCTAACCGCAACATAATCGATATTCTTTCCCACGGCAAGTGCCGTGTTAGAAGGCAGTGTCCAAGGAGTGGTTGTCCATGCAAGGAAAAATACCTCCTTCCCTAAGGGCTCCAACAAAGGGTCGGGCAAAAACACTTCAAACATCGCCACCACGGTCGTATCCTTCACATCCCGATACGTTCCTGGCTGGTTCAGCTCGTGCGAACTGAGGCCTGTTCCGGCCTTGGGCGAATAGGGCTGGATGGTGTAGCCCTTGTACAGCAGTCCTTTTTTGTAGAGGTCGCTGAGGAGCCACCACACGCTCTCGATGTAGGTGTTTTCGTAGGTGATGTATGGATTCTCCATATCCACCCAGTAGCCCATCTTGCGGGTCAGGTCATTCCAAACGTCCGTGTATTTCATCACGGCCTTGCGGCATGCCTCATTGTATTCGGCAATGGTGATGGTCTTGCCGATGTCTTCCTTGGTGATGCCCAATTCCTTCTCCACGCCCATTTCAATGGGCAGTCCGTGGGTGTCCCATCCAGCCTTGCGCTTCACTTGGAAACCCTTAAGTGTGCGATGGCGGCAGAAAATGTCCTTGATGGTGCGGGCCATCACGTGGTGAATGCCCGGCATACCGTTGGCAGATGGTGGCCCTTCGTAAAACACGAATGGTGGGCAGCCCTCGCGGGTGTCCACACTCTTACGGAATGTGTCCTCCGCATCCCAGTTTGCCTGCATCTCCTCCGCTATTGCTGGAAGGTCAAGGTGCTTGTATTCTGGGTATTTCTTTGCCACTTCGTAAATTTTGAGGGCGCGAATTTAGCTATAAAAAAAGGCCCCGAACATTGCTGTTCGAGGCCTAGTGTCTACCCGAAGATCAACCCCTCAATCAATTGGGTAGAATCACTTTGTCAATCACGTGTACCACACCATTTGCTCCTTGAACATCGGTAGCAATAATGTTAGATATACGTCCATTCTCATCTGTAATTTTTGCACCACCAGTTAGACCGATAGTAAATGTTCCAGTGTTCAAAGTTGTAACTACTTGGCCATTTGTCAAAGAACCTGCACGTACGTTTCCGTTAGCTACGTGATACGTTAACACTGCTTCTAAAGTAGCCACAGGAATATCGTTCAAAGATGCAGCTCCCAACTCAGCAAGCAACGCAACGAACGCATCATTTGTTGGAGCGAACGCTGTGAACGGTCCAGCACCAGAAAGAATGCTTACGAAATCGGTTGTTAGATCAGGACGCGTTAGCGCTTGAACCAAGATGCTCAAATTTGGATTGGCTAAAGCGTGAGTTACGATTGTTGGCAAAGCAATTACCTCGTCAATTACGTGTACTACTCCGTTAGATGCATCCACGTCAGCCGTAGTTACCATTGGGCCACCATTTAACATTACACCGCTTGTCAAATCTACATACAAGCTCAAATTAGCAGTTGTAGTTCCAAAAGTTGCCAAGGTGCTTACATAACCTGTTGATAGGTCAGCAGCCTTTACTTCGGCACCCACCACGTGATTCAACAAAATTTGAGTCAACAAATCAACTGGAACTTCATCTACAGACGAAAACCCGTTAGCAGATAAAAATGCAGCAAATGCAGCATTGGTTGGCGCAAATACAGTAAGATTTGCATTCTCATCGCTCAACTCGTCTACCAATCCAGCACGGGTTGCAGCAGCAACTAAGCTAGATAAGTCTGCATTGCCTTGAGCCAATTCTACGATGTTTGACTCTTCTACAATGATGTCATCATCCTCATCTTCTGTGCAGGATGAAAACGAAAACGCGGTGGCTACGAAAAGAGCCGGTACAAGAAACTTTACTTTTTTCATGGTTTTAAAAGTTATTTGGGTTAGTGTAAATAGGGGAACATCAGTGACATCCATTTTGTTTAACGTTTTTGAAAAAAAAGTAAACATTTTTTTCGTGTTTCGTCCCAAAAAATAAAAAACCCTTGTAAACACTGGAAAACTTGTGGGTAAAATAATTTTTACATTTTGACGGAATCTGCTGCTTTAGCTCTTGTTGGGCGGACAATGGCTTCGGGATACCCGTACATTTGGTGCCCTTAAATCGGATTCGCGCAACATGAGAATCATTATAGCAGGTGCAGGTGATGTGGGGTTTCACCTTGCCAAACTGCTTACCCAAGAAAACCAAGATATTGTACTGATTGACAAAGACGAAGAGCGTTTGAAATACGCTTCGGACCATTTGGACATATCCACTATTAAAGGAAACGCCATCTCCTATAGTGTTCTAGAAGAAGCCAATGTGAGCAAAGCCCGATTGGTGATTGCTGCCACCGATAGCGAAGAAGCCAACATTAGTACCTGCATTATTGCCAAACACTTAGGGGCCAAGCAAACCATTGCACGTATTCGCAATGCGGAATTTCTCTTGAAACGCGAGAAACTCGATTTAGCCAAATTGGGAATTGACGAAATTATTAGTCCCGAAACGCTTGCTGCCCGAGAAATAAAGCGCTTGCTGAAGGATGTGGCATTTACCGATTGGTTTGAATTTGACAGTGGATTATTGAATTTAGCCGGTATTGCTTTGGATGAAAACAGCCCGTTGATTGGTAAAACCATCAGCGAATCGGCTTATCTCAATCCCAATCGCAACTTTCTTACCGTAGCTATTCTTCGTGCCAACCGCACCATTATTCCGCGAGGTAACGAAACCTTTCACACAGGCGATCACGTCTATTTTATTGCCCAGCCCGAAGCTGTTGACCAAATTTTAACCCTATCAGGAAAAGAGCGCAAGAAAATTAAGAACGTCATGATACTAGGTGGTGGTTTGGTAGGATTTCATACCGCTCGCAAGCTATCTATTCGCCACAATGTGAAACTGATTGAAAGCAACAAAGCCCGCTGTTTTGAGCTTGCCGACCAACTGGAAGACACGCTAATAATTCATGGAAATGGCAGCAATGTGGAATTGCTCATGGAAGAAGGCATCGACCAAATGGATGCTTTTATTGCAGTAACCGAAAACTCCGAAACCAACATCATTTCTTGCCTAGTGGCAAAAAACCACGGGGTAAAAAAGACCATCGCTTTGGTAGAAAACATGGATTATATCCATCTCTCGCAGAACATTGGGGTGGACACCATGATTAACAAAAAACTGATTGCTGCCAATTTCATTTTCCGTCATATTCGACAAGGAGAAGTGATTTCGCTTACAAGTTTGCATGGCGTAGATGCCGAAATTGTGGAGTTTGAAGTGAGCGAAAATTCGAAAGTGAAAGGCCGGGCATTAAAAGATATCGGCTTTCCAAAAACTGGATTGGTAGGTGGTGTAATTCGACAAGGAAAAAGCATTACTCCAAATGGTGATTTTGTGTTTCAGGCAAATGATCACGTGGTGGTGCTTGCCAAACCAGAGTGCATTCATAAAGTGGAAGGATTGTTTGCATGAAACTAGACTGGCGGTCGGTGATTCATGTACTGGGTATGTTACTCATGATAAATGGGGCATTCATGTTCTTTTGCCTGCCCGCCACATTTTATTTTCATACCACAGACTTACTTCCCATACTGCTAAGTGCGGCAATTACAATAGGCGCTGGGTTCATGGCATGGGTGCTTAACCGCCCTACCGAAAAGCCCAACATCAAGAAGCGCGAAGCAGCACTAATTGTCACTGTAGGTTGGCTGGTGATGTCGGTCTCTGGTGCCTTTCCGTACCTCCTTAGCGGAAGTATTCCTTCGTTTACTGATGCCTTCTTCGAAAGCATGTCGGGCTACACCACCACTGGCGCTAGCGTTATCACCAACCTAGATGTAATTGCTCCCGATATTCTGCTGTGGCGCAGCGTTACCCATTGGATTGGAGGAATGGGAATTATTGTGCTTGCGGTGGCCATATTGCCTTTGCTGGGTATTGGAGGCATGCAGCTATTTGGAGCCGAAGCTTCGGGCATTAGCACCGACAAAATATCTCCTCGCATTACCGATACAGCTAAGCGACTTTGGATGATTTATGTAGGCCTTACCCTTGCTCAAATTATCGCGCTGAGTTTAGCAGGGATGACCATTTTTGATGCCCTCAACCATTCATTTGCCACCATCGCCACTGGAGGATTTGGAACACACAATGATAGTATTGCAGGTTTCTCACCACTCATCCAATACATCATTGCATTTTTCATGGCTGCGGCTGGTGTCAATTTCATCTTATACTATTTCGTTCTAAAAGGTAAGGTTTTCAAAACTTTTCAAAATGAGGAGTTGCGATACTACATAGGGGCAATTGTCCTTTTTACAGGAATTACAGCCGCTACGGTGCTGCAAGTAACCGATTCGAATCTCGAACAAGCGTTTCGCAATTCGTTGTTCATGGTCATTTCCATAATGACTTCCACAGGTTTTGCCACGGCAGATTATACTTTATGGGGTCCTGCAATGAATCTCTTTTTCTTTCTCTTATTGTTTTGTGGCGCAATGGCTGGGTCAACCACGGGTGGCATCAAAATGGTGCGACATATAGTGTTAATTAAAAACCTCATACTAGAGCTAAGGCGTCAACTTCATCCATCAGCCATACTTCCTGTTCGGCTCAACTGCAAGTCCCTTCAACCAGAAATTGCCAATCAGGTCACTACGTTTGTTATGGTCTACATCATGCTATGGATTATTGGTTCTCTTATTGTCTCTTTCAATGGAGTGGAAATAACCACGGCAATGAGTTCGGTAGCCACCTGCATGGGGGGTGTAGGGCCAGGTATTGGAGATGTAGGACCGTCAACCAACTTCGAAAAGCTACCTGACATTTCCACATGGACCCTAAGTTTCGCCATGCTTCTTGGTCGGCTCGAACTTTTCACCGTGCTTATTATTTTCACACCTTACTTCTGGCGCAGCCGAGGGTAATTCTGATGAAGTAATGTTCCACAGCAAATGGTTCAATTCACCGCCCGTCTAGAAAAAGTTGATTCCGACCTCTGGCAGTTCCTGTTCCGCGTAGAAAAAGAAACGGCCGAGCAGTTCATCGAGGGCGACAACAGGCGTATCATCTGCACCATCAGCGGCACTGTGCGCTATCATTCTGCCTTGTTGCACGATGGCCTTGGCGGCTATCTGATCCTTTTGAACCAAGAACGCAGAAACTTTCTTGGCCTTCGTCAGGGCGATACTTTCACTGTGATTTTGGAAAAAGACACCTCCGAATATGGTATGCCGATGAGTGATGAATTTCGGGAGGTGATGAACCAAAGCCCCGAAGCCAACAGCATTTTTCATACGTTAACTCCTGGAAAACAGCGCACCCTTATTCATTTAAGCGACAGTGTAAAAAGCTCTGACATTAAAATTAGACGTGCCTTAGTGGTGAGCAATCATTTACTGCAACAGCACGGGAAAATTGATTTCAAACTGTTGAACGAAGAGATGAAAGCCGCAAACAAAGCCGCCAATCGGGGGTAACATTTGCGTCACAATCCCGTTTTCTTCCTCCCTAAAGGAAATTACAGCAACTTTACCTGTACATTTAGCTAGGTCGTGCGCGCAGTTTTTGCCCTATATCTTTTGATGCAGCTCGGATATTTTGCATCCCAGGCTCAGATTAGCTGCCCGGCTATGGCCATTACCAAGCCAAAAATTTCACAAAAACGCATGATGAGCGGGTTTGGCAGTTTCCGCTCGGGTAGCGGAAAGAAAGGGCAAATGGGCGATTTCTTTGCCACACGAAGTAAGAACCCGTCCAAGGTGCGCGAGCACACAGAGTTTGCTACCAAAGGCGGTCGCAATCGCTTTTTCAAGGATATGGACGAATTTGCCACCAAGCAATCAGGCAGCAGTGGCAAATACAAAAGTTTCGATGAATTTAGCACCCGCAGTCGCTCCAATAAATACCGCGATTTCGATGAGTTTGCAAACAGACGCAAAGGGGCAAACGGCCCTAGCGCATCGCGAAAAGGCAATGATTCGAAAAGCACATTTCACCGAAAACGACAAGTGGTCAATTCGCAAGACACCCGAAGTGCCCGCGGAAAAGCCACCAAAAAAGAATACACTCCCTTTGCCATTACCCTATCTCTCAACGGTGGAGAAATACAACATCGCGAGCCACAAATGGGCCTTTGGGGCGGAACCATCGGCAAGCGTAGTGGCAAGGACAAGCGCCCCATGCAACCCCTTCCCGAAAAGAAATCGGAAGAGAAGAAATAGCGCACCATCTAGCCATGCGCATCTCGAAAGCAGGAAATTCTTGCGCTCGCACTGTCCTATTGCTGTAGTTTTGACCCAAATGAAAAACGCATGATGCAGTTAGATTTAACAGGTAAACAAGCCCTTGTTTGCGGAAGCACAGCAGGCATAGGCAAGTCCGTAGCGTTGCAGATGGCTACTTGTGGCGCCACAGTAACCCTCGTTGCCCGAAATGCCGAAAAGTTGGCGGCCACTTTGGCACAACTAGCCACCTCACATGGGCAAAAACACGATTTCTTGATAGCCGATTTTGCCCAACCCGAACAGCTAAAAACCGCAATAGCTGCGCAAATCGCTTTGGGAAAGGAATACCACATTCTACTAAACAACACAGGCGGCCCAGCTGGTGGCAAAGCCATAGATGCCGAACCATTTGCCTTTGAAGCCGCTTTTAGGTCGCACTTATTGTGCAATCATATCCTTGTGCAAGCGGTGGTGGCCGGCATGAAAAAGGCAGGATATGGGCGCATCATCAATATCATTTCCACCTCGGTGAAAGTGCCATTGCCGGGGTTGGGGGTATCGAATACTATTCGCGGAGCAGTGGGCAATTGGAGCAAAACACTTGCTACAGAATTGGGTCCTTTTGGCATTACAGTAAACAACGTTTTGCCCGGTGCCACCACCACCGAGCGGTTATCTTCCATTATTTCTTCTAAAGCCGAAAAAATGGAGGTTGAAACCGATGAAATAGAACGCCACATGCTGGCCGAAATTCCAGCAGGCCGCTTTGCCAGTGCCGATGAAGTGGCAGCTGCTGCGGTATTCTTGGCTAGTCCGTTGGCCGGCTACATCAATGGCATCAATATTCCTGTAGACGGAGGCCGCACAGGCTGCTTGTAGCCATTGCCTAAAACGAATAAAGGGCAGAACAGCCAAGCTGTTCTGCCCTTTAGGCATCAAGTGTCCAATAAATTTTAGTGTACTACCGCTACCCGATTGGTGGCTAGCAATGTGCCGTTCAAATCTGTTAAGCGATATATATACATGCCATTGGCCACATTGTCTACAGCCAACGAAGCACCATTTCCTACCAAAGTAGAGCGCGTTACAAGCTGACCACTCAAGTCATACAACTCCACATAGGCTTGAGCCACATTGCCCATATTGAACCGAAGTGCAGTAGCAGCTGGATTTGGGAATGCGCCAAATTGCGCTACACGCTCTTCCACACTCACCACACCATCGGCAGTTACTACCAACTGGTAGGTGTCGAATATGATTGGGCCACCACCCAAATTAGGAGCAATCGAAGTGGCCCAAGACCCATTCGCTACCCCAAAACTGCTAACATCCGGGCTTGTAGAATTGATACGTGCATCGGTGGTAATAATCAAAGGATAAATACCGTCATTGTTTGGCCCTCCACCAACTGCCGCATTCCATGTAGCCTCATCTCCAGCTATATACACACACCCTTGCACTGGTGTTTGATTGGGAACAGTACCCGTGTTGTACCAAATGCCCAAAGAATTAGGGCCCGCACCAAGGTCGGTGCCATAGGTAGTGCCCGCAGGTTGGCCTTCAATGGTTAGAACTGTTGAGGCATCGATGTAAAGGGTCACGGTAATTCCTGTTCCGCCAGCATTCGGTATTACCATGGTTGTGTTAGATACCAAACTCACATAGCGCATCTGACTGCCGCAACCCACGCACGTGCTCACTGGGTCGAGTGCTGCAGGATAAAGCCCTGCATTTTGCCCAGCATATTGCTGGTCGAAGGTGCATTGCGCCACAGCGCTAGACGCCATTGCTATGCCCATTGTAAAAGAAAGTAATGTTTTTTTCATGATGATTTGGTTAAGTGAAGTGACAAATGTAGACCACATTATGCCATATTTTGGAAATGAAAGCAGTGTAAATTCTTGCCATTCTGCTATTAACCAATCATTTTCTCATTACTACAAATCCAACTCCACGATATCATAGAGCTTAGGCACAGCCGTGTTGTAATGATATGTTTCTTCAATCTTTAGGCGCATATCATCGGCCGCTTGGTTTTCGCCATGCACTACAAATACCTGTTTGGGAGCCTCGCGCAATTCACTCATCCAGTCGAGCAACTCGCGTTGGTCGGCATGGGCGCTAAGACCATCTAGCTGCTCTATGCGGCAATTCACCTCATAGTATTTGCCATAAAACTTCAGCTCTTTGGCTCCGTCTATCAATTTGCGCCCGCGAGTGCCTTCTGCTTGAAAGCCTGCCAATAGCACCACCGAATGTTTGCGGCTTAAGTGGGTTTGCAAGTAGGTGAGTACGCGCCCGCCTGTAACCATTCCGCTACCAGCTACCACAATTTTGGGGCGCAAATCAGCCACTTGTTCTATGGTTTCCTTAAAGCTTCCAATGATTTGAAACTGCTGACACATTTCTTCGCAGTCCTGCACAGAAAGCGTATGCCATTTTGGATTGTCGCGAAACACGTTGAGCACATGCCCACCCATTGGGCTATCCATTATCATCGGCACATCGGGTATGGCTTTCTCCTTGCGCAGCTGCCACAATAGATACATGAGGGTTTGGGTGCGCTCTACGGCAAAGCTTGGGATGATGACCGTTCCACCAAGCGCAACGGTTTCCACAATCAAATCGCGCAATTCGGCTTTGGCATCCGACACCGGGTGCAACCGATTGCCATAGGTGCTCTCTATAAACAACACATCGGCATGATGTGGCCGCAATGGTCGGTGCATCAGTGGGTCGTTATTGCGACCCACATCGCCCGAAAACACAAGCACCTTCGTGCCTACCGTCAGTTCTATAAAGGTCGAACCTATAATATGCCCGCTATTGAGAAACCGTGCCGAAACGCGTTTTGATAACTGCACATCTTCGTCCTCTTTTATTGCTTGAAAATGGGTGAGCGTTAGTTCCACATCGTCCATATCGTAGAGCGGTACGGCAGGCGCATGCTTGGTAAATGCATCGCGGTTGGCGCGCTCGGCATCTTCCATTTGAATCTTAGCGCTATCGCGCAAAATAATTTCGGCAATGGCCAAGGTGGGCCGTGTGGCGATAATCTTTCCCTTAAACCCCATCTTTATCAAGCGCGGCAACCACCCTGAATGGTCCATATGGCCGTGGGTAAGCAACACCACATCGAGGGTTTTCACATCCACAGGTAGATACTGCCAATTGAGCTGCCGCAAAGCTTTTACCCCTTGAAACATGCCGCAATCTACCATCACGCGCAAATCGCTGGTTTCCAACAAAAACTTAGATCCAGTTACCGTTCCTGCGGCACCCAAAAAATGTACTTTAATCTTCTCCATGGTTATTATTTACGGCAAACGGCTGCCACCTCTTTCATCACTTTATCTATTCGCACCAAGCCGAGACCCATGCCATTGAGTGCATCTGGATTGAAATGCAAGTCTTGACACAGAATGATACTGTCATTTAGCAACTGTTGTTTTTCACTCTTCTTCAAGGTGGTTAGGCATGTTATGGGGTGCAATCCCGAAGCATCGATGCGCGCTTTTAGGCTCTCATTTCGGGGATAATCCCACGACAGCAAATTGAGTCCTACACAGGTGCCATACTGTATCGCATCACCAGTAAATCGGGCATTGGTCACCACCCAACCCCCGCACTGCAAGTTTGGTTCTTTTGCTTTCCATGCCTTCTCTACATCTAAAAACCGCGACTGGATATATAGCGGCACTTTCACATCGCATTTGCGCGTGGTATCGCTATGAAACTTGCATTCCATCAAATAGCGCTGCTCTTTTTTTTGGGCAATAACGTCTACCTCGTGTTGCACACAATGGCCTTGAACCAACTGGCCTACTCGCACCTTATACCCTTGATGTTCAAACAGAGCACCTATCAACCGCTCGAATGGATGGCCCGTGGGGCCAAGCTCTGCAATGGCCGTTTTTAGTTGATAGCGCGCTGCCGATGCCTCCGTGTTTTTGCGAAGAATGGCAAAGGCCATTTTGTAAATTTTCTTGGTGGTAATACCTTCAAATAGATGGGTGCGCACTTCTTTCAACACCAACGCAATGGAGTCATCGTCCGCCCCACTTCGCTCTAACGATAGCACCAGCTTGGCTTCGTCAAACGGCACAACTTCACCCGATGCCTTTACTACTTTGATGGGACCTAATACAGGTAATTCGCTTTTCTCCATGACGATGCGCAAGATACATCCGTTCTTTCGTTTCGGTGAAATCATTTGCCAAGTCGACACATGATTCCTATCAGTTCGGACGAAAATGCTATTCCTACTTTTGAGACGCCAATTTTAATTCCATGCCTATCTATCATCACCTCGGAAAGCTGCCCCACAAGCGGCACACAGTATTTAAGAAAAGCGATAGAAGCCACCACTACGAGCAGCTTTTTGGCACGGTGGGCTTCGATGGCATGAGCTGTTTGATGTATCACTTGCAACGCCCTACGCAAGTAACCGAACTGCTCGAATCGTATGATGTGGCTCCAAAAGTGGCGGTAGAAAAAAACATGCGTTCGTTGCGCCTGCATGGGTTCAAAACCACGCCCGAGGCAGATTATTTGGCCAGCCGAAAAGCGATTTTAATAAATAGCGATTTGCAGATTATTTTGGCCGCACCACAGCAAAGTTTGCGCGAGTATTTCTATAAAAACGCGGATGCTGACGAGATGCTTTTCATTCACAAAGGCTCGGGCACGCTACGCACCATGTTGGGTAATTTGAAGTTTTCCTACGGAGATTACCTGCTGATTCCTCGCGGAATGATTTATCAAATTGATTTTGATACCCCAGACAATCGGTTGTTTATTGTAGAAAGCCACCAACCGATGTACACTCCAAAGCGCTATCGCAATTGGTTTGGACAGTTGTTGGAAAGTGCTCCATTCTGCGAACGCGACATTCGCAGGCCATCCGATTTGGAGACGCATGACGAAAAAGGCCGTTTTCTTGTAAAAGTAAAAAAGCAAGATGTGATGCACCAGTTGGTATATGCCACGCATCCATTTGACGTGGTGGGCTGGGATGGATACAACTATCCGTATGCCTTCAGCATCCACGATTTCGAACCGATAACGGGCCGCGTGCATCAACCGCCACCAGTGCATCAAACCTTCGAATCATCGTCTTTTGTGGTATGTTCGTTCGTTCCTCGCTTGTACGATTACCACCCCGATTCTATTCCGGCACCGTACAACCACAGCAACATTGACAGCGATGAAGTGCTTTATTATGTGGATGGAGATTTTATGAGTCGCAACGACATAGGCCCTGGCCACATCTCATTGCACCCTGCTGGCATTCCTCATGGCCCGCATCCAGGTGCCATGGAGCGCAGCATCGGCAAAAAGGAAACGGACGAATTGGCCGTGATGGTCGACACCTTCAAACCTCTCATGGTTACCGAAGAGGCGCTGAAAATCGATGATGGGAAGTATTGGAGTAGTTGGGTGGAGTAAATAAACTTTGAAATTC
>Ga0247837_1004731_pt1 | contig 21514 bp, 13 predicted proteins | sample LaCtaG_2_FD_187115 | JGI IMG/M metagenome (GOLD analysis project Ga0247837, IMG submission 187115) | Freshwater microbial communities from meromictic Lake La Cruz, Castile-La Mancha, Spain - LaCruzMarch2015_14.5m | ecosystem: Environmental > Aquatic > Freshwater > Lake | place: Spain: Castile-La...
ATATCGTCATAAAGCATCACTGATTGCAATACGATTATTACATTCGTACGTATTACTTGCTACATATTTAGGTGCCTTTACTGACCATCAACGACTTACGTCAACTTCGTGGGGAAGTTAGGTTAAGTTACTCAGTGTGAGGATATTATACAAAAACGCCTACCACCTATTTGGTAAACACATCCTCGTCGACTTCCCAAAGCGAAGTTCCTCCAGTCCAATGCTTTATCTGTGTAAATCCTGTAAATCTGTGGTTCCATTCCCGTTTTTAGGTTAACCTACCGCAATCCCGCAAAGAAACGAGTGTACTTACTGGCCCTGCCGGGGTCGAAGAACCAAGTAGAAGCACTGTAATAATGTTGATTACAACGGTTTTCATGGTTTTATCACCATTTCTATGTTGCTAAAAACCGACGGGGAAATCTTGCAGGATTTGGGTCTGCGCGCCCGACGCAAGCGCTTGGAGCGGGAGATTTCCCAGATGGATTTGGCAGAGCGAGCCGGCGTGCATGTCAACACCGTGCGATCCTTGGAAAGGGGCGAGGATATCCGACTGCGAATGTTGATTGCCATTCTCCGTGCCCTCGGTGAGGCGGAGGAGATCGAGACCATCCTGTCCAAGCAGACCCCGACGCAATTGGACTTCCCTGCTCGCCCCTTGCGCCAAAGGATTCGGAAACGCGCATGAAACTCGAAGTACATCTTTGGGACCGGCGCGTCGGCACGCTTTCTGATGAGGCGGGCGTGGGAGGCATTCCTTTTCAATATGCCGGAGAGTGGCTCGATGGGGGCTTCAACATCTCTCCCTTTGCGCTGGAGTGGGGCACCCGCGTGCAATGGCGCGAGGGCGACCGGACATTCGAAGGATTGCATGGCGTCTTTTCCGACAGCCTGCCAGACGCTTGGGGGAACGACCACGCCAAGAACCACGCTTTTCTAAGGAAGCCGCAGGAGGAATGGACGCTTTCCCCCGCCTACGACGTGATGTTTTCACGCCCGGGCGCGGGGAATGGGCTGCACCGGCAAATGCCGGTTATGGGTCAGCGGCAGGGAATTTCGGTCGCACATATTCGAGAGATGGGCCGACGCCACGGGCTGAAATCCTCCGTTATGACATCCACGCTGGACCAGATCGCCGAGGCCGCCGCAGCGTGGGAAAACATCGCTTCGTCGTTGGGGATCGACGAGATCCGTATGCACGAAATCCGGAACGCTTGGGAACCGATCATTTCCGAGAAGTGACACGACGCCGAGAGCCTCTGTATGAGGACCTTCTTGCGGCGGCCCTCGGCTTCTTGCGGCTGTAGAGTGATTTGCCGGAGAACCCGGGTCCGCCCGACGTGCCGTCAATCCGGCGAATCCCGTGGAGGTCACACTCCGGACAGGCTGGGGGCGGTCAAGTGCCTATCGACATATGCCCGGCACGGATTACTGTACCCGTTCCATGGCGAACGATCACCCGACCGAAACGCAGGTCGCCGATGCGGCATCGAAGCTCCAGACGCTCCGACACGCGCTCCAACAGGTTTTGTTCGGCCAGGAAACGCTCATCGAACTCGCCATCGTCGGCCTCCTCGCCCGCGGACACCTCCTCTTCGAGGGCTTGCCAGGCCTCGGAAAAACGGAGCTCGTTAAAGCACTGGGCAAAGCGATCTCGCTCGATGTCAAGCGCATCCAGTTCACTCCCGACCTGCTCCCCGGCGACATCACCGGAAATCCCATCCTGCAGGACGTCGAGGGCCGACGTCAGTTCGTCTTCCAGCGCGGACCCCTTTTCGCCAACTTGGTTCTCGCGGATGAAATCAACCGCGCATCTCCCAAGACGCAATCGGCGTTGCTCGAGGCGATGCAGGAGCGGCGCGTGACCGTGACGGGCGAAACCCACATTCTTCCGGATCCGTTCTTCGTCGTGGCAACCCAGAACCCGATCGAACTCGAAGGCACCTACCCGTTGCCGGAAGCCCAACTGGATCGGTTCCTCTTCAAACTGGAGGTCCATTCGACCCGGGTTGACGTCCTGGAGCAAATCGTTCTTCACCGCGAACTCGGCGCGGACGTCGAGGTGCCCCGCGTGATGGATACCTCGGAACTCCTGGCGCTGATGGAGACGGCGCGCCGGATCTACCTCCCGCCGGTGGTTGCCGGTTACATCGCCCGCCTCGTGGACGCGACGCAGCCGGGACGACCCCATTCCGCTGGCGTAAAGTATGGCGCGAGTCCGCGGGCGGCGATCAGCCTCGCCGCCGGAGCCAAGGCGCGGGCGCTGCTGGGCGGACGACTGAACGCAAGTTTTGAAGACGTCCGCGCCCTCGCGCCGGCGGTCCTCTGTCATCGCATCCTGACCGACTACGCCGCCCGGCTGGAGGGTCGAACCACAAGCAGCATCGTTTCCCGTCTTCTGGAGAAGACGCCAGCGGATGCCACGGTCGCACCCGATGTGGTGAAGCTTGCCGCCGCGAAGATATGAGGAAGGGACGCGCGCTCATCCCTCTTTGCCTGCTCGCCGGCGCACTATGGCTCCTGGGATCCTTCGGGCTGAGGGCAGAGTATGACTTCACGTCGGCCCTCGGAATTCGCGCCCGCTCTGACGTGGAAATCAAAGTCGTCGGTTGCTTCGACACCCTGCCCCCCGCCGGTTGCGCCCCGATCCGCTTCCAGATTTCCAACCGGACCAACTCGAAGAAAGAGTGGCAGTATGCGGTGACGATGCGATCCAGCTCGCACAACGTCTTCACCACCACGCGGGGCACGATCGTGGTGGAGCCGATGCAAAAGTCGCTGACCCTGGTCATGGCGCCTATTCCGGCCGTTCCCACCAGGGTCTCGCCGAGCACCAGCCTCTCGATGGAATTTACCGGCTACGGAGTCGCGGACGGTGCGGCGAACCAGTACTCGGGAGGGGGAACGGACCCCTCGCAAGCCGTGGGCTGGGTGAGCGGATTCGAAAAGGAGGAATGGGCCCGCGTCGAGAAGGTGCTCAAGGACGACAAATCGATGGCGCTCAACGCGGTGGAGATTGCTCCGGGCTGCATCGGCACGGATTGGCGGGCGCTGACGGGCTTCGGGGCGTTGTTCGTTCGCACGCGCGACTGGCAGGCTTTGCCTCCGGAAGCGCGATCGACGATCCTCCAATACGTCTCGCTCGGCGGCTCGCTGATCCTCACTCACAGTGTGTTTAACGCGCAGATAGGCCCGGTTCCGGATCAGGGCCTGATGGGTTTCGGCACGATCAAAATCCTCTCCCTCTCGGATGTCACACCCCCAAACCCGGCGCCCGAGCCATCCCCTGCCCTTTTCCCATCGACCAAACCGGCCCGCCCTCCCATGGGGGCGGCTGAAGAAATCGCGTCGGAGGTGTTCCAACTCAGCTCCCCCATTCTGCGCGATGTGGCGGTGGCGGGTCAACGGGAGTGGAAACTCGCAAAAGCGATCACCGATATCCCCGCGCCGCACGGGCTCATCGTGACGTTCATGATCCTGTTCGGGCTCATCATCGGCCCCCTCAATTTCTTCGTACTCGCCCCCGCAGGTGCCAGACATCGACTCTTTGTCACCACCCCCGCGATCTCCCTGGTCGCGACGCTCCTCATGGTCGGCCTGATCATCGGACGCGACGGATTTGGCGGAACGGGCCGACGCTTCCTGGTCGTCCTTTCCCTCCCAGAGGAGCGGACCCTTTCGGTCCTGCAGGACCAAGTTTCGCGGACGGGAGTCCTCATCCGAAGCGCCTTCCGTGAAGTGGCGGGAACCATGATGGAAACCATCCCGCTTTCGTCCGGAAAGACCGAGCGACGATCGCGAGAGCGGACGGCAAGTTTTGCCTTTGAGAACGGCTGGACCAGCGGGTCGTGGTTCCGATCCCGAGCCGTGCAGGGTCAGTTCCTGATGGCGTCCGTGCCATCGCGGGCGAGGATTGAGATCACGCAGGAGCCGGGAGGCAAGCCATCGGCACAGTCGCTTTTTGATTACCCGTTGGGTCGGTTCTATTACCTTGATGCGAATGGAGCTGTGTGGACGGCGGAGCGGCTTCCGACGGGGAGCAAGGTGCCGCTTGAACCCTCTTCCGCGTCCGCTCTCGAGAAGTGGTGGGCGGGGGCCACGCATGAGGCTGGGCCATGGCTTACCGAATCCATCGCGGAAACACGGGGTCAGGCTGGTTGGTTTTATGCGGAAGGCGAAGCCGGACCCTTCGTGCCGACCCTGGGGTCCATCAAATGGGAAAAGGACCGTTCCGTCTTTCTGGGTAAAGCTGTTGTCACACGATGAAACCAACCCCGGGCACCACGTTTCTTGACCGCATCCTGACCGATGCGCGCGCCGATTTGGAACGAGCGCGCGCTGCGCTTCCGGAAAGTGAGCTTCTCCGCAAACTCCCGGACGCACCGCCCGTGCGTCCCTTTCGTGCGGCGCTGGAGGGCACTTTCCGAGTGATCGCCGAGATCAAACGACGGTCGCCGAGTGTCGGTGCCATGCGATCGGAAAATGTAGAGGACGCCCCGCGCGTCTACGAGGAGAGTGCGCTCGTCGGGGCACTTTCCATCCTCACAAACTCCCGCTACTTCGACATGGATCTGACGGATTTCGCCAGGATTCGGTCTCAGGTTCGCAAGCCGGTCCTGCGCAAGGAATTCATTCTCGATGCCTATCAGATCCTCGAGAGCCGGGTTCATGGCGCAGATGCTGTGCTCCTCATGGCCAATGTTCTCTCGGCCACGGAAATCGCCCAACTCCATCGCCTGGCGCGTGACCTCGGGATGGATGCACTGGTGGAAGTGCATACCGCCGAAGAGATTGCGACACTTCCTTCCGGACTGGACCTCTGCGGAATCAACAGCAGGAAATTCCGGTCTGCCTCGGGATTCGTTGCCGACGGTTCGTCTTCAAGCCAGGATTTCAGTCTCGAGTACGGCGCATTTGAACTTGTCGACCTCCTCCCGCCTGGCTGTCTACGCGTGGCGGAAAGCGGCATCCATCCCGGAAACCTCGCGGCCGTGCGGGGTCGATTCGACGCCGCACTGATCGGCACCTCGCTGCTGCGTGACGAGCGGGGCATCGCCGCGTGCCTCGCCGAGTTCGAACAAGCCGCGGCGCTCAACCCATGAACGGCGGAGATCCCATCATCCGAGTCTCTAACCTCGAGCGGGCGTTCGGGGATGTTCGCGCCGTTTGCGGCATTTCCTTCGACGTCCAAGCGGGCGAGGTCATCGGTTTCATCGGAGCTAATGGGGCGGGGAAAACCACCACGATGCGGATGATGGCAACCCTCGACATTCCTACAGGCGGGAGCATTCGGATCTGCGGTTACGACGTCGTGGAACATCCGAACGAAGTGCGTCACCGGCTGGGCTGGATGCCCGACGCGTACGGAACCTACGACAACACCTCCGTGATCGAGTACCTGGATTTCTACGGGCGCGCTTTTGGTTACAAAAACGTCGAAAGGCGGCGGCGGGTGGACGACGTGATGGAGTTCACCGATCTCGCGGTCATTTCCGACCGACCGATGAACACGCTGTCCAAGGGGATGGCGCAACGGCTTTGCCTTGGACGCACGCTGATTCATGACCCCGAGGTGCTGGTTCTGGATGAACCGGCGGCGGGGCTCGACCCGAAGGCGCGAATCGAGTTCAAGAATCTGATCCGACTCCTCGCAGGCCGGGGGAAGACGATTTTTATCAGTTCTCACATTCTCTCCGAGCTCGGCGAAATGTGCGATCAACTCCTTTTCATCGATGCCGGACGGATTGTTCATCATGGGGACACCGCCAGCCTGCGGCGCAATGCGGACGCGGGGGTGCTCGTGGAGGTACGGACCCCCGGGGCGTCCACCGCGTTGGTGGCGTGGGTTCAAAACAATCCCGGGGTGGCGGTGGTGGACGAGAGCAAGGACGGGGCACGGCTGCGTTTTGACTCGGCGGAACCGGCGTTTTTGGCGTTCAATTTACGCCGAATGGTCATGGACGGGGTCGAAATCAGCGGGTTCAGTGTGGTGGAGCGTCGACTGGAGGATGCATTCGTGGACATCCTGCGTGATAGGGAGCGAGCGAAATGACGACTGCGGACGCTCGCGTGGATTTTGCCGATTGGGTCAGCCCGATGCTTGTCAAAGAGCTTCGGCAGGGCATGCGTTCGCGGGTTTTCATGCTGGCATTCTTTGTGACGCAGATCCTCATGATCATCAGCGTGTCGTTCAGCCTCGGGGCATCGGAAGCCGGGGGGGACACCTACCGCGTGTTTGACGCCATTTTTTGGATGCTCGTGGGTGTTCCGCTTCTTTTCATCATGCCGATCCGCGCCTTCGGCGGAGTGGGAACGGAGATTCGCGCTCAAACGCTTGACCTTATTCTGCTCACTCATCTCTCTGCGTGGCGGGTGCTATTGGGAAAATGGACGGCGCTGATGGCGCAAACGCTCCTGCTCGTCTGCGCGATGCTCCCCTACGTGGCGCTCCGGTACTTCCTCGGAGGGGTCAACTTGATTGAGGATCTCCAAACGATCCTGTTTCTCATCATTGCGAGTGCGACCCTGACAGCCATCACGCTCTCGGTTTCCCCCTATCAGTCGAGGGTCCTCCGAAGTCTGTTCGTGATCGGGTTTATCTTCATGCTTCAAGCCGTTCCGGTGGTGATTGGCGTCTGGGTGTCGTCATCGGCGATGCTCGGCGTGGCGGCGCCGGGTCCCGCGTTGAACGCGAAGATCTATCTGGCGATCTTGTTTTACATTCCCGCGTTCATCCTTTTTGCGTTGCAGTCCGGAGCCGCCCGCATTGCCCCGCCCGCCGAAAACCACGCGATCGTCAAACGCCTCGCCGGCTTTGCCTTCATCGCGGCTGCGCCCCTGCTCGCGTTGTGCGGAGTCGAACTCTCGGCGGTCATCGGTTACTCCATCCTCTGCCTCACGGTGGTCGCGGCGGAGTCCCTGACGGAAAGCGTATCGACCGTTCCCAGTCTGTACCGACCCTTCCTTCGCCGTGGGCTTGGGGGGCGCTTGATGGGGTCGATTCTTCTACCTGGTTGGCCGTTCGCGCTTATCTACGTCCTTTTCACCAGTGCGCTGGTGGCGTTGATTATTTTCGCGATGGGGGCCAAGTCGCCGGAGCCTGGGGCTGCGACCCTCCTGGCGCTGCTCGCGATCGTCCTGCTTCCGGCCGCATTGGTGCGTCTCACCCTTCCGCGGACCACGCATTTCCTCGCATTTTACCTCGGGCTGCAGATTTTCTTCACCTTGGTGACGTTGTTCCTTCAAATCCTGGCGGAAAGTGGAGGCGGAAACCCTGTGTTCCGGGGAGTGCTGAGTTTGATTCCTCATGCGGTGTTTCTAATTTCTGCGACGGATTCGTTTCCGAAAGAGTTGGCGGGCACGGCCCAGGTCGCGATGTGGATCTTGTGCGGGGGATCCGTCGCCCTTCTCGCGGCCCTTGCCATTCGACCCTTGGCGGAGATTCGCGAATCCATTCGCCGCTCGGACGGAGGTGCGTCATGAGTTCCAAGGATTTCTTCACCACCGTTACGGCGTCGCCGGACACGCCGTTTGACGTCTCGCTTCGGCCCCCGCTTTTCTCAGAATTCACCGGTCAGGAGCGGATTCGGGCTCGGCTGGAACTGATGGTCGAAGCGGCGAAGGGTCGGGATGAGGCGTTGGAGCACATCCTGCTCAGCGGACCGCCCGGGCTTGGGAAGACCAGTCTGGCGTACATCCTCGGGAATGCGATGGGAGTGGAGGTCAAGAGCACCAGTGGGCCCATGATCGATAAAGCCGGCGATCTTGCGGGCCTCCTGACGAACATCGAACGGGGTGGCATTCTGTTCATCGACGAGATTCACCGCCTGCAACCTGCCATCGAGGAGTACCTTTACCCGGCGATGGAGGACTTCAAATTGGACATCCTGATTGACCAGGGACCCAGCGCGCGCAGCGTTCGCCTCAACCTTGCAAAGTTCACGCTCGTCGGGGCCACGACCCGTTCCGGAATGATCAGCGCCCCGCTGAGATCCCGATTCGGAATGACGTGCCGACTCGACTACTACGATGCGGAGTCGCTTCAGGCCATCGTCCAACGCAGCGCCGGATTGCTCGGGGTGGAAATCGCGGCGGACGGGGCATTTGAAATTGCGTCGCGCTCACGGGGCACCCCGCGCATCGCCAATAACCTGCTGCGGCGCGCCCGCGACTTTGCGCAGGTTCACGGAAACGGCACCATTACCCGGGACGCGGCTGCGGGGGCGTTGGAACTGCTGGATATCGACGCGGATGGATTCGACGAAATGGATCTGCGGATCCTGGAAACGCTGATTCACAAGTTCCGCGGCGGTCCGGTGGGGGTGAGCTCTCTTGCGGTCGCGGTTGGCGAGGAGTCCGGAACGCTCGAGGAAGTCCATGAGCCGTACCTAATCATGCAGGGCTATATCAAACGCACCCCGCAGGGTCGCGTGGCCATGGACCGCGCCTACGGCAAACTCGGCCTCAAGCCAGGCGATTCTCAGGGCCGACTGCTGTAGTCGGCGTAGCGAGTCAGGGCGCCGACTTTTTCTCGGACATCGGGAGAGTTCCGACCAACGGGAGTCCGCCCGCGCTCATCGGAACATAAACCCGTTCCGCCCCGCGGATGTTCTCGGCTTGGAGATACTGCACGTAGGCGGGAGTGATCACCGCACTCAACGCGGCAATCGCCCGGGCGCGCTCGGTGGCCTCTGCGGAGAGCCGGGCCCCAGCCGCTTCTCCATTGCGCCGCTCAATTTCCACATTCTTCAATGCAATCGCACTCTCGATATCCCGCTGCTGCAAGCGTTGTTCGGACGCGACCTTCTCCGAAATCGCCGCCACCACCTCCTCCGGAGGCGAAGCGTTTCCCATGACGACGGACATCACGTCAAAAGGGGAACCTTCCAGCCGATGCTTCACTTCCGCTTCAATCGCCTCCGAAATCGCCGGAAGCGACTCATTCACGGAAAGCCCGTTGTAGGCCGAAAGGATGCTTCGCGTGACGGTTCGGAACGGTTCCCGGATGAACTGCTCATACGCCTGTTTGGCAATCTCATCGGGGTCGGAAGCCACATCCCAGCCGCCGAACTCCTCCATGAACTTGCGGACAGAGGCCTCATCCGCCCGGATCCGCCACACGATGTGGGCGTTGCTCACGAGGGGCAGCTTGTCTTTTGCGAGCACCGCGTCCGCTTTCTGGAACGTCTCGGAGTACGTGTACGGCGTGACCGAGATATTCTGGCTGGACATCCGCCAACGCAATCCTGTGGAAGACGGCCCGAGCAGGACGCCCTTGAACTGACCCCGCCCCGTGATGGGCACGTCATAAAGGTATGCGGCGTAACCCGCAGAAACCCGGACGTTGCGCAAATTGGGCATCACGAAAAACGCGGCGCCGATTCCCAAGGCGATGACAGCGACCAGCAGAGGAGGGAATCTCATTCCAGCGCGGGTGGGCGGGCGGTCATGAGGAAATACTAAGTCGGTGGAAAGGGGGGGTCAATCGAAACGCGTTCTGCGGCCGCGGGGGCGCGTGCCCGTTCTGTCACCGACTTTGTCTTTCAAGTGGGAAATGCCGACGATAGCGTCGAGAACCATGAACGAACGAAAACGCCTCGTTTTCTGTGCCGCATTGGGAGCGCTGCTCGCCTCGCTGCCGATACAGGCCGCTGCGGATTTTCAGGCCCAGCTGGAAGCGGCGCGGACGCGCGCTGATTGGCTGTCGGAGGCGGACCTCCTCGCCGACAGGCTTTCGAAAGCGCCGAAGGACACCGATTTGCGCGCGGAACTGATCTCCGCGTGGTTAAAGGCGGGCGATCCCGCCAGCGCCGCAAGCGTTCTCTCCGAGTGGCCCAAGTCCTCGCTGCCGCCGCTGTCGCTGCGCGTCGAAGTGTTGGAGCGCAATGAGCAGGCAGACGAAGCCGTCGCGACTCTCCGGCGTGCCCTAGCCAAAGAACCCGGGAACGCGGAGGCCGCTCAGTCGCTGGGTCGGCTCTTGGAAGCGGCCGGGGACACCGCCGGAGCCGACGCGGCGTACACCCAGTCGATCGAAGCGGAAGCCACCGTGGAGGCACTCGTCGCACGCGCCCTCTTGCGGGCTTCGTCGGACAACCTCGCGGCAGCGCAGGAGGACTTCCAAGCGGCGGAGGCCATGGACGCCAAAAACCCCCTGGTGGTGCGCAAGCAGCCCGTCTTTGAACGCCTTGCGGAACAAAAGAATCTCATTGCTCGGTCCCAGGAGCGGTTAAAAGGCAAGCCGCTCGACCCGGACGGTCTCAACGGTTTATCGGTGGCCTACCTCCGCGCCGGATTGTACTCCGCCGCCCTGAAGTATGCGGGCTTGTCCCTTTCCGTCCATCCCGGCGGAACACTTCCCCGAATCGTCCGCGCCGCAGCCACGAAAAACTTGAACTCAGATGCCATCCCCGAAAAGGACATCCTCCCGGCCGCGCTCGATACCATGGACTTCGCAGATTTGCTACGGCTCGGCGTTGCGGATCGCGCCGTGTGGGGGAAGCCCCTCAACCCGGCATTCCTGGAGAGGCGGGCGGATCTCCTCTCGGCGGTGGGTCAGTACCGACTCGGCGTCATCGACCTCCGGATGGCCATCGCAGGAAATCCGGACAATGCCCCGCTGTATCTCAAGCAGAACGCCTGCGCCCTCCTTGCGGGTGACCTCCCACTCGCGGAGCGGTCGGTCGCAGAGATCGAGCGACTCAAACCCAAATCCGCTCTCCAGGCCGAGGCGTTGTACCAGCTGGGGAACTACTACCTCCAGGAATCCAAATTCCAACGTGCCCTTGCGTACCTGAACGAATCGATCGCCATCGGCGGTCCCAACGCCGTCGCACTCGCGGCCCGGTCTCGCTGCCACGATTCCATGGGACAACCGTCCGCCGCCGCAGCGGATCGGGAACTCGCCAAAAAGACACCGCCCGCCAAGCCATGATCCTCCGCCGCACCACTCTCGCTCTCACCATCGCGCTCCTCGCCGCCGGGACCCTGCCAGCCATGGAGTCGCCAAAACCCAGGCCCTCCCCAACCGAAACGCCCCTCCCAGAGGCCACCCCGTTCCCATCGACCCCTCCCAATCAAGCGTCCGCACCCTTCGTAAACGACCCCACCTTTGGCGGCCTGCAGATCGATCCAACGGACGTCGAATTCGTCGAGGATTCCAACTTCTCCGTAGTGTTCCCGACCGACATGGTCGGACCAGAGAGCATCGATCAGGAAACACCCTCCCCACCTCTGACGATCGACCCACCGGTCAATGCCTCTTTCCGATGGGACTCCCCCACTCAGGGAACCTGGTACATCGAGGGTCCACTCCTTCCCGCACAGACCTACCGGGTTCGCCTCGCTCCCGGGTTGAAGGACCTCGCAGGGCAACCCCTGCCCGTCGCCCAATGGGGCGCGGAGTTTAAGTCCACCGCCCTCTCTGTGGGAACGGGATATGAGGAGCGTTCAAGGCTCAACGCCCGGCCGCAGGTTCCACTGGAGTTCAACTACCCCGTACGCCTCAGTACGGCGGCCTCCGGGATCTACTTCCAGGACCGCGAAACGCGCGAGCGATTCGACGTCGAAGTCCTCCTGAACCGACCCGACTTCGATCCCGAACCCGGCACGCGGGTGTCCACCACCCCGCCACCGCCCGTTCGCGAAATCCTCGTTCGCCCGCGGGCCAGCCTCCCGCCAGAACGCAGATTCGACCTCGTCGTCGCCGGCGTCCGCGATCTCTACGGGGATCGCACCCTGCCCTATCCAAAGGTGTTCGCGCTCGGCACCACGCGTCATCTCGCGATCTCATGGGTTGGTGCATTCAACTTCCCCGGGTCGGATCCCTACATCGAAATCAAATTCAAGGGCAATCTGGATGATTCGCGTCAGGTGCCGGCGGGTGCCATTCAACTCACCCCACCCGTCCCGGACGCCACGTTCGCGCTCGGGAGCGACTCCATCATTATCAACGGCTCGTTCGATACGAAGCAGCGTTACGTCGTGGACATCGCGGCAGAGTTTAAGGGAGAAAGCGGATTTCGCCTGCCCAAGGCGGAACGGTGGGGTGCCACGTTCCGCGCGAAGGAGTCCGCCGTCTTGTTTCCCGGAACGGAATTGCGTCAGCGGAGTGAACCCGGCCTGCGGTTCGCCTGCGTTCCAGTGAACGTTGAGGACATCAAATGGCGGCTCGCCCGCGTTCCCATCGAACGGCTGGTCGAGGTCACGGACACGCTGCGGCAACTTTCCCCCGACGCCTCGGGCGAACCGATGATCGACCGACTGGCGCTCCCGGTGATCGCCTCGGGCGAACTCCCCGCAAGCACCTCCGATGTGGAAACCGTCCGCGCAATCGACTGGGCCCCGCAGGATCAACCTCTCAGCGGGCCCTGCGTGATCGAAGTCATCGGCAAGGCTCCGGACGGCAGGACGGTGGGGAATCGTTCGCTTGTTGTCTTCAGCGAGTGGGCGATGACGCGCAAGCAGGGCGTGGCGGACTCCTTCGTTCGCGTGGTGAAAATGCGGGATGGGAGTGCGGCACCGGCGGGGTCGGTCGTGCAGGCGATTACCCGTTTTGGAGCCGCGAGAACTTCCGCGGTGACGGACGACCTCGGCATCGCCCGTTTTTCGAACGCGTCGATTGCGGGTCTCGCCTACTTCCAAATGGACACCCCGGGAGGCCCGGCCATTCAGGCGGCGGACGGGGCCTCATTTTCGAGCGGATATCCGGATTCCGGCGCGGGTCGGACCTCGAAGTGGTCCGCCTTTTTCCTCACCGACCGCCCACTCTACCGACCCGGGGAGGAAGTAAAGATGAAGGGCTTTGTGCGCCTCGCGACCGATAAAGGCGCGCTGTCCCTGCCTCCTGCCGGTCGGCAGGTGAAGTGGGTCATTTCGAAGAGTTACGAAGCGCAGGAGATCGCCTCGGGCACCGCCGTTCTCAACGCATCCGGCGGCTGGGACGCCTCGTGGCAGATGCCTGCGGATCCGCCTCAGGGCTACTTCCGCGTCAACGCGACGATCGACGGAGAACACTTACCCAACCAGGGCGACTTCCAGATCGAAGAGTACCGCATTCCGGCGTTCTCCGTTTCCTGCAGCCCCGAGGATCACCGCAAGGCGGGTGTTTCCGCCGTCTCCGTTGGCTCCCAGCTCTTTCATGGCCCGCCAAACGCCGGAGCAAAGATCAAATGGACCGCGACGTGGATAGGAGATCGCGACGCCGAATACTACAACGGACCGGACCCCGATTGGATCCGAATCGATCTCGATTCCGAAAAACCTGCCCCTGCGGCATTCGACGCCGTTGTCTCCGGCGAGGCTTTCCTTGATGCCGATGGCGGCGCGGTGCTGACCTCCACGTCCCCGTTCCCTGATCGCGGCAACCGGGCGCACGCGACTGTTTACTGGAAAGTGGAGGTCACCGGCGCGGACGGGCAAACGATCACCGCCGGCACCACGGACGAGCAGGTGCCGATGGAAGACATCCTGTTCGGCGTTAACGCGGAGTCTCCCCGACCCGCCACGATCGAGGTAAACACGAACGTCCTCCTGCCTTTCGGAACGACAGCCCCCGAAAAGGGAACACTCTCCGTTTACCGCGTTCAAACGAAGACCGTGCGCGAGATCCTCGGGACAAACATTTACCGCTACCGCAATACGGACCAGTTCGATGTGGTGAAGACTCAGGAATTCAAGCCCGGGGAAAAAGTCGAAATTTCCGTGAAGGATGAAGGCGTTTACACGGTCGTGCTGGGTCCGTTGCCCGGCGCGGGAGGCTTTCCGGTAAGCGACTCCGTGGAGGTCGTGATTCCCACGGATCCGACCTCACCCGCGGAGGTGGCCACCACGTCACCGTACGAACTCAACATCACCATTCCGGACAAAGCCGCATGGAGTGCCGGAGAAACACTGCCGGTGACAATCAGTTCCCCTGGCGGCGGAATGGCTTGGTTGACCGTGGAAACCGGGACGATCCTTGAATCCCACACCGTCTCCCTTCCCGGCAGCATGGCCGTGGTGCCTCTGCGGCTCAAACCGGAGTTCGCGCCCAACGCCACCATCACCGCCTATGTCCTCAAACCCGGCGAGGGCAGCGCCGTCCCCGGCGAACGATTCGGTTATCAGGCGATCGCCATAAACGATCCCTCGCGTGATCTCGGCCTCGCCCTCGACCTCTCCAAAGACGTCGTACAACCGCGGGAAAAGCTCACCGGTCGCGTCGTGGCGACCTCCGAAGGGCGGCCCATTGCGGGAGCGGAACTCACGGTCTTTGCGGTGGATGACGCGATCCTCGAACTCGGCTCGTGGAGCCTGGCGAGCGTGTCTCCCTTCTTCTATCCGATTCGCTCGTACGGGGTGCGAACCCTGCGAGTGCTCAGCGATTACGTCGAATCCATCTCTCCGCAAAGCCTGACTCAAAAGGGATTCACCGTAGGAGATGGCGGCGGGGACGACTACGGAAGCGTCGAATTCACGCGGCGCAACTTCAAGCCCTTGATCCTCTGGCTGCCGTCGTTGAAAACCGACGCCAAGGGCGAGGCGAAGTTCCAGGTCGAGGCACCGGACAACCTCACGCGCTTTCGTGTCATTGCCTATGGGCAAACGCCCGATAGTCGATTTGGCGGCGGATCGACCACGTTTGAGGTCACGCGAGACCTGACCGTAGAGCCCGCGCTCCCTCGGTTTGTGCGCCAGGGCGACGAAGTGGAACTCCGGGTCGTCGTGCGGCGGCAGCGCCTGGCATCGGATTCGGTCACCGTATCGTGTGCGGTCGAGGGGTTGAAACTGGTGGATCCTGCGCCCGTCACGCTTTCCGTGCGCGATGGGGCGCCGGCGGTCGCCCGATTCCGCGCACAGGTACCGGCGGATGGAATCACGGCGCGGGTGTCCTTCCGCGGAGCGTCCGCCGCGGCTCCCACACTGACAGATAGCGTCGAGACCACCCTGCCCGTTGCAGAGCCGGTCGTGCTGGCGAAGGAAACCGTTGCGGGTGGTTTCAGCGGGTCGACATTTGACCCCTCCGCTCATGCGCTCGCAGGGTGGAAGACGGCACGGGGGATCTACGACCTATCGATTTCGACAAGTGAATGGCTGCCGGACCTCCTTGGATTGCCGATGGTCCTCGACTATCCCCACGGCTGCTTCGAGCAAAAATCGTCGCGCCTGTTGGTCCTGACCGGCCTGGGCCGCCTGCTGAATTTCCTCCCCGACTCATCCGAGCGGCGGAAGAACTACGACCTTGCGATCGCGTCGACCCTGAAGGAATTCGACGCCTCGATCCTTCCCTCCGGGCTCCTCCCGTATTGGAGTGGCGGTACAACGGGCAATGTGTTCGTCACGATTCAGGCGGCGTGGGCCGTCCAGCAGGCGGTTGCAGCTGACCTCACCGTGCCGGAAACCCTCCTGGAGAAGCTGACGGACACCCTGAGTCGGATCGTGAACGGACGCACCGCCGAAACGCCGTCGGTGCGAGCGCTTGCGCTGCTCGTCGCTTCCCAGCTACCAGTCGACGAGGAGGAGACTGCCGAGCTCAAGACGGCCGCGGAACAGTTGTATCTCGACCGGGACAAGCTCACTCCGGAGAGTCGCGCGGCTCTCGCGATCGCTCTCTCATCGGTCGGCAATCAACCCAAGGCGGAGGCGTTGGTTTCCGCGATGAAATCGCTCGTCACGCCCGTGGAGTTCGATCCCCGCACGTTCACTTCGGCATCGCGCACGGAGTCGCTCAGCAGTTGGGCGCAGCTTGTTGCAGGATCGCAGGGGGATCGGGATCGCGTGCGGGCGGAAATCCGGAAGCGCATGCAGGAAGCGCCCGGACTTTCCACTCAGGAAAACCTGTGGCTCTTGATGGCATTCAACGCGATGATCGACAGCACCAAAACGCCGCCGCTGGCAACGAAGAACCTCACGCCCAAGCCCCTGACCGTCTCTGCGAACAAGGCATCCGCGGGATGGGGTCCTCGTGACGTTGCGCAGCTTGCGGCGGGAGTCGTGAAGGGATTCGACGGAGGCAAAGCGACTTTCGTAATGAGTGCCGCCACCCGGAGCACGGAGGTCGAGGCCCCAATGGTCGACAAAGGCATCCGCGTCGAACGCGTCGTTCATAATCTCACGGACAAAACGCGGAATGGAACCCCGGAGCACCCGTTCGTCCTGGGAGATCAGTTGCTCATCTCCTACCGACTGTTCAGTCCCGCGACGCGGTATTACCTCGCGGTGACCGATACCCTTCCCGCGGGCGTGGAGGTGGTGAATCCGAACCTCGCGTTGTTTGCCAGCGCGTTCTCCAGTCTCGGAACCGCACTCGACGGCGCGACGGATCCCTCGCACAGCGAGATGCGGGATCAATTGGTGAACCTGTACTTTGATCGTTTCGAGAAGGGATCGCTTCAAACCAGTGTCCTTGCCCGGGCGACTGCCGCGGGCGTGTTCCGCTGGCCCTCTACTCAGGCGGTGCCCATGTACGACAGCCGGGTCTTCGGCCGCTCGGCGAGCTCCGTATGCGTCGTGAAATCCGAGTAAACCTTCGCCGATTGGGGTGGGGTCTGCTGGCCGCCGGAGCGATCGCGGCGATCGGCATCGCCCTGATCCCCCTGCCCGCGAGGCTCCTGAAGGCAGACCCATTTACTCCCCTCCTCCTCGACCGCCGGGGCGGGGAATTCGTTGCCGCTCCGGGATCGGAAACGGCCGAACAGCGTCCGATTTCGCTTGAAAAAATGGGGGAGTGGTTCCCTAAGGCGATCGTGGGGCTGGAGGATCATCGGTTCCAAACCCACCGGGGCATTGATCCCTACGCGGTTGCTGCGGCGGCGGTTCGCGCGGTCAAAGCCGGGCGCATCGCCGGAGGCGCGTCGACGATCACTCAGCAGCTCGTGAAGATCTCCGACTCTCCGTCCGCGCGAACGCTCGGTCGCAAGTTCTACGAGGCCTGCGCCGCTACGCGCCTGGAAATGAGCTGGAGCAAATCCCGCATTCTGGAGGCCTACGGCAACCGAATCGATTTCGGCAATCGACGCTTCGGGATCGCCGCCGCAGCGAGGGCCTACTTCGGGAAGGCGCCCGCCGACCTCACCGCCGCAGAGGCCATCTACCTCGCAGGGATTCCCCAATCCCCCCATCGCTTCAACCCATGGCGTCACCCGGTTGCGACCCGGAATCGTTACCTCCGGGCGGTGGACCGCCTCACCCGCGTGGGCATTGTTTCTCCCGCAGAAGCGACGTCGCTCCGCGCGCATCCTCCCGCCGTTCTGGGCCCGCAGCCGATTCTCTCCGCGCCCGCCTTCGCGTCTGAAGTGCTGCAACGCGTCCGCCCGGACGAGGCGGTCGTTCGCACCACGCTTGATCCCGATCTTCAACGCGTGGTACAGGGCATGTTGAGGCAGCATCTTGCGGATTCTGCATCGATCGGCGCGCGGGACGCCGCGATCGTCGTGCTCGACAACGCGACGGGCGAAATTCGGGCAATGGCGGGGTCATCGCGTTGGATCAACACGGCCACCACGCCGCGCAGTTTGGGTTCCACCCTCAAACCCTTTGTTTACCTTGCGGGAATCCGCGACCGCACCTGGACCGCTGCCACCCTGCTTCCCGATACCGCGGAAGCGATCAAGGCCGCGTACGCGGACTACGATCCTCGAAATTTTGCGAAAGGCTTTTCCGGCCCCGTCCGCGTGCGCGAGGCCCTGGGAAACTCGTTGAATGTTCCCGCGGTGGTCGCGGTGAGCAGGTTCGGTGCGCGTCGCATGTATGGGGAGTTGCGCGATTGGGGCTTGGAGTTCGCGGGATCGTTTGCGGACAGCGGAGCGGGGTTCGTGCTGGGGAACGGGGAGGCGTCGCTTTTAAATCTCACGGGAGCCTATGCGTCGCTGGCCCGAGGTGGCCGGGCGTGGGCACCGAAAGCCCTGGTGCGGGAGGTGGCGGAAGTCTCCGAGCCCGCCGGACCACCAGAATGCGCGATCGTTGCGGATATGCTCTGCGACAACGCCGCGCGCCGACGGTCCTTCGGTTGGTCATCTCCGCTCAACGTGGATGACGCCCGCGTCGCCGTGAAAACAGGCACAAGCTCGGGATTCCGCGACGGATGGTGCGTCGGCTTCACCGGAGAACACACCGTGGGTGTTTGGGTCGGGAATCTCGATGGTTCACCGATGCAGGAGACGCTGGCCGCACGATCTGCCGCACCGCTGTGGGCGGCGGCAATCCGTTGGCTGCTTGGCAAAGGCGACCGCCCTGTCGCGGACCCTCCGACCGAATCGTTGGAACGGGTCGAAATTGCTGCGGAGACCGGCCTTCTTCCTCGATCGGGCGAGGCCACGGTGACGGAATGGTTCCTGCCCGGCACCGCACCGGCGGAGCTTGCAGCAAATTGGTACGCGGAGGGATCCGATCCCCCCGCGCTGCTGCTCCCGGAGGAGTACGCGGCGTGGTGTGCTTCCCCTCACAACCATCTCGGCGCGAGGGTCCGGGAGGGTCCGTTTCGGATTCTAGTCCCACGCGACGGGGCGGTGTTTTCCCGCTCGCCAGAGCTGCCGGTGTCGCAACAAATGATCGAATTCCGGAGCGCGCCATCCCAAAGGGTCGAGTGGCGGATCAATGGCCAGCCTCTCGCAGCGGGCACGGAGCGCGTGCTTTGGCCGTTGCAACCGGGTGATTGGACGTTGGAGGCTCGGGCGAACGGCGAGACGGCAAGGGCGAGCTTTCAGGTGAAATAGGCGGAAATCCGCCAAATTCCGCGCTTCGCAGTTGTCCCGCTCTTCAAGGCACGACAGTATCTCTTGAAAATCCCATTGATGTCCAAACCCGAAACCAAACCCGAATCCGCACTTGCGGAGGAAAAAGCCCAGGCCGCCCGAACGAAGAATCTTGATCTCGCCATCCAGCAGATCGCCAAGGACTACGGCGACGGGGCGATCATGCGGCTCGGCGACGAAAACACGACGCCCGTCGATGTCGTGCCAACGGGCAATATTCTCATCGACCGGGCACTGGGAACCGGCGGCTTTCCAAAAGGGCGAATCGTCGAGATTTACGGACCGGAATCCTCCGGGAAAACCACCCTCACGCTTACCGTGATCGCTCAGGCTCAGAAGCGCGGGGGACTCGCGGCGTTTGTCGACGTCGAGCATGCGCTCGATCCCCAGTACGCCCAGCGCCTCGGAGTGAAACTCGACGATCTTCTCGTCTCGCAGCCGAGTTCTGGCGAGGAAGCGCTGCGTATCTGCGAAACGCTCATCCGCTCCAATGCACTGGACGTGATCGTCCTCGACTCCGTGGCCGCTCTCGTCACGAAGTCCGAGTTGGAAGGCGAGATTGGCGACGCGGTCGTCGGTGCCCAGGCCCGCCTGATGAGCGCCGCCCTGCGGAAACTGACGAGTTTCATCTCGAAGGCCCAGACGGTCTGCATTTTCACCAACCAGATCCGGGAAAAAATTGGGGTAATGTTTGGCAATCCGGAAACGACACCGGGAGGTAAAGCGCTGAAGTTTTACGCGAGCGTGCGATGCGACATTCGCCGCATTGGGGCCATCAAACACAGCGATGGCACCACGATCGGCAACCGAACCAAGCTTAAGGTCGTCAAAAACAAAGTCGCCCCGCCATTCACCGAAGCGGAGTTCGACATCATGTACAACGAGGGAATCTCGAACACTGGCGCACTTTTGGACATGGCCATCGAGAAAGGCGTCGTCGAGAAGCGCGGATCGTGGCTCAGCTACAAGGGCGAGCAGCTCGCCCAGGGTCGGGATGCGGGGAAAGAAGCGCTGAAGAATGATCCCGAGCTCTACGCGAAGATCGAAGCAGACGTGACGGCCGCGCTCGACGCTAAGAAGTAAGCCCGCCAGGGTCGTATTGCGTTTAGCTCGATGTTTCAAAGGAGCACGGGCTTTCCTGCCCGTGTTGGTTGAAAAATTAAACGGACTAGAAAGTCCGTTCTCCGTTTTCAGTTGCCTGCCGGTGCATGGGTTCTGACCCGTTTATGCCGCGCTACACCCGTGACAGAAAATTCACAATAAACTCCGTTGCACGTAGCAACGTGCAATCGATAACAGCGCGGATGAAAACACGTCTGGAACTCGCGAGCATTGTCGCGCTCCTGGCTCACGCCGCCGTCGGCTGGGCGGGAGTTACGAGCTGGGATGCTCGATTGCTCAAAGACATCTACCCCAGCAGCACCGGCTCCTCGCCGGGCTCGTTGACCAACGTTAATGGGACGCTTTTCTTTTCTGCGAACGATGGAACAAACGGATCTGAACTTTGGAAAAGTGACGGTACAACCAGCGGTACAGTTATCGTCAAAGACATCAACAGCGGCTTAAGCAGCTCCGACCTAGGCTCGTTGACCAACGTCAACGGATCGCTTTTCTTTCGAGCGACCAATGGAACAAACGGATCTGAACTCTGGAAAAGTGACGGCACAACCAGCGGCACGGTTATCGTCAAAGACATCAACAGCGGTGCTGACTCCACCCCGAGCTCGTTAACCAACGTCAACGGAACGCTTTTCTTTTCTGCGAGCGATGGAACAAACGGAACTGAACTCTGGAAAAGTGACGGCACAACCAACGGCACGGTTATCGTCAAAGACATCAACAACCTCCCCGGCGACAGCTCCAATCCGAACTCGTTGACCAACGTCAACGGATTGCTTTTCTTTTCTGCGAAACGTCCATTAGGCGACATTGAACTCTGGAAAAGTGACGGCACAACCAACGGTACGGATATCGTCAAAGACATCAACAGCGCCAGCGCCAGCTCCGATCCGAACTCATTGACCAACGTCAACGGAACGCTTTTCTTTTCTGCGAGAGATGTCGCAAACGGAATTGAACTCTGGAAAAGTGACGGCACAACCGACGGTACGGTTATTGTCAAAAACATCAATAGCGGCAGTAGTGCCTCCTCCCCAAGCTCGTTGACCAACGTCGACGGAACGCTTTTCTTTCGAGCGACCAATGGAACAAACGGAATTGAACTCTGGAAAAGTGACGGCACAACCACCGGTACGGTTATGGTCAAAGACATCAACAGCGGCGGCATAGCGTCCTCTCCGAGTTTGTTAACCAACGTCAACGGAACGCTTTTCTTTTCTGCAAGCGATGGAACAAACGGAGTTGAACTCTGGAAAAGTGACGGCACAACCAACGGCACGGTTATCGTCAAAAACATCTACCCCAGCAGCATCGGCTCCTCGCCGGACTCGTTGACCAACGTTAATGGGACGCTTTTCTTTTCTGCGAACGATGGAACAAACGGATCTGAACTTTGGAAAAGTGACGGTACAACCAGCGGTACAGTTATCGTCAAAGACATCTACCCAGGCGGCAGCGGTTCGTCCGTGAGCTCGTTGACGAACGTCAATGGAACGCTTTTCTTTTCTGCGTCCGGTCAAAACTCCGGAACTGAACTCTGGCAGGCTGTCCCGATTGGAGACTCCACCTCCGTCATGTATGAGAGCTCGGGCATTGCCTATAACACCGCCTTCATTAGCAATGAGACTAACGGAACGGAAGCCTGGATCGGAGGCACCACATCACAG
>Ga0247837_1004738_pt1 | contig 21482 bp, 11 predicted proteins | sample LaCtaG_2_FD_187115 | JGI IMG/M metagenome (GOLD analysis project Ga0247837, IMG submission 187115) | Freshwater microbial communities from meromictic Lake La Cruz, Castile-La Mancha, Spain - LaCruzMarch2015_14.5m | ecosystem: Environmental > Aquatic > Freshwater > Lake | place: Spain: Castile-La...
AGAGCGATTTGCCTTTCCCCTTTCTGTCCTTTCATACTCCTCGAAGCTGAGTTCCGGCCCCTGTTTTCCCTCTCCGAGCTGTAATAGGAAGGAGTCCTTCATAGTGCGGGCGGTTAGCAGCACTTCCTGATTTGACACTACGGGAGAGTTCTTCGCAGCAATTCCCTTTTCTCCCTCGTGATTTACCCGTTGACAAGTGCTTTCCAGCCCAGTCGCCCTGGATTGGTAAATATATGAGTGAGAGAGAAGACTTGGCTCAAAAGTTAGAGACTGGAAGTCTTAGCGACTCCCTGCGGGCTGCTCTCAGGGCGCAAGTGGTAAAGAAAGTCCGCAGAGAAAAGCCGTTTAGGCCCGCAAGTCCACTGTCCGAGCTTGTAGCTTCGCTGATTTGCGACTATTTGAAGAGGGAAGAGTTCCAATACTCACTCAACGTCTTCCTGGGAGAGGCGGGGATGACTTCCAAAGCACTTACAGAGGCGGAACTAAGGGAAAAACTGCACCTGCCCCACACTGAGACTTCCGTCCTGGCCTCGGTCTTATCTGCATACAACCAGTCTTTGTTCCACAGCCACCAAATCGAAAAGGCCGTTCAAACGGAAGGCACAGACCTGGACCTGCAGCTCCAACTGCTAGAGACTCAGCACCAGTTGAAGGCTGAGCAGCAGCCAAAGCCTCCCCGCGAACAGCTGTTGACCTTAGAGCGGGAGTGCAGGGAGCGGTACCAGGAAACCCTCACTCGGGAAATCGCCTATATCCGCAATATTGAAGTTTCGGCTGCAAGGATGGAGGAAAGTCGGAAATTCCAGGAAAGTCTGAGGAAGATTCAGAGCGATTATGAAGTTAGGTGGAGGGAAAAGCAAGAGGAGTTCAAGGCCAGGGAGCGGGAAACTGCAAGACTGCGGGAAGCCAAAGAAAGGGACTTCGCAGCTGAAAGGACTGTTCACAAGTTGCAGGTCGACACGGACTACAACTCCCTGCAGAAGAAAGAAGTGGAAATCGCAGATAGCATTGGAGCGACTTTGGCCCAGCTAAAGAACCAGCAAGCCACTTACACTCGGCTCAATGAAGAATTGGAGAGTAAAAAGCAGGAAACGGACCAGCTCAAAGCCGCCTTCGAGCGGAGGTGCACTGAAGAGCTCCAGCGCCTGCAGAAAGACTTCGAAGAATCGCACTTCCTGGAAAGACAACAACTCGCCTTTGACAGGGAAGAAACTGACCGCTTGCGAGTGAGCACGGAAATGGGCATTTCCACCAAGCGGGACACTGAGGTGAAACTAGTCAGTTTGAGTAGGGAGCTGGAAGTGCTGAAGAAGACTTACCAGAGAGCTGCGGAGGAGCTGAGGACTTGTAAGTGTGAGTTGAAGGAGGCTAGGGAGCATGTGTGGATTCTTTCGGAGCGAGCGAAGCGCACTGGGGACTTGCTCACTCTCAAGGAAATGGCGACGGAAAGCTTGAAATCGGAGCTGCGGACTCACAAAGAAGCAATTGAACGTCTCAAAGAAACCACCCAGCGACTTCAGGCCCAGCCCCAGCAGTCCGAAGCCCCAACATCAGAGGCCCAGCCAGCTATCCATTTGGGCACTTCCGACTACTTACTGGGATTCGAGGCTTGGAAAGTCGAGCGACAGAGCAGGTGGAGGGAGCTGGACTCACTAGAAGCACAAATCAAGCGGAAACGACAGGATGTGAGTACTCTGCCTACGGAGTACTACCAGGACTCGTACAGCCGGATAGTGATGCCAAAGAAGGCAATGGTGCAGACCAATGCGGCCTATCAGCCAGGAATGAAGAGTCTGGACAATGTGGAAATCAGGCAGGAAGCAGCGGGGGTGTACCTCAGAGCGGACATGGAAAGGAGCACTTCGACCACTAGTTTGAAGCCGGGACTGTCTGGGAGGGCTAAGGAAACGGCCTCTGTTGCTAAGCCCAGGCTGGAAACTATTAGAGAGGAGGAAAAGCAGGAGTCCCTGCCTGAGAGTAGGAAAGAAGCGACCACTAAAAGTCCTCGCAAAGGCAGCGAATATTCCTCCAAACCCTTCAACCCTCCCAATCAACCCGCAGTCACCTCTCCCAAGCAGCCCACCCCTTCCCAATCTCCCAAACAAGCCCCTCAACCTCTTCCCACCCCGGTAGTCAACGACTCCATCACTGAGGACATCGTCGTGGACTCGGGCAGTTCGCAGGGAGTCGGTGGGAACTTCCTCGAGTCTGAGTCGCTGGAAGCGCCTTCAGCCCGCAACTCTGAGGAAGACTTATTCTTTTAGTCCTATCTTAGCACACACTTGGGACTCGGTCGAAAGCATGCGAACTGTACCTATGCTTCTTGGTAAGTAGTATATGGAGCCACGGTTCCGACAGACTCGGCGCAACTGGCCTTGGAACCGCTATTACTTCCGCAAGCACTTCTGGTGGCGCAGTTGGAGACTCATAGTCGTGACGGGAATCGGGACCTTCCTTTACTACTGGCATAGGCAGGACTAGTAGTTAGATAGGCTCCCTTCCTCTGCAAGGACTAGTTGGTCTTTGATAGTGCTCAAAGACCTGTCTGCTGGATTAGAATAGTGAGTATGGACGAAACCTGCTTCGAGCTCCAGTGTCTTCGCTTCACTTCCGCACTTCCGAAGCCTCCGACAGACAGTGACGACGAAGGGGACTCCGAGCCCAGTCCCAACTGCAGCGAATTCATATCCCACTTCTACGCCCTCAGGGACTGCCCGCACCCCCGACTCGCCGCACTGCTCAAACTCACCCCTCTCCGCAGAAACCGAATCGCAGTAGTGACGGAAAGCTACCCCAGAACACTCGCGGACCTGATTCAAGAGCGCAGGGCCACTGAGACTCCATTCCGAGAAGAAGAGGTGCTACGAGTTTGCTTCGAACTGATACAGGCCGTGGCTCACCTGCACCAGCACGGCGTCGCAGTGCTCAACCTGTGTCCTGCCAATGTGGTGGTGGCGCCAGAGGTAAGGCGTACCCAGGGCTGCTTCATACTGAAGAACTACTATGAAGCCTGGCTCTACGGCTCTGATTACCTGTTCACAAGGGACTGGAAGTTCATGGCGCCGGAAGAAACTTCAGGGACGATTGAATATCGATACAAAGTGGACACCTGGGCAATTGCTATGATAGCCATACAGTGCTTCACTTTAGCATCCCTGGAAGACTACGATATGGACCAGGAGTACCCCCAACTCCTCTCTCTGTACAAGTCTCGTCCCCTGTTCCAAACCCACAGACCGAGTCTTAAGTCCAAAGTCGAACTGCTGATATCTGGCAGAGACTGGAGCGAGTCGCTTTCTGAGGAGTTTCAAAGCTTTCTGACAGTTTCACTCAGTCTTGCCCCTGCATCCCGTCTCGACCCAATTGACCTCCTTGGACACCCGGTCTTTACAGCCTGCAGGTTAGCGCCCCGGCAGACGCTTAACCTAGAAGAACTGTATTACTGGTGGTTGAGGCTGAATAACATCACTAATGATGAAGACTTAGAGAGGTATTTGATATTTACCCAGACTTTGCCCTTCGTTCCCCCTGTTTTGGCTATACCCGCTCTATTCGACCCTGAAAAAACGGAAGAAAAGCGGGACAACTGGGACTTTCTGGGCAGGAAAATGTTGCCTTTGGAGCAACTTCTGTGAGTATTACGATAGAAACACAATTCAAAGCATCGACTCGAAGCTAGAAAGCCTCAAACCCGCCAAAGCCGAAAGTGCAGACACTGAGAGCGTTTCCTCAGGCACAGAAACCATCATAGGTAAACTCGCCTCCCTCTTCAAAGCCAAATCCTCCAAATCCGGCTCCAGTTCGAAGGACAAAGTCATGGTCAAAAAGCGAGAATTCCTTACAGAGTACCTAAATTGCAGGAAAATTCGGCTGTATTTAAGTAGAGACCAGCGGCCTGTGGAAAGCTTCGCAGTCCTGTGCAATGCAGGAGTCCCCTCCTTGCTCCGTCCTGCTATATGGAAGCATTTACTAGGAATAACCCCTGATTACCAAATGGTTTTTGCCTACTTGACAGATACGCAGGTCAGTGCGAAATTTTCCAGACAAATTACCATTGACGTAAAGAGGTGTCACCAGTATCACCCTTTAATGGCTTCCCAGTGCGGGAAAAAGAAGCTGGAAGGCGTACTAGGACTTTGGCTCGGCGAAAACCCGGAGTTCGCCTACATCCAAGGACTCGACTCAGTGTGCGCTATCCTCGTGCTGGCTTACTACGAGGACATGGCAGCTGTGTATGCCTGCTTCACAGAAATAGTGAACCGCTACCTCTACAACCTTTGTTTGCAGGACAACTCAATCCACATCCATGAGAGTATATTGAATTTCCGCAACTTGCTGGACTATGTAGACCCGCAGTTGGCAGGACATTTCAGAGAGAACTTAGTGACAACGGAGATGTTCGCCACTCCGTGGCTGCTCACACTGTACTCCCGTAAGCTATTAAGCAGATGTACTGCCTGTGGACAAGGTGGTGAAAGTGTGGGACCGCATGCTGTTTCACCCGGCTTCGTACCCTTTGTTTCTGGGAATTGCGCTTTTGCAGCAGTTCAGGGTGAGTTTACTGTCCTTGGATCAAACTCGCATAATGAGTTTGATTCCCAAGTTGGCGGATTACGTGGATGTTGGAAGGTGGATGGAGGAGGGGGAGCGCCTGCAGAACCAGCTGCCGCCCAGTCTCACTGTCCTTTCTATTGCCGCCCAGGACCCTGGCACCTCTGCAGAAAGGTGGTGGCAGGCGGGCTTTTCCCTAGAAGTGGTGCAGAAGACTTTGACTCCTTTCCTGGAAGCGCATGACTTAGTGGGTATTTTCCAGACTACTTTAGTAGTGGAAGTCAGAACGCAAGAGGAGTATAGTCAGTCGCATATCACAGGGTCGCTACTAGTTCCCCTGCAGGCCAAAGTCTCTCAGACCACTGTATCGAAGGGAGCAATGTCCACTATCCGCAGCCAATGCAAAGGGAAGGTTGTCGTTGTAGTGGGCGACAAGCGGAAAATCGCGCATAGTGTATGCTCCACCTAGATCGCAAATGACCTCGTGGCTGCGGAGATACCGCAAGTCTGTCTACTGCGTGGCGGTATTGATGCTATTCGTGCAGACGCTCCAGAGGTCCTGCAAAGCCCGGCCTCCCCCAGTCTGCTCGGCCGCCTAAAAATCATTTAGTTCCTACCAAAATGGACACCAGCCGATATACGACTGGCTGAGGTTCTTCACAGACCTAGCTTCTCGTATGAGTCTATCCACCTGCTCTACCACACTCAGCTCCTTGGAGTCCTTGAAGTCCTTCCCTGTCAGTTTCTCCACTACTCTGTCCAGCACTTCCAGGGCTTTTTGGTTCAGAGCGTGTTTCCAGGCTTCGTCAGTCTCTGCCTCTGCGCCTATGTCTCTGAGCATTTCCTTTTCGCCGAGACCGGAGCTAACACTGTAGGCTTCTTCGTCGTTTTCTTGGACCTGCTTCTTGGCTTCCTGGGCTAGTAGCTTCCAGCTCACCAGAGGATCGTAGAGGAATACTTCTAGCATAGCCATCAGACTTTCGCGGTTTTTCCGGAGAACTGTCATCACTTGCTCACAAGTGTTGCGGAAGTTGCCTTCGATGCCTGATATTTCCATGGCGTTCACTAGCATGCGAGTGAGGCGGAATGGGACTTTCTCAGGACATTTTTCCCGCTTCATAGCGACTTCGAAGCAGTCACCGAAGTCAATATGCACGATTTTCCCACTATGCCGGTCCAGCATTAAGTTGCTGGGGTGTCTGTCTCCCAGCCCCAAGATGTACCCGACCATTGACATAACCGCCAGACTACGAGTGAAGTTAGTCCTTCGCTCGAGCCATATTTCCGAAGTTTGGCTTTTGGACCAGAGTATCTTTTGCAAGTCTTCGCCTTTGGTCTGAGACATCGCGTACTCGAATATTTCTATTTTTTTGAGCAGCGGTAATTGGTCGTATTTCGGGTACATGGATTTAATCAGTTCCCGCTCTACATTAATCTCTATGCGCTTTCTTTCCCTGTACTCCTGGATCAGTTGATTCAGTGTATCACTCCCATGCACCCAGCCAATAAGCCCACTCGTCGGAGACAGCGGCACAATCGAAAACCTTCGAATCGCCAAGTCCTTACTATTGGTGAGCGGGTCAGCAGCCAGCAAGTTATTGACCAGTCCAAAAAGCTGCATCGCTCTTTCGTCCTGCCTCGAGTCTTCCCTGCCTTTCAGCAAGAACTGGTACTCTTTGCCGTTGTCGCCTATGATGCTTAGTCTCCGCGGGTGCTGTTTGGTACTGAACACTTTCATGCACTTGTCCACGTAGTCGATCTTGACGACGGGTTTGTTAGGCTTGTAGGCGCCGGGGATAGCGGCTTGCAGGCCCTTCACTTCAGAGAGTTTGGGAGAGACGTTGAGCAGGTCGATTTCCTTGAGGTTCATTTTGTTGAGTTTGATGTAGACGTTGTAGTAGATAGTCCAGGCCTGCTGAATGTCGATTTCCTCGTTTGTGCGTTCATAGCGCAACAGCCAAGTCTCCGCCTCTTTCAGTTCCACTGCAAAAGTCTGATAAAAGGACACTTCTGACATGGTTTCCGGCCCTGCATTCAGCTGCTCATGCAGCGGCTTGAGCAGTGCTATCATCCCTTGCAGGTTTTTGTTATTGAAATAGAGCTGAGAAGCATCGGTGATTGCCTCGTGCCAGGCCTCTTTCCACAACACGGCCGACCTAATCAGTTCTCCCACCACCAACAAAGTCTGCATACAGCTTACATCGTCCACTAGTCTGGGGTACTGATCTCGCATTTCCTGCAGGACAGCAGCCGCTACTGCTCTCCTTTCTTCACTGGAAGTCTATGTAGGAACCTACTTTCGCTGCCATGCTGAGGTAGTAAACCAGGTAGTGAGGGTGGTTTTTCGATACCTTTTTTAGCAGTTCCAATATCAGACCACTGAGGTAGGTGTTGTGCGTCGACCCCCGGGCAATTATCTGCGGGACGACTTGCAGCCAAACGTCCACATTGATCATGTCGAAGCTTTGCTTGAGCTTCGCGTAAATCACTTCATTGCCGCCGTGTTTGAACCACAGAGTAATCAGACGTAGGATGTCCTGCAGCTTCAGTCCGGAGACGGACTGGGAGTCAGTAGCCACACTGTGGATGAACCCTTCCAAAGCGTTATTGGCGTGTAGGGCAATTTGGTCTTGGATCTTCGCTTGCTCTGCAGGAGGTGACGCGCTCAGTTTCCGTTCATACAGCGAAATCGCCTCGAAGTTGATCAGCCCCCACTTTTGCCAGGCTTCATGTGAGTGCGGGTTGCACTGTTTGGCCTGCTCCACACACTGCAACACCTCAGTCAAGCCCTCACTTTGCTGGTTCATGCCCTCCTTCTTCCACTTCGCAAGTTCCAAATAGTACCCCGACAAGGCCGTCCGCTCCCCTGTCTGTCCTTCCTGTTCCCTCACAAACGCTGCTAAGTTCGTCACAGCGAGTTCCTTCTGTCCTTTCAAGTGCAGGTACTTGAGGTAGAGGAAGCAGAGAGAAGCGGGGTGCAGGCTGTCATCTCGTTTGCTGTACATGTCGAAGTAAATGTGGCTGGAGACTTGAGACTCACTGGCGGAATCGTGCTTTGCCCGCAGAAACAGCGTTTCGAGGGTTTCTCCCGCTAAGCGCATTTGGCCGTTTTGCATGCACAGTTCCGCGAAGTGCATCCAAGTGTCTAGGTCTTCTTCAGGTGCAATGACCAGTGGGCGGAAGGAAAGGATCTTTTCCCATATGTCGATGGACTGCTGTGAGCCCTTTAGTCTCGCATTCCACAGAGTCAATAAGTCAGTTTTCTGTTCCTGGGTTTCTTCTTCGCTTTTAAAGCCGATGATTTCCTCTAAATCGCACAGTTGCTGTGTCTCGACGACCACAGGGTAGGCCCTGCTATAGGACTCTCGCAGTAGACCTGGCAGCTTTGAATCCACTACGTCCCAAGCCCGTTCCAAATAGCGTCTACTCAGTGCATAGTTGTCATCATGAATTGCCAGTATGGCCTTATAGAAGTTGCAGTCGAACAGTCCTTGGTCCATTTCCTCTGTGTACTTCTGCAGTTCTTCCCACTTGCCCAGGTTCCAGGCACTAGTGGCTGCGTACGCCGCTACCTCTTTCCTCGTCTTTTCGTACGCGAAAGTCCGCCACTTCGTTTCCGCCAGACTCATCAGTTTGCTCCAGTCCGATAGTGCCTTTAGGCATTTCATTCGAAAAACAGTCAAATCTTCATTGTTGCTCGCTGCTGGGTCAAATATGAGTCTTTCATTTACTGCTTCGTGCAGCTCTTCAGCGTCTTGCCAGCGGTGGAACTCTTGGAACCAGCTTTGGCTGAGGTCTCCCCAGCCCTTTTTCCGAGCGAAGACGCGAATGCCGTATGCGGCTTCGTGCTGGTGGAGCAGGTTGTTGTGGGATATCAGTGCTTCGATTATCTCGGAGTTGGGTGCGGAGGTGTAGAACTCGACTTCTTTGTAGTGCAAAGCTTTGGCGTAGGCCTTGCATTTGTGCGCTAATTTCCCCAAAGTCCGCGCATCAAAAAGCTTGTGGTCATCATGCTCCATGAACTCCGCAAGATTCAGCAGCACTTGCAGCACTTCAGTGGGAATGGTCTCACTTTCGAATGCACTTTCCAAGGCCTTTATCATCGTCGTCTTCTGCTCGTCGAATAGTTCACTCCAGCAGGAAACAAACGAGGAGTTAAAAAGTTCCAACGCAATATTGTAAGTCTCTATTCCTTGGCACTCCCTTAGTGCTGGCGCAGGGGCTTGATGCAGCAGCTCACTAGCGAACTTCCTTATCCAATCCTTCCACTCCTCCTTGGTATACTTTGCCGAGGTGTTGCACACTTGCAGCAGCTGGTCCACCTTCATCTCCTGCTTGCGAGTCTGAGTCGGCACTCGTGACTCCCTGTAGGCTGGGCCGACTCCCTTGAGCTGCGTGTGACTGTGGAAAGTGGACATACGGGGCCGCACAAAGTTAGGCTCCACTATGTCGTTTCCGGTGATTAAGTCCTGGACTGCCTTTTCATACCTTCCGTGCGATATACGCTTGCTGGCCATTATGGCTTCGATTTGAGGGATGTAGACAGCGAAAGAGTTTCCCAGGCTTTGCACCATTTCAGCCAAAGTATCGAATATATCGGTCAGTAAATCGCCGGGTTCATATCTCAGCAGCTCCAAAAAACACTGCACAATTCTCGCTACATAGTCCAAAATGTGGGGATTTTGTCCCTTATTGCAGAACACCGAAATGACTCTTATGGCCTGTCTCCTGATATGCGCAGCTGGATGGTCACTGACGATCTTAAGCAGCGAAGGAATGGCAATATAGAGATATTGGTCGATTTTCAGTTTCAAGCACTCAATGAATTCGATTGTTTTTTCAATAATAGCCGTATCAGTTTGAGTTTCAAGGATCTTAATGGACTCGTGGAGAAGACTAGGGTTGGCGTTCATTAGTTCAATGCAGGAACTTTGAGCCAGTTCTTTCATCAACTTTAGCATATCCATAAGTAGGAGAATAGGAGCGTCTTTCAGGCTGAGTACTTGCGATATTTCGACTATATAAGGATTGATGTCTTTGCCCGCAATACTGGAAATTTTGGTGAATGCGTCCATGAAGAAATGCTTAGTTTGGGTATTCGCCTCTTTGCTGACTTGCACCAGTATGGGAATCACATGAGTCAGCAAGAAGCTAATTTGCCGGGAGTGGCAGTGAAAGATGTTGAAAACCGCCTCCAGCGCTTGCTCTAAATCCTTCAAATTGTTGGGATGCGTGCTACACAACAAACTGCCTATCGCTTACTTCATCAGCGCTTTGAGCGCCACCAAAGGGTAGTAAATGTCATAGGAAGGGGACTGCTCATTGGCCTGTTCCCTCAACTCACTCAAGTGTCGGTCCAGCGGATTGGCTCGAGAGGGTTTTTTGTACTTATTCTTCTGCTTCATGTGTTCTTTGTGTTTCAGTGGATCTAAAGCGCCGTATTTCCCTACGCACTTTTCCGCGAGTTTGCGCAGTTCCACACTTTCTTCATTTTGTACCAAAGTCAGGAGAGTGTCCAGCAGGTTGGGGTATTTCAGGTACGGGTCGATTGCCATGCCTGTGCAAGAGACGATGTTGAGTGCGGCCTGCAGAGCTGCTTTGCGCCTTCGAAAGGCACTGTCTTTCATGTTTTCTATCAACTGTGGGAAAATGTCGTCGAAGTAGGGAATTATGCCGTGGCGACAGGCCTCCGCACAGGCGGAAATCCCGAGTAGTATTTGGGAAATGAGGGGTGCGTGAGTACTGCTGCGCAGCAATTTCAAGTAAATGTCCACGACCCAGGATAAGTTGTGGCTGATTAGCTGTCGAGAGTGCTTGATTAAGGTCCTTAGCAGAATTGCGGCATTGGTCTGTTCCTTTGCTCGAGTGGACAAATAAACCTCATTCATGTACTGTCCCAGCAACTGAGTCAAATACGGCAGTATAAACGAGGAGTTATACGGCACTAGTTTCCCCAAAACTTTCAAGCAAGCCCTCCTCACAAGGATGCTTTCGTCATTCACCGCTATCATTAGCTTGGAAAGGTTGCTTTCCAGGGCGAGGAAAGGGAAGAAACCGACCTGGATAGACTTGAAAAGAGTGTGTCGCACGAGGTGACTGGAGTCCGTGAGAGCCACATTTAGCAGTCTTTCGATGATATTTAGCAACTCAGTGTGAGCGAAACTGCCTGTTTTCAGCTCGCTGGGGAACCGGACTAAAGCAGTAGTCGTGATCACTGCGTATTGCCGCATAACTACGCAGGAATCTTCCAAGTACGGCAATACACAGGTATGCACCAAGGGCGTCAGCACAACTGCGTTATGGAAATCAAACTTCGACAGGGTGAAAAGTGCTAATACCTTGAGGATGTTGGTACTGTGGTCTGAGCACTCAGTGCAGATTGTGACTAGTAGGTTCCTAGGGTTGTGGTCACTCATTTGCATGTGAATTGGCAGGAAGGACTCAGTGAAGGACACTTCGGGGGTGAGCGCTGTGAGGTCTCCAGGCGGGTTTTTTGGTAAGTTGTACTTCGTTTCGCTGCTTTTGTTAAGGATTCCATGCAGCATTATCAGCAATTTATCGCACAGAGTGATGACCGCTGCTCGGTTATTTGTCGCAAGCATGAGCGCAATAAGTTCATTCGTGCAGTCAATTAGGTACGTGTTCAGGTCAGTTCCCACAAACAAGCTATCCAAGACAGTCTCGAAAGTGACATGTTCGAGGAAGCGAACCCCCACCGCCCTGCTAATCCCTCTCATCAGTTCAAACAGACTGGGCAGGATCGGCTTCTTCTTCAATTCGCTTTTTATGATTTTCACGCAGTCGGGCAAAAATGGGTCGAAAGACCTGCCCAGCACTATGGCGATTCGGCCGAGTATTGGGAAGGCGTCGACCTTGATGTCCTTCGAAGAGTTATTGGCTGTGGCCAGCAGGTAGTCGAGCAGTTGGGAAAGAGTCTGCATTTCCCGGTAGTTGGCCTTCATAGCATAGTCCACTATGTCAGGGATGATTTCCAGCAGGCCTTGCCGCACTAGTGGACTTTTATGCTCGCAGAGCACCACTAGTTTCTGCAGGATTTGGCCTAGCGCTTTGGCGATCATTTCTTTTTGGCTGATCACAATATGGTGGAGAACCTGCAAAGCGCCTTGAATCAGTGCAGGCTGGTTTTCCGCCGACAGAAAAGACACACATTCGTCCAATATGCGAGTTTTTAAGTCCTCTCGAGCCACCATTTGCTGCGCCCCCAGCGCAAACACTTGCACTCCAATGTCCCTAATGTAGTCCTTATTGTCCTTTATCGCGTTCCACATGCAGCCTACAAACTCCGTCATATACACCGCAAACAGTATCGGCATCCTTTGGGAAATTTCCTTGATTTCGCAGCAGGCAGCAAAGCGAGCTCCTCCGTCCTTGCTAGTGTCGTTTCGGAGAGTGGCTAGGGCCAGGTTGAACTCTTCCTCGGCGAGGGCGGAGGTGGTGGTGGAGGGACATTGCAGCAGCTTGCCCATCGTTTGGCTGGCTAGCAGGACTACTTCTTCTTCCTTTGCTGTGAGTTCTCGGAAGGACATCTTCTTAAAGAACTTCTCTGCCAGCAGATTTAAGTTGCCTTCATTGAGGACTTCACAGAGCTTGTTGAGCAGGGACAGACCTGTCACTTTCTCCGAGTTGTCGGAGGAATCAACAAGCTTTTTGGCGAGGAGGAGAAGTTCATTGGGCAGAGATTGGGTTTCTTCGACGGCCTCGACTGCCTTCTTCATGCAGTACGCTCTGGAATCGAAGCTTTTGCTCTTCATGCCTTGGATGTACCTTGCGATGTCCGCCATCAATAGGTAATAATGACCGACCCGAAGCAGACCGAGGCCCCGCAAGACGAGGAAGTGAAGAGGCAGCTGCGGGAGCTCAAGGAACTTTTTGACTACTTCGACAAGGACAAAAGCGGCTCCATCGACTCTTCGGAACTCGTTCAAATCCTCCGTTGTCTCGGGGAAAACCCAGTTGAAGCTGAAGTGGACGATATGATTGCGGCCCTTGACAAGGACGGCAACGGTGTGATCGACTGGATAGAGTTTTCCGACCTTATGATAAAGCGCAAAGGCACTCGCAGCATCGACGAAGAACTGCAAGCCGTCTTCGCCCTCTTCGACAAAGAAGGCACCATGGCCATCACCAAAGAAGGCGTCCTGCAGACCATGAACGAAGTCTTCAAAGAAGGAATGACCCTGGAAGACGCTGAAGACATGGTGACAGTCATAGACAGGGAAGGCAAGGGGTACATCACCTTCGACGAGTTCAAAGACGTGATGATAAACGGCATTTAGTCACTCTTCTCTAAGTAGTGCAGGTTGGACTGTGAGGCGTGTGAGTGCTTCTTTCGGCTGCTTGGCGCTTTAGACGCTGCCGCTTGAGAAGTGAATAACCCGCCATTTGGCCAGACAGAGGCTCTGTGAGCCAGGTCATTTTCCTGTACTTCACGCGACCGAGGACTTTCGGTAGCGAAATGTACCGGTTTAGCTGGATTTCCGAGGACTGGCGAGGGTGCATTGAGGGCGATTTCAAATCCTGTGTGTTCAACTTGTCCTTCCTCACGCGTCGAAAGCAGAGTTGCTGTGAGGGTTTGGACCGCTGGCCGGACGCTAAGAAGAGGTTTCGGCCCCCAGGTGAGCAGGAAGTGGGGCCGGTCTCCACCAAATTGGCTGCTGTGTCGATATTGCAGACTGACAGTAAGGGCTTGGGAAAGGCAAAAGCACACACTGACATAGTGGCGATGTTCGCATCCGCAGTGGATATTTTCTCCTGCTGAATTAGAAGTTCAGGTAAGGACGCTCGAATGATAGTTTTCGGGGGCCGGACTGGACTTTGTTTGGGAGGAGAGCGGGGAAAGGGAGGACTTTTGGACCTAGGACTAGTGCTGTGAGGGTAGCAGGCAAGGGACTGGATACGCAGCATGGGAGTCACATCACTGCCGTACATGTCTCTATCCCTATTAGATGGCTAGCTACTCCACTACTTTCGGCCATCAACCTGCGGAGGTGGGTAAATCGTCTCTTAGGGCTGCGGGTCGAATCCGTACCGAGTGGAATTCACTAGTCTCTGAAAGAGCTGTAAGTCTGACTAACAGCCCGGCCAGACACGTGATAATTTGTTAAATGGAAGAGGAGAAGAAGGCTGAAGAGCGCATCGGTGGCGGAAACACGCGGAAAGAGTACCGTCAGATCACCCTCAACCGGGGCAAAACAGACCCTGCGAACCTGTTCCCCAACAACTTCATCACTACAGGGAAATACACTCCCTTGACACTCGTGCCCAAGAATCTCTTCGAGCAGTTCCACCGAATTGCCAACATTTGGTTCCTCATTGTGTCCATTCTGCAGATACTTCCGCTCAACCTGTCTCCCACGTCCAGCTGGGCCACAATTGCACCGCTCTCTCTGGTGCTGACTGTTAGTCTCATTAAAGACGCCTACCTGGACTACCGCAGACACAAAAGTGACAGAGAGATCAACAACCGTCTGGTTCCCATCTGGGCAGATACAGCGGGCGAGTTTTCTGACACTCGCTGGCAGGACGTAGAAGTGGGCAACTTCATCAAACTGACCAGAGACCAGCCCTGCCCAGTGGATATATTGGTGCTCAGCACAAGCGAGGCTAATGGAGTTTGCTACATTGAAACCGCTAATCTGGACGGAGAGTCGAATTTGAAGATAAAAACTGGCCTGCCGGAGACTTGCACGATTCTGAGTGGGCCGAATATTCCGGTGATTATGAAGAATGTGCACAAGTTGGACGAAGCACTCCTCAAGACTGAGCATCCGAACAATCGCTTGTACACTTTCGAAGGCTCCCTCAAGATCAAAGGCCACCCCAAGAGCACCTCTGTCGACAGCTCCAATGTCATTCTCAGAGGCTCTACCCTGAAGAACACCGGCTGGCTGATCGGCGTAGTGGTCTTCACCGGGTCGGAAACGAAGCTAATGATGAACAGCAACACCCCTCCCCACAAGCGCAGCAACGTGGAAAGGCGAGTCAACAAGTACCTGGTCATCGTCTTTTCAGTGCTCTTCCTGGCCTCCCTGCTCAGCACGCTCATTTCCATCGTCTACGCCTTCAGCAACACAACCGCTGCTACTCAATTCGACAAGGACGCGAAAAGGAGCGGATTTCTCAACTTCTTCACCTTTATGATTCTGTACAACGGACTGGTGCCGATTTCCCTGTATGTGACTATTGACTTAGTGCGGGTCATTCAGACTAGGTTCATCCAGTGGGACGAAAGGATGTATTACGAAACTGAGGACAGAGCCGCTATTGCCAAAACTGGAGACTTGAACGAGGACTTGGGACAAATTGAGTTCGTGTTCAGTGACAAAACTGGCACTTTGACGGAAAACCAAATGCAGTTCAAACGGTGCTCCATCAGGGGTGTAAAGTATGGGATTATAACCCCTGTAGAAGGGCCAGAGCCTCCGTCCTCGGTTAATATCCACGAGAAGTTCACCTTCCGAGACCCCAATTTGCTGAAAACTCTCCAAGACGATCCAGTGAATTCCGGCTTAGCAGAGTTTGTGGAGCTTTTGGCCCTGTGCCACACTGTGATCCCTGAGCAAGACGATACCGGCCACTTGCGCTTCCAAGCCTCATCCCCTGATGAAGAGGCTTTGGCTATTGCCGCGCACTGCTTTGGATATACATTCGACAATGTCAGGGCGGGGTTTTGCACTGCGCTGATCAATGGAGAAAAGAAGGAATTCAAGATTGTGGGAGTCAATGAATTCACGTCTTCGAGGAAACGGATGTCTATTGTGTTGCAGCCGGTTACGGATTTCAATCGGCCTGCGGTGCTTTACTGCAAAGGCGCGGATAACGTCATATTGGAGCTATCCAACACCACACCGGAGCAGGTGAACCAGCTAAATGAGCATTTGCGGGAATTCGCAGTGGACGGGCTGCGGACTTTGCTGTGCTCAAAGCGAGAATTGACGCCCCAGGAAGTCAGTGAGTTTGATGTGAAGTGGACAAACGCAAAGAATGCAATGTCAGACCGCTCCAGGCGGCTGGCCGAAGTAGCCGAAGAGATAGAAGTGAACATGGAAATAGTAGGTGTGACTGCAATTGAGGATAAAATCCAGGAAGGCGTGCCTGAGACTATCCACGCACTGATGCAGGCGGGGATAAAGGTGTGGGTGCTGACAGGGGACAAGCAGGAAACTGCTATCAACATAGGCTACGGAGTGAAACTGCTCAAGCCCGACCAAAGCGTGTTGCAACTTCATGTGACCAACACTGAATCTGCTCGGGAAAAGCTGAAAGACCTGCTCCAACAGTACATCTTCAAAGGACACGGGGAGTTCGAAACCAGCAGAGTAGCCGGCAGAGCGCCTAGCAACAACTCCCATGGACACCCCAGCAGCCCCGCTGCCACCCCCTTCCAAGCGGGCAGTGCGCCGCGCATCTCCCACCCTCTGTTCCATCACTCCGTGGACCTGGATATTAAGGAGCCGGTAGACGTGGACAGTCTCAACATCAGCTTAGTAGTGGACGGTCCTTCACTGAACTTCATTATGGAGGATGCGAAGTGTATGAAGTATTTTGCGATTTTGTCGTTTCTCTGCCACTCTGTGATCTGCTGCCGAGTTTCCCCCATGCAGAAATCCGAAATGGTGCGTTTGGTGAAGAAGGGATTTCGCTTCAACCCCATGACCCTGGCCATTGGAGACGGGGCGAATGACGTGTCAATGATCCAGGAAGCACATGTCGGTATCGGAATAAGTGGGAAAGAAGGCCTGCAGGCGGTTAATTCCAGTGACTATGCAATTGCGAGGTTTAGGTACTTGCTGCCGCTGCTCTTTCTGCATGGCAGGTGGAACTACCAGCGGATCACGACTGTGATTCTGTACAGCTTTTACAAGAACTTCCTGCTGATTTTGCCTATGTTTTACTACAGCTTCGCGAACCAATACAGCGGAACAGCCCTGTACGACTCCTACCTGATCATGTCCTACAACGTGGTTTTCACCTCTCTCCCCATCGTGATTCTAGGGATAATGGACAAGGACCTGCTCGCTGACAAGATCATCACCCACCCCCCGCTTTACACCGCAGGCATAATGTCTCGTCTCTTCAACGCTAAAATCTTCTTCCGCTGGGTACTGGAAGCAATCGCTCAAAGTCTGTTAATATTCGGACTGATAGTCGCAATGAGTATAAGTTTCGAGGACTCCTGGGGGAAGACTGAAGACTTGATGGTGACAGGCACAGTGGCGTATTACTCAGTAGTGCAGACGTCCTCCTACGTGATTTGTGTGGAAATGAAGGATTGGACCTGGCTGTTCGGGATCGTGCTCGGCGCCAGCTATATTCTATTTTACCCGTTGCTGTTCATATATGATGCGTTGGGCCTGCCTGCACCTACAATGGTGGGTGTGTCGACCCGGGTTTTCTCCTACCCCACTATGTTTTTCTCAATGGTCCTCACCCCTCTTGTCTGCATGGTCATTCACTTCTCGATCTGGTACGTCAGCAACCTGTTCTGGCCAAATGAAGTCGCGCAGTATCGGAATAACGACTTACGCGTGCACCCGGAAAAGGAATACCAAAACGTTCAAGACTCGGTTCTTAACTTCCGTCCCAGGGAATACGCAAGTCGTCTGGCGCACATTTTCCGAGGCAAAGGCATCAAGCGAGACGTGCAAGAGGACAAAGACGACTACAGCCTGAGTCCCACCACTCTCGAGTTCAACAACGAACACCTCGAAAAGGCCTTCAAACGCTTCATAGTCGAACGATCCATCAAGTTCGTCAGACGCATGTTTTGGTGCTTTTTCTTCTTCATCCTGATTTGGTCCATTTACGACATGGCCCGGACCTCTCGCACAGCAGTGTACATCGTGGCGAGAGTAGTGGTAGTGGCGATACTGTTCCTAGTGGTGTTGTTTTCCAGACTGCACTGGTTCCAACGGCACTACGAACTATGTGTGCTGACTATAGTGGGCGTGGGAGTCTTTGTAAAGCTTATAAATGAGATTTTGAGTTCTAGTGACGGGTCGATGAGTACGGCTTTAATTCCCATTTTGGCCTTCATATTGTTCAATTTGAGTACTTACAAGGTCTTTATTATGCTTTCGCTGGCGATATTGATGTATCTGTTCCGAGTTTCCGTCTACTACTCAACCAACAAAACGGCCATCGACCTGTCTATCATCGTTCTGGACTACACTTCGCTGCTCGTGGGCAACTTCTTCGTAAGCGCCTTCGTGGGATACACCATAGAAAAAGAACGCAGGATGGAATTCATCCTCCGCAAGCGTATGGAGTCCGAATTCCAAAAAGGCCAAGACATCCTAGGCAACCTACTGCCCAAGTTCGTGAAGAACAGGGTGAAGCAGGGAGTCCGGTACATCGCTGAGGAGCAGGGAATCGTCACTATCATGTTTTGTGACATATACGGCTTTGACAAAATCACAGCGACGCATTCTCCGAAGGAATTGACGGATTTGCTGGATGGGTTTTTCGCGATTTGCGACCAATTGTGTGAGAAGCACGGAGTGACGAAGATAGAAACTGTGAATAAGACTTATTTGATTTGCGGCGGACTGAAGGATAGTGAGGAGCACATTCAGGCGGATTTGCTGGAGAAAAACCCGGCGGAAAGGACGATTGCGGTGGCTTTGGATATACTGAAGAAGGTGGAAAGTACGTTCTTAAAGGACGGCAGCAAGTTCAAAGTGAAAATCGGCATCAACACCGGCCCCATCCTCGCAGGAGTCGTGGGCGAGCACAAGCCCCAATTCTCCCTCATCGGCGACACCATCAACACCGCCAGTCGCATGTGCAGCACTCTCAAAATGCCCGACTGCATCCAAATCACCACTACCACTTACGAACTAGTCAAGCACATGGAGATCAACTTCGAAACTTCGCAGGCGGAAGCCAAGGGCAAGGGCATGCTCAGTACCTTCCTGGTCAGTGCGAGAGCCGGACAGACCGGCCGCAAGCGAGCCACTGTCGCCCCTTCTAGAAAGAAATCCCTCAAAGGGACTACTGACCAGCAGCAGCCCTCTGCTGCTGTAGACTTGAATGACAGCCAGATCCCGCTCATGTCCAAGCGAAGAGACAGCAAGGCGAAGGAAGACATGACCTCTCGCTCCACCACTGTCAAGGACACCTTTGACGAAATGAGGAACGCGTCCAAAGACGATGATGAGGAGCTGGGACTCGCAGGAGCCGTGCAGTGGATTCTGTGCTCGGTCAGAGAAAGCATGGAAAGACGCGAATACCGCATCGAATGCACCAAAAGAGACATGAGAAGTATGAAAATCGGCCTGTGGATGACAATGGCGATTTACGGAGTAGTCCATTTGGTGTTCATTGCGGCCTATATGGTCACAGGGAAATCACACGGGTCTCCCGTTCTGATAGTTTTCCGCCTGCTAAGTCTGCTGCTTATCATTGCCCACGGAGTATTCCTAGGGCGAATATACGCTTGGTTCACCTTTCCTTGGATGGTGGCTTTCGTCTACGGCTTCACCTGCTTCATCAGCTCCGCCACTCTGTACAGCATCAGCTACGACTTCATCTACTCCATAGTCCTGGAAGTCATGTACTGCACAGTGGTCGTCAACCATATCTGCGGCCTCCCCTTCGCCTTTATCCTGTCCTCAGGAGTGATGTCACTGCTATTCTGGATACTCATAGTGCTAAATCTCTATTCGAATGTGTCCGACTCAATTGAACCGACCTTCTTTGTGGTTATATTCATGGTGATTAACATGGCTGCTAGCTTTGTGAGGGAAGCGCAGGACCGGAAAACCTTCAATCTCAACAAACTCGCAAGGCGGGAAATCCAAAACACCGAAAACCTTCTCAAGCAAATGATGCCCGCACACGTGGTAAAAAACCTGAAAAACGGCATTGCGCCCACTGATAGTTACGAGAAAGTCACTATTTTGTATGCGGACATTGTGGGCTTTACGGCCTGGTCCTCGAACCGCAAGCCTATCGAAGTGGTCACCATGCTGAGCAAGCTGTTCACCACGTTTGACCATTTGTGTGTGAAGAACCATGTGTATAAGGTGCACACTATTGGGGACTGCTATGTGATTTTGGGCTTTGCGGACTCGGGGGACAATTCGGACCGGAACTACGGCGAGGAATGCACCAATATGATAAATATGGCCTTTGATATGCTAAAAGCCATCAAAAAGGTAAACAAAGAGAAGAAAATGAGTCTAAACATGCGAATCGGCCTGCACACCGGTACTCTAATCGCAGGTATTACCGGCACTAACATCGTCCGCTACGATATATACGGGGCTGATAACGACATTGCGAATAAGATGGAAAGCGGGGGAGCCGCAGGGAAAATAAACGTCAGTGAAGACACAATGGCGCTCATAGAAGCCAATAACCCTGGCAGATTCGAGTTCTCCTTCAACAAGACGATCAACCACGAGCCTACGAACCGCTCCTTGAAAGCCTTTTTCGTGGACCCTGTCAACCAGGACGAGCTAATTGGGTAGCTATTGGTAGTTCTTGGAGTTTTGTAGGGATTGGGCTGGTTTCTCTATGTGGTGCAGGCCTGTTGTAGGTGCGCGCAAATTGCTTCTGACTGGTTGGGCTTATTAAGATAGGAGTCTGGTTGGTTCCGATACTGAACTAGCAGGCATACGAAGTTGGGCTGCCTCTACTCGGAGTACAGCCTGTTTCCAGCGTTTATTCACCAACCGCTCTTCCTTCGGGTCACTCTCCTGCTCCATTTCTTCATCTCCAGCAGCCTCCTCCTGGTCCTTTTCCTTGATAAGACGCTGGCAACAGTCACTCATAGTTCTTGCTGCTCACTAGGTCCAGACATTATTATAACCATTAGAAAGGACGGAAGGCAGGGTGTTAGAGGCTTTACAGGCACTAGCATCGTCCGCAGATATACAGAGCGAGGTCCGTATCTAGCGGAAATGCATTTTTACAAAATGGAGGCATTTTAGTGAATAAAGCTGCATGTCTCGGCTACTCTGCCTAATACAGAAACCTGACAGAGTCCAATGGACTTATTCAGAGGCCTAGCGAGTGAGAAGCTAATTCTAGAGGCGTCTTGAAGCCTTGAATATTTCGATCTTTCGACTCCTCAGCAGTCTCAATGCCTCTTTTTCCAACCTCTTCATTTCTTCCAGGTACTCTGCGTACTCTTCATCATCTTTTGAATTCGTCTCTGGCTATCCGCCTAATGTGATCTTCTGTTAGCTTATGGTCCTCGGGTGCTTGCGGAGGGACTTCGGCTGGGGTTGTCTATCAGGCTCTGACATTTTATCACCATTGGAAGGAGGGTTCCCCAGGACTGGCGATTTATATTTAGGTCTAATTTGAGGTTTCAAGCCTAGTAGGATCAAGCGCGTCTGTCGCTTAACATATACCTCTGTTTAGTAGTACTTCTAGATCACTCTTGCTACATAGTATACCGAAAGTAAACTATGCTGGATAGGTTATGTGGTGCAGGACTGCAAAGGGAGATCCACAATGTAGCTATCCCTTTTTCTTTGGTATCAGCTCTGTAACGGCTACAATTGGCACAAAGCACACTTTACTCCACCATTCCGTGCCAAAATAACCCTCAGGTTCTCAGTGTATAGCATTCCTTGGTGGTACTAATCACGAGCCATTTCAGGATATATGGGGTTTGAGCAGATATGAATGTTTGCTATACACGTAGTAGTCGAAATAATGCTCGTTTCCAGTCAATGTATAGCGGGTTTTAAGCAAGAGGATTTGTAGGATATTGTAAGCCTCATTAGAAGAGACTCCCATTCCTGCTCACTGGAGTAACCGCTATAAACAGAAAGCTCTGTTTTTGTACTATTCCTTTCATTTTGGAGTATTTGGGGATTAAGAGAGCGCTTTCGCTTTACCGTTATATAAGAGTCCCCCTACTTCATTGATTCTGATTAAACAATCCTCAAGAAACT
>Ga0247837_1004739_pt1 | contig 21481 bp, 18 predicted proteins | sample LaCtaG_2_FD_187115 | JGI IMG/M metagenome (GOLD analysis project Ga0247837, IMG submission 187115) | Freshwater microbial communities from meromictic Lake La Cruz, Castile-La Mancha, Spain - LaCruzMarch2015_14.5m | ecosystem: Environmental > Aquatic > Freshwater > Lake | place: Spain: Castile-La...
AAGCACTGGTGGAAGAGACAGGGCAGCATTGCAGTGCTCACCAGCAGTTCCCGGCTGCCCAGACGCACAGCTGCGTCTAACTGCAGTGCAGACATCTGCTCCTCAATGCTGGGCAGAAATGCACGGTACAGTTCTTCTGTGGGCGAACTCAATGTTTGAGTGATTGCCTCTTCGTCTAGGTCTGTCAGGTAGCGGTCGAGTTCGAAGTCTTCTTGCTCTCTCTCCAGTGCCACTTGCGCCCTGGCTGGCACTGGATATACGTCGGGGTCGAAGTCCAGCAACTCGTACTGTGCTTCCTGCTGCTGTTCAAAGAAGTGTTGAAATCGCCTGTTGAAGCCGTAGCAGCGGTCTGAAGGCATTCCACCTTCTTCTTGGTCTTCCTGTCCTGATACGACCTCGATGAAACCACGGTCTCGCGGCTTCTTGGGAGAAAGAAGGGAGGCGACCAAGTCTAAATCCTCGAACTCTGTGCCGGGCTGTGCTTTGCTGACTTTGAAGGTGATTTCCTTTCTCTCTATGTCATATACTCCCTTGCTTTGCTCGTCATCCCGCAAGTCATGTCCGAACGTCAGCTTCAAGAAGTAGGGCTTCACGTACATTGTGAACTGCGCGCTCTCCACATCCACCTCCACCTCGCTTATCTTGACGTACGGCAACTCCACGACAATATAGATGAAGTTCGCGTCTTGTCGGAGGCGGAAGCGAGGGGTTATCATTGAAATAGGTGTTAAGACTCTAGAAACACAGGGTGGAGGCCCTGCCTACCATTCTCACCCAACAAACACTTGCTTCAACCTTAGTCCAGGCTCACTGTGACCTGGCCATGTTCATAATGGATGACAGCTAGCAGATTTGACCACTTCCCTAGACCTTTTGCCGCATTTGAATCACATTGACGGTAACTTCTCGTTGAAGTGACTTGTCAGAAGCAATCACTCAGTACAAGGATAAAACTCTTGATATATACGGCAATTTGAGTGAAAGTCTCGAATTCGCCAGGGAACTTTTGGGATATCCGCGCAGTCTACGAAATAAAGTCAGCGGACAGCAAGAAGGGATAATTGCCTTATTTCGGCCTTCCACAGAGCTATTATGTTTGGTGTATGTAACTGAGAGTGAAGACTTATACTCTCAAAAGCCATTCCCGCAAGGCTCGCAAAAGACCATATTTCCGCAACTGCTAATAGATCTTTGCCCTGTGATAGTCTGCTGTTCCTCACAGACTATAGAGGAAAACAGGTACTTTTCCTCAAATGCTCGCAAAGTAAACCCCTTCGTATCCACTTCCCACATCACTCTTTTCATCAGTGCCAGATTGTCGCAAACCTCTGAATTGAATCGAAAAATGTGAATTGAAAATACACGGGGACGTCTACCTCGCTTCCGTCCATCAGCCAGTTCTATTCACATTCGAAAGAAACCCACAGCAAACTACACTTGCGACAAAAACATACGCGATAACTATGACAAGTGGGAAAATACAGACTGAGGAAGTGGGTTCTCAGCAGTTCCTATGTGAGCGGAGGATGTCTCCGGAACCAGTTTTTTATGCAGTTTCGAGTGAAACTTCCTACGTGTTTTTCCTTTCCGATGAAATGCATGGTATGAAGTTTAGCCATAAAGACAAAACTTCGAAATGTGTGCAACTGCCCACTCTCCCTTTAAATTCAGTATTGGCCTCAGGGTCCACAACCGCGCTATTTGCTGTATTCATTAACTCTCAAAGAAAGGCTTATTACGGATCTGCGCGGGACGAAATCGGCATTGACGATGGGAAGAACCTGAAAGTATATGGAGAACGGGTGACTTGTGTGCTTTCTGCCTGCTTTCAGCCAGAAAAGAGACATATTTACCTGGTAAATCAAGAAGGACAGCTCTTTTCTTTGAATCTCTTGAGTATTTCGAAGGCTTTGACTCGGGTCACAGGAGCAGATCGGCGTCTCCTCATCCCTCAGTCCGGAACACGCTTTTCCGCCGTCCTAAGCTCAAAATGCGAATCTCTCCTCTACCTCCAATGCCCCGCCTCCATAGACATATACAAAGCAGCTTCCATGCAGCTGGCCAGGTCACTCCCAACGCAAGGCAAAGATGCACTGTTTAAGGTGGTTTCTGTGAGGAGTTACGAGGTAGTTCTGGTGAAAGACTTGGGCACTGTGCAGGCGTATCGCTTTCAGACTGGGGGTAGAGTGGTAGAGAGGAAAATTGAAACGCAACGGCCTGATTTTGACATTCCTGGCAACCCTGTCATAGATATTGTCCAATACGCCCACCTCAAATACGGGTTCGAGAGACAGGTGAGTGACAAATCCAGGTTTTACCTGCGAATAAACAGTCGCAAATCCGAATTTGAGCAATATTGCTTAGAATTGCCCTGTTTTGCCGGATCCATCGAATGGAAAGGTCTGCAAAATCACAGTGACTCATCCTTTGTCTCGAAATGTCAAGACTGTCGCGTGGATTTCGAAAGATTCAAATGGTCGCTTTTGACCCGCTCCTGTATCCACCTAGCCTGTATCCAACAAGGCAATTTACTGCCTTTAAAGGACGGCTTTACTGCTACCAAAATCAGCACTCGCAGGGAAATTCGCTTTGGCGTCCTCGAAGAAATCCTTGCAAAAGTGGGGAATTTGAAGGTCGTGTCGATTATGGGAAAGCAGAGTTCGGGGAAAAGCTACCTGCTTAACAGGCTGTTCCGCACTAGATTTGATGTGTCGGCGGCTCGGTGCACTGAAGGGATTTGGCTGAGTTTGAGTTTTATTGAGGGGCAGACTTTCGTGGTGCTGGACTGCGAGGGGCTCCTCTGAGTGGAAGCCAATGGAAGAGACCAAAATGTGTCTTTTCCTAGCCGCAATTTTCGACATAACGATATTAAACTCAGATTTATCCTTCAATCGGTACATATTAAAAGTATTCGACCAGAACTCAAAACTAGACGGTCTGCTGTCAAAGCCAGGCCTATTCCGCGGAGGCTTGGAATTCGCACTTCGAGACGTTCCCCAGCACCAAGACTCTGGTGCAACCAAGAAGCCTTTAACCACATCCACAAACTCGCAAAATCAGACTTCCTATTTCACCTCTTTCATGTGAAAATTGCAGTTACGTCCTACGCTAACTTCGAACTGAAGGAATTATTCACTTTAACTCTGAGACAAAGACAGGTGCATTACTTGAGTGGAGTGGAGCAAAGGTGGCAGTCGGGACGAGATTTGTTGCAGCACATGAAGGCGGTGCTGGAGTATATGGCAGGACAAGAGGCTGCCTTGGAGGATACGGCTGCGCAGGTTCTTGCACTGGAGGAACTTAGCAGAACGCTCACGGAGGCGGTTTTCAGTCCTGAGGTGTTACGCGGACTGATCTACCCCGATCACTTCCAATTCGTCACATATCTCCCGATACTGGGAAAAGACTCTATGAGTATTGTCGACTTCAACGCTATTGAACTAACTCACAGCTCATCACGCGAATTCTTCGAAGAAAGGCTAAGGTCGATTACCGCGCTTGCACCAGAGACGGTGGACTTAAGGACTTGGAATATGTCTTTGAAGGCTTTGATTGATGACTATTTCGCAGCGCTGAGACTAATGTCAATTCGGTATTTCTACCATCAAACACAGGACTTGAGTCCTTCCTGTATGGAGTTGATGAAAGAGAAGGTTGAACAAGTGGGACTGGCAATTGATAGAGAACTGTGGGCGAAATACAAGTATTGCGAAGGGAAGTGTCAGAACTGCTACCTGACCTGCTCCTTGCCAATTGACCACGACAGTACTTGCACTTGCTTGACCTCTCATAAATGCACGGAAACCTGCCAAGACTGTCCTTTCGGGGAAATGTGCGCTGTGCCTGCAGGCCACAGAGAGGACCACTCCTGTGACTGAAATCACGATGCACGCTTCGATTTAAAAGAGTGTGCAAGTAATTGCATCTTGCATAGTTACTGCGGTAACAAGTGCGGAATAAATGCTGCAATTCCGAATGAAATCCATAATTGCCAGCAAACTTGCTGCCCACTTCCTTGCTCAATACCAGACTGCCAGATGCAATGCGCGAATCAAAACCATATTCATAGTGTGCGCTCGAGACATTGCTTCTTTATCATGCAGTACTTTCCCAAGGAGAGGCACATTTGCAACGGCAGACACAAATGCACGCACACGTGTGAATACATAGGCAAATGCGCAACTCAAATATAAATCGACAAACGCCATCAAAGTGGATTTCCTTATACGCATGTATCGCAAAGAGTAGTGCGAAAGGAGTGCACTTTCATGCTTCCTCCCGGCCAAGAAACTCATGAAGTGCATTGCTGTGATGTGCAAATACACACTTGCACTACTACTTGTCCGGACTGCGGAGTGTACTGTTCCCTACCCTACTCCCACTCCGGTCCTCACAGTGCTCAAACCCACCTAAGCAAGACTAGGTGCATCACCTGGGCCGCTACTCCTTACTTCACCTACGTAACTCAGGAAGATTCTCTTGATATTACCAGGGAACTGACTGCAGGAAACAGCAGCAAGGCGGAAACCTGTGAAATCTGCTGTAGTCGCAAGGGCAGGGGACACGCTCATCCAGTACTCTGTGGAGGCAGGAGTAACTGCCTGGCTACCCTGTTTCCGCAGTCCGCGGTGCATTCCAGTGGCTTTTACCCGGACATTAGCGCTAATCTCGACTTGGTGGAGTGCTCGAAGTACTGGGAAATCGAGAACTGGAAGTCGCCCCTAGCCGCCGTACCCAATGCGCTCGGTCTTTTCCGCCTGTGTCCTTATTACTGCGGAGCAGGACTACTGAAATCATACTGTTCTTGGCCTATCTTCCATTCCAACTCCACTCGTCCTGGGGACCACAGTATCACCTTAGATGCAGACATTGTGTTCTTACTGGATCGCACAATCTCTATGATTTCTGCAATAAAATCTGTAAAACACGCTATCGAGGCCACTTTAAGGCAACTCCGCACAAGCCACCCAGCCCTCACTTTCACTATTATCGCCTATAAGGACCATCGTGGCGACTCTGCCTCAGTCGTAGAACTATGTCCCTCCACAGGCACTACCTCTGAATACGATATCAACAAATCGGTAGCCTTTTTACGAGGTTTGGCAGTGCAGAGTGGAGGAAGGGAGCAAAGGGGTGAGGTCACACATGCGATTTATGCACTTTCCAGGATGAAGTGGAGGGAAACTGCCTATAGATTGGTGTATTACTTCACAATACAAGGAGATATTGATGCGAAATATTGCGTTTGCGTTGGGACTAGCAAGACTGCGGCAATTCGGCCGCTTTTGGATGAGTACACGAAAGTGAATAAGGTGGATATCGCGGCAAAACCAGCGAATGCGCCTGAGTTGGTGGAAAGAATCATAAAAGACCTGTATGGAAATGCACAAAGAAACGAATTCACCTTAGAACTAGCAGATAAAGTCAAGAATTAGGTCTTTTCTTGGGTATGGTCGGCCATTGCAATGGATATCGAGGAAAGCACAGCGGGCTTCGTAGCCCTAAGAGCCACAGAGACTGGATTTGACCTATTGCTGGTACTGAAGCGGAAGCACAGCCTGTATGGCTACCCGAAAGGCCATAGAGAAGGAGAGGAAACAGTGCTTCAGGCTGCAATTCGCGAACTCAGGGAAGAATCCGGGTGCGTCCCAGAGTGGTTTTTGACGGAAGCAGGGTGGCGCAGGTCCAGTGCAGGGGCCCTAGAGGTGCCGCAGCTAGTGCGGGAGTATGTACGGAGCAGTACCCAAAGGCTGTGTCGCAAGAGCACCCGTCTCTTTGTGGCATTGGTGAGAGAGGTGGAGCCGCTGCACGACCACGGGGAAATCGAGCGGACCGAGTGGTTTCCGCTCACTCCCGCCTCTGCACAAGTCTTTCAGAGGGCAAATGAACGCCAGCACTACGAACAAGCCATCCTCAGTCTACAGCTGCCAGCCTTAGTCTAATTCCCCTCCTTGCTTGGAACTGTACCGAGTGAGTCACTAGAACACAGTCCTTGTGCCCAGAATGCTCTTGCAGTGGGCACAGTAGTGCCTGCTTTCTTGAAACCCTGGAAAGCAAAACACTGCACAGCAGAACACACACAGCACTTCCGCACACAGTGCAGACCCGCAGGTCAGTTTCCGCCGCACTGCCGTTACGCCTGTGTGTCCGCAGTACTCGCAAAACGCCATTTGAGGCGTATATTCCCAAGTTGTAGGAGAAACCCCGGTGCTGCTTAGATCTCGAAAGCGGGGGAAGCCGGGTGGTGCTATAAAGCTGCAAGCCCTCTCCTCATTCCCTAGGCAGGAACTTTGGTTTAGTTCGGTCGTTACATCAAGTCTGGGACTGGGAGCGACCTTCATACTATGGAAAGTCTGCAGATCTACGAATTGATCTACTCCGCCAGGCCAGACAGCACGGCGCCTGTCAATGTGCACAGAGGACAAATCGGCGCCAGGTCTGTAGCTGTCAAAAAGCAGCTGCACGAGAGTCTGGAGAGTGTCAATTCGGCACTAAATGAAGCACTCATACAGGCGAAGTGTTCATCTGCGGGAGTGTGCGAGATCTTGGGAGTGAGTCTGGCTAAGAAGGACTTGGGCTTCGAAACCACGCTGGTGCTGGAGTGGATTTCGAAGGACTTACATAGTGAAATCGACCACCGGAAGCGGACAAATGCGACGTGGACTGAGGAAGAACTGCTGAAGCAACTCGGTGCGTTGGTGGAAACTCTAGCAGCCATGCAAAGTCGCTCTATCTGTCACCGCGATATTAAGCCTCCCAACCTGCTGGTCACTCACACAGGCCAAGTCAAACTCGCGGACTTTGGAACGTCCAAACAGTGCTTGCAGGACAACTCGGCTGAGACCATTCTGGGCACTCTCAACTACTTGAGTCCGGAACTCATGAGATCCTACAAACAGCAAATGATGTCTGCGCAGGCGAGTGTCAGCTATGACCCCTTCAAATCAGACGTGTACTCTTTAGGTGTTACTCTCCTGCACATGAGTTTACTGCGTCTGCCCAAAGTCCAGCAAGAAAGCGAACTCGAGGAACTGGTCAACCATCTCTCCGACTCCTACTTCCGCCTGAAGCGCTTATTGATGTGGATGCTTCAGTCCGAGCCCAGCAAGCGTCCCAGCTTCCTGGACCTGCAGAAAGTGTTCACTGCGGAAAAGGACCGCAAGACTCGACTGGAACAGAGGTGTCTGATCTGCGATACCAAGAACCTGACAGATCGAGGGACTTCTGCGATAGTTCTGGAGTGCAGTGCACTGCATTACTTCCACAATCGGTCCTGTTTGGAGGACTTCATACTGCAGAAAACGAAGTGCTTTTCACAGGAAACTCGGCTCAGCTGTCCAGACTGTTCGGAACCCATAGAGATGGAGTTGATCTGGGCGGCTTTCGGAGGAGCGGCAGAGTACGAGGACTTTCAGAGAGTGGGCAGGCTGTTCTGCATGCATTGCCGCAACCCTGAAGCCTCAGAACTGCCCTGCAAGCACTGTCTCTGTGTCAAGTGCTTTTCCAAATTCAGTAAGCCAGATAGAGACGTGTGTCCAATTTGTGGCCGCTCCTTCCCCTACCCCTGTCCTACCTGCGACCAGCTTCCTGACCTGCTCCTGGAGTGCAAGCACTATGCCTGCAGCAAGTGCGCCAAACACAAGAAGAAAGGCTATCGGTGTCCTTTCGAAGGAGTCTTTTCTCAGAAGGTTTAGCCTAACCTTAGCAGTATGAGTGGCAAAGACACCATTAGCAATGGCCCATGCTATTGACAGTGTATACACCCGCATCGGCCTGGGTCCCTACCACTTCTTTTCCCTATTCTTCGTAGGCTGCTACTACGTCACCGAAAGCATGCTCAACATTTACTCCTCCGTCATAGCTAAAGCCGCTCAGAAGGAATGGGATTTGAGTGAAGCGCAGTTCTATGCTATCCTGGTTGCCAGGGACTGCGGGATTATCCTAACAGGAGTAGGCCTGCCCTGGCTGGGGGATATGTATGGGAGACTGCCAGTGATGAGATGGGGATTATTAGGCAGGTTTGCGGGGATAATGATGTGTGGTACTGCCTTATCCTACCCCTGGATGCTCACAGGCCTTTTCCTAATGGGCCTTTTCCTCGGCTTCAACCGACCTGCAGTCAGCTGCTTCTCCATCGAAATCCTCCCCATCAAGCTCCGCGCTGCAATCCTAATCGGCCTGTTTGTCTTCATCATAACAGGCGCTATTGGCAGTGCAGCCATCGCATTCTACATCCTACCAGTCACAGCCCCTGAGCACTGGAGGACGCTGGTGCTTATTACTTCTGCGCCAACCCTGGCTGGGTTGGTGGCTGCTACGGTTTTATTCATGGAGCCGCCCAGGTACTCTGCGATGGTTGGGAACTATCGAAAGTCGATAAGGGGATTTAACAAAATTGCGAAATGGTGTTTGAAGGCGCCACTGACAGATGAGGAAATCGAAGTAGTGCGAAATCAGCCTTTACGCAAGGAATACAGTCTCAAACGCTCCACTTTTCAACTGCTTTCCCCTCAATATCGAGGCCGTCTAGCCTACATCCTGTGGATATGGTTCCTCACAGGCTACCAATATACCGCCTGCATGGCCAGTTTCCCTGACAACCTTTCCCCTTACACCAGCAACCCTCTAATGCCCATCGAAATCGCCACTCTCGCAAACGCCTTTTTCGTCCCTATGCCGACAGTGGAAATGCCCCGCTTTGGAAGGCGCTGGACTCTCATGAGCTTTATAGTCCTGCAGGCCTTATTTTGTATGGCCGCCATCCTTATAAGTGACCCATTCGCCTTTGCCCTGGCTGTAATTCCGTATGTAATTGCACTGACTTTATCGTTGCGAGTGATATATCCATTCACTTTGGAGCTGTTTGAAACTTCACTGCGCTGCTATGTGTTTGGTCTGTGCTATGCGGCTGCACGGGTTGGGGCTTTGTTGGCTCGTCTTCAGCCTGTTCGTCCGCAGGATGGCTCGATTTCGGTAATGCTGGTTTTCAATATTGTGGGAATCCTGGCAGTCCTCAAGGCGCCCTATGAAACAGTCGGCCAGCCACTTGAAGATTACACACTCAAAGACGCAAATTAGCAGAGATATCAATAGCGAATTTGAATTTTCATAGTGTCATTTCAGCTATTGACACACTTATTAGAGCAAATCGCCTTTCTTTATAGTATGTACGATTTGTATATCTGCACCTTTCTCTATGCTGCACAGGGCTTTGTTTTCTTAACAACTTCATATCTGTCAGTTCTCACGATATCCTCACTGAGCAATTCCCACTGATCCTAGCTGGCAGTCACTAGGCATTACAGATACAGTAGTCGTTAATATGAGTTCAAACAGTGACTCGCTCACTCGCACGAAGCACCCTCGCGTCCCTGCAGTCCTAGAAGACACCCTTACCTGCCAAATCTGCTACGACTACTTCCAGCCACCTATCCTGCAGTGCTCCAAAGGCCACAGTCTCTGCACTGCCTGCTACCGCCGTCTGCCCAGACCCAACCCTCATCCTCTGTGTGCACTGTGTCAAGCTCCAATTCAGGGAGAGATCCGGAACTATGCACTAGAGGGAGTGCTGGAGAAGGTGTTTGTGGCGTGTCGTTGGGAGAATTGCGACTTAACAGTGTCGTTGGCAGATCGACGCGTTCATGAGATGGAGTGCAAGCATCGTCCGCAGGTGCCTTGCTACTTCGCAGCTCTAGGCGATTGCGACTGGGCCGGAGACGCCCAGTCCTTACCTCAACACCTCAGCAAAGTCCACAACATCACCGAACTCACCCGCCTCAGCCTCTTCCGCTACCTGTGGAACCCGCCCATCGCCCAGATCTGGCGCTACCGCTACCGTCTCCTCCGTCTCCAGGACTCCTCAGCCGTCTACATTCTCGAGCATTTCTACAGCTCCGAGTTCCAAAAAGCCGCTTTTCTCGTGCGTGCATTGGGTCCGGACTACCGTCGCAAGTACCGTATCTCTCTGCGGGACCGAGACTCCTGCAGAGCGGAAATGGAGTCCGTGACTCCACTCCTAGGCGATTTGACCATCGCGGAAATGATGCACAAGGAAGATGCACGCATTTTAGTGGCTTCTGTCACTTCTCTGACCTCACTCTGCTTCAACTACGAAGACGGCCAAAGGTACTTTTCCCTACACATCCAGTTCCTTTAGGCTAAAAACTGTTCTCTCAGGCGCCACTGGCCGTTGTGCACTGTCGCAAGTGCCTTCAGCACCGCTTTCACCAGGCGAGCTTCGAACCCTCGCAGCTTCGTCTGGCCGAAAGCCACGATTTCAGTGCTGGACACGCTGCCACGCTCCTTCAGTAGTTCATAGAGCCGCTTGGCTGCTAGTTCTTCAGTGGTAACTGCAGGGGCAGTCGCTTCGCAGGCGGGACTGGGTGTGCCTTGACGCACTTTGGCAATGATGCTGGCCGCTTCCGAGGAGCCAAAGCGAATGGGAGCGGTTTGGACTCTGGGGAAAGGCGGCAGACTGTGGGTGGAAGTGTGGAAAGTTCTGGATTTCTGTAGGATGTCAGTGGCTTTGCGGGCTAAAGCCTTGGCGTGTGCCTCCAGTCGCTTCATTTCCACTGTGTTGGCAGGGTCGGAAATCGCACTTTGGGCTAGGTCTTCCCTCTTCACTCCGTCTGCGTCAAATAAACTCGCCAGTACTGCGTTTTCCTCGAGTTTCCTGCGTTTTACGAGTTCCTCCTCTAGTTCCGGCTCTGCACTGCGCTTAGGCGCTCTGGGGTACTCAAAAAGCTCCTTTTGGTCTCTATTCGCGAAAAACTTCTTCTGTTCCGGACTATGCAGTATCCTATTGGCCAGAAACACCTTGAAAACCTGCCTTCTGTACACCTTTTCCTCAATACTGCCCTTAGTCAGGAAGCGGTACACAGCCACGTCCTTGCTCTGACCTATTCGCAAGGCCCTTTCCTTCGCCTGTATATCTGTCATAGGGTTCCAGTCCGGGTCCAAAATCACCACTCGACTAGCTCCTGTGAGATTCAGTCCCAGGCCTCCTACCTTCGTAGTCAGCAGTAGGACCTTATATGTATCAGTTCCGTTGAAAGATGCAATTACTGGCAGTCGGTCGGAAACTGCGGTGTCGCCGTCGATTCGTGCGTAAGGGAGAGAGAGGGAAGTCACCAGGGCTTCGCAGAGAGACAGCATCTTTTTGGACTGGGAAAAGACGGCGGTTTTGTGGGCGGCCAGGACCCAGGCGCTGAGCAATTGCCCCAGGACTAGCAGTTTCCCTGAGGCGGAAAAGTGATCGGCCACTTGCCCCGTTTCCCGTCTCTTGTGGTTGGTCAGTATACAGGGGTGGTTGGCGATATGCCGCAAGTCTCGAATGCACTGAAAAGCGTCCTTTTTGCTTTCCAGCCTTTGTGTGTATTTGTCCAAATACCGCACATAGGTCTCATACTGCGTTTCCGTCATATCGCAAAGCAGCAACTTTTCCTCCTTTTCCGGCAGACCCAAACTCACCTTGAGTTCTTTCTTCGTCCTTCGGAGTATGTAGGGAGCGATTAAGTCTCGGAGCTGGCAGGCGCACTGGTACCCCAGTTCTGCAGCTCTCAGGTCTGCACTCACATAGCCCGCCCGCAATATCGGCGCTGCCAGTTCCTTGTCAAAGGCTTCCAAGGAGCCGAGTAGGCCGGGGTTGACGAAGTCCACGAGACTCCAAAACTCTGTGAGGTTGTTTTGAATTGGAGTGCCGCTCAGTAGCAGGCGATTTGCGGTTTTCAGCCTTTTGCAAGCCAATGTGACCTTAGAAATGGGGTTTCTGATTTTATGGCCTTCATCGAGAATGACGATTTGCCAGTGCAGGCCGGACACCAGGTCTTCTTGTGTGTATAGCAGTTCGTAGTTTGTTACCAAAACTGCGGCTTTTCTTCGGACTTGCTGCATTACTGCCTGCTTTTTCTCGTCTTCGAAGACCTGCACAGGCAGGGAAGGCGTCCAGGCCTGCAGCGTGCTTTGCCAGTGGCTGACAATAGTAGCAGGACACAGGACCAACACAGGGCCGTATAGTTTCCCTGAGAAACTCAGCGCTTCCAGTAGTGCAGCGACCTCAATAGTCTTCCCAAGGCCCATTTCATCAGCCAGGATCCCGCCGTTTCCCCTGACTACCAGTCCTGCGAGCCACTGCACCGCCTGTCTCTGGTGGGCGAATAAGCGACTCCACAGGTCGGAACTCACCACTACTTCGTCTATCACACAAACAGACTTCGTCAGACTGTCAAGCTGCACTGCAGACGACTCATAGGTAGAAAGGCTGGTGGGGAGGTCTACTACGGGGGCTGATTCTGAGCGGGAAAGTGCTGCAATTTGGGTGCGCAGCTTGAGGACGAGGCTTTGATTGACGGGTTTGCCAGCGTGGGCCTCGCTGATGCAGGTTTGGAGACGCGCTTCGAGTGCTGAAAGTGCGTCTTGCTTGGATTGGACCAGAGTGCTAGTGAGCAGTTCTTGGTCGAATAGCTCTGCGTTGGCCTCGCTGCAGCCAGGAAGCTCCATTTCCCTATAAATACAAGATGGCAAGAACAAGCCAACACACAGCCGCCGACTTCTTCCAAACCGTCCTCTCCAAACTGCACGCCACCGCCTTCCAGCAGTCCCTCGCCTACGACTACAACTTCGAAGACGACTACCCGCAGTCCTACAAAGGCCACTACGAGTGGGAAAAGGACCCAGAGCGGCCTAGTCTCCTGTCCTTCCCTCGCTCCAGTGTGTCCACAGCTGCTACTTTAGCACAGGAACTGCCGCAACTGCCGTTGCTGGACTTAGTTCAGCTTCCGGAGCATTGCTGGGCGCTTGGGGACGTGGATGTAGCGGGAGAGGGGGAGACGCAGCCGCCGCAGAGTCTAGATGATGGGTTCAGAACTCGCCGCAGAGCACTGACGGACTCGGAGTGAAGCGGCACTAGGCTAACTGTATGTATTCCTGCACTGTAGGCTTTGAAATGAGGGCCGTTGGACTGGGGGTGAGACGAGTATAGGCGCAGGCACTGAGATTTGCAGGGAGTGGAGAGTGTGGTAGGACTACTGAGCCTGAGTGGAAGCCAGGGGGTGCGGCCTGAGGCAAGTCTGAAGCCGCTAGAGTAACCTTGGGCCTCTTCGTGCTTTCCCGCCCATTTCATCTCTTCATAACCCTGTGAACGCGACGAGTCCGAACTCCCCTTTCCTGACAGCTGCCCTGACCACTAACCTGCTGGTGTCATTAATGCTCTGTCCTTCCGCTTTTATATGTCTAAAGTCTCAAGTAACCACTATCGCTTTGGATCTATTCCCCACTGTGTTATTTGGGTCAGATGTAATTTCACTTGCACGGAAACACAACTCTGAACGTGCAACTCTCAATAGCAAGTTAAAAGGGAAAATGATGTAGGTGACCTAGACTAAGCACTAACTGGCCTCAAGGCAAAGAGCCGCACAGCCGTGTAATCACATAGCGGCAAGTACTGCATCTTCAAACACACCACTGCCCAGATGTAGGACTGCAGCCAGCTGCTTGTGGCTTCGTTTGTGTGGTAGTGCTGCAGTGCTACTCCCTGCGGTACTGGCAGTAGTCCCACTAGCACTGTCCTTCGGAACATCTGCAGGAACTCGCCTTCCTCCGCTTCCCTCTTCGCTAGCTTCTCCACCTTTGGATCCAGTTCGTCCACTAACACCCTCAACACATCCAGTGGCAGCCGTCTGTACCACTGCTCCCCCTGCACTGCTGCCAGGCCCTCTGCTTCCTCCGCCGGCTGCAGGGCAAGCAGCCGCGTAATCACCTCTTTCCTCATCATTATCGCATAGACGAGACTCACACTGCCCTACATAGCGCCTACTGCCCAGTAATACTGCAAGCGACTGCTCACGATTTCCACTAAGCTGCGCACAATTTGCAGGCTGATTGGGTCGCCCCAGAGAGTTCTGGCCGCTGAGAAGGCTTTGAGCATGGACACAAGGTCTGCACTGGCTAAGGGACCGATGGACTTGACGAAGTAGTTAGCGTTGCTGAGGACGGAAAGGAGCACAGGCACCAAAGGAACATGCGACTTCACTAGAGAAAGCCGCTGAGTCAGGACGATCAGGACGTCAAATAGGGAAATAACGCCCTTCGGCAGGCTGATTCCCAGGTCCGTATTGAGTGTATTGCAGGAGAAGTGCAGACAAAAAGCCCGCTGCGAGCTGAGCAGCAGCAATATGAAGGCCGCCACTTGCAGTGGGCCGGCCTGCTCCTCCGCTGGCCACATGAGTGCCAGCAAGTGCACGAGTAGCTCTCGACACTGGGGCTGTCGGGTGGCGGAGTGGGTGAAGGCGGGACTGTGGCAGAGGAGGAGCCAGGTCAGGAGGAGGACTTCTTCCTCGATGCCTAAGTCTCGTCTGCGGGAAAGCAGGCGAGTGAGTGCCTCTAGCAGCATGCAAAAATCCGCCTCCGACCTCAGCCTTCTCACAATATCAAGTGCGACATTGGCAGAAAGCGCACCTGCCTCAACCTGCATCCTCCCCAGTGCCTCACTAACTCTTTGCTCCCCCCTTTCCTCAGTGTAATGCAGCATCACTGCTAGCAACTGAGCACTCATCGTCACCACTTCTTGAGACATTAGAGTGAAGTTGAGTAGGGACATGACTCCGTCTGGCCTGTAGTTGATCACAGCGTTCAGCAGGGAAAAGACCAGGTTGGAGGTGTGGGGCAGGCCTGGGTGGACCAGGAGACTGAGCCAGGAGTTGGGCTCGACCTCGCTCGCAGAGGAGTAGACAGTGCTGCAGGTGCAGGCTAATAGGCATCTCAGGATTTCGCCCTGATTCTCCTCCACTCCATAGCAGGCGCCTGGGGAAGTGGCACCCAGGCCTGGGTACCAGAGGACCTGCGGGGTCTCTGGATCTTCCTCGCTCTCCAGCGTCAGTCCGAAACCCTTCATGAAGGCGGAGTTCAGGATAGACTGGAGGATTGCGGGAGCTAGGAAGTCGTCAGGACCCCAGAAGAGCGCTTGGACTTGCAGCTCCTTGTGTCTATGCACCACAGGCACTATCCTCGTCAAGTACCTGAGCGCATTCAGCTTCCTGCCGCCCAGAACCGAGGGGTCCGCCGCCGTGAAGGGCGCGTCCAGCACTGCCACCGCCTTCCTTAGGAAGTCCTGCACCACTGGGAGGCTGGAAAGCAGCAGTGCCTCCACGTCTTCCGAACTCACTGCTTCGAACACGTCGGATATACTGGTGGGCTTGTCAATAAGGGACTCCCAGGCCGCTTCTGACAGTCCCTCTCCCTGCATCCCTGCGAAGTCCTCCCTCAGCGTCCCTCCGCTGAAGTTCCCCATCTATAATGTACAGACTAAGGAAGAAAACAGCCTTTTCTCTGTCAATCTACAATATAAGCCTCTTGTCTGTGTTTAATTCCTGAGAGAATGCACTCAGCTTGGACATTAAGTCGTTAATGTCTGTCGAAACTGCGTGTAATGGATATTTTCGGGCATTGGACAGAGCCCCTCCCAGCCCCCCTCCAGCCCTCCCCCGCCATAGTAGCCCTTTCCCCCGAGTTCATTTCCGCAGTGGCAGTGCTGTACTCCCTCCTCAGTCCCCAGGACACAGCCTTCGAAGTCTGGGTGGACGCCCAACTCACAGCCCTGGAGGCTCCAATACCCTTAAAAGCGGTTTTCCTAGCCAAAAGAGCACTCTTAGGAGTCGTGAAACAGGCTTTGTGGGCGAAAATCGACCCCAATTTGGCTCAAATTGCCTACAAAGTGGACACGATGGAGGCGGAGTTGTTCGCGGAACTAGTGGAATTGATGCAGGAAGAGACTTTGCAGTGCTTTTCTAGAGGCAAAGAAGGGGAAAAGTCGCTTAGTGGGGAAATTCAGTCCTTTGGGGTTGAGTTTGCAGAGAGCGCTGCGCACTTATCTGCCAAAGTGGCCTCGGAAGTGCAGCTTTTGGAGCGATATCGGTCGTTTTTGACGTCAAATCCAGCAGTGGAAGACCAAATCAAGTCCGAAAAGCCTATTCTAAGCCGGCCGAAGGCTTCTTCTGATGCTGATATCAGCCTTTTTGCTGGTAATCCGGCACTTTGCCGTCATTTCCAGCGAAAAAGTCTGCCTTTTAGTAGCGAATCAAGACCTATGACTCTCCGCCAGCTCCTAACTTTCCTATCAGAAGTATATGCTTTCAAGGACAGCAGGAGCAGTGAACTGGGTCTGCAGGTAGAGTCGCTCAGGGAGCACCTGGAGAGGTATTTAGACGTGAAATATGGACTGAAGGTAGTGGGCAAATAGAGACTGCGGGAGAAGTGGGCTGCAGCTTTGGCCTGGGCACTGCCAATGTATGCTGCGGAGGACTGCGATGTGGCTGTATTTGCGAAGTTACTGAGATATGAAGTGGACGAAGGGTACAGAGACAGACATTATCAGTTCAAGGCAAGGGTGGAAACAGCGCTTAAAGCCCTCCGGAGAGACAGGAAAGCCGCGGATTTGACACTGTCGGAGGCTGAAAAGGCAGTGGAGAGACTCTTTCCTCTGAGTGACAGGAAAGCCGTAATGGACAGCTGCAGACTTTACGCAGGCTTGCATCGAGTGCAGGGCGGACTGGAGCAGCTGCCCGAGGCAGTCTTCATCCACACACTCCTCAGGCACAAACTGCAGCAACACGAAGAAAGCCTCCACGGCCTGCGGAAGGCTTTTGCCCTGTGCGACTCTGACGATGATGGCTGTCTCTCTCAGTGCGAATTTCTCCGCTTCCTCACACACATGAGTCCAGCCCCTGACTCGCTTACTAGCAGCCAATGGCTCCACGGCCTCGACCCCTGCAACCAGCAAGTCTTCGCTTTCTCGCAGTGCGTTGCTTTTCTCTCGTCACAGCCAGGCAGCCTGCTGAGTAGGTTTGGATGGAGGTAGTGAGCTGAGATAAATGGAAGAGAGAAGTCCGGAAACGCCATCAGGAAGCCTGAGTCCTGAGATACGGCGGAGTATACTGGAGGTAGTCAAAGTCACACCGCCTCTGCTGGGTAAATACGGCCGCAGAATGGCCCTGCCCTACTGTCCCCCTTCCGACCACCCAAACAAGTCTCCCGGCCAAGAATCCTAAGCAGCTTAATGCCTGGGAGTGTGCATTGCGGGGCGACTTGCTAAAGAGATAACTCTAAGTTACACGCAAGTCTGCTTTCTCTTGCACTTCTTAGCGTGGTTTTAGACTTGCACCTGGGAGTTGCCGCACTTTCCTTGCTTTAGAAACTTGTACTTTTGTGAGCTTTCATGCATGTAGTTTTCCTTCTTCTCACATCGCTCTAAAGGCAAAAGAACGAGAAGAGAAACATTAGGCAAAGTCAAAATTCACAGGAAAAAGGAAAAGGTCGATTTGGTAGCATAAAGTTCCCTATCCGCATAGCAGAATTCGATAAAGTTAGGCGCAAGAAATCACAGCTCTGCACTAGCCTGAATATCTGCGAGTTACAGCAATAGCAACATGCTTACAACCAGCGACACAGTTCCCATAGTCTATAAGGCAGCAGGGATGTGCTGTGTGTCTAGTGCTTTGAGCCTGAGATATCTAGTAGTAGGACATTAAAACCGTGGCTTCACCTTTCCAGACTTCCCCTCTGTAGTCTTGGACACACTTTGCGGCCTAGGAATGGCCTCTCTGGCCTTCTTCAGGTTCGGAGTGAGCCACTGCTTGCCCGCAGAGTGCAGTCGTGGCTGCGACAGCTTCCCTGTAGTCAGCACTTCTCGGGAAGGAGAGCGACTGAAGGCCTTGGGCACTGGCTCTTCTGGGATGATTGGAGGACTGGGAGAGGCCAATTCAGCCTTATGAGGCTTGGGGTCGACCTTCACGAGTCTCAACTTGCGACTCACCATATGGAACTGCTGCTTATAGTCCTCCGCTTCCCTTTTCAGCCTCGCAGTGCAGTCGAAATGTTCCTTTTCCAGCTGCTTCAACCGCCCACTCACCACCGCCAGCTTATTATCCTTTTCCTTCATCGCCTGCGTATAGCTGCCCACGTCCCTTTCCAGTTTCTCCTTCGCCCGGATCAGCATCAGCTTTTCCTCCCTTTCCTTTTCCAATAGACTCAAAGTCCGCTCTACCTGCTGATTCTTAAAAGTGTGTCTAAGGTTCGCACCCAATTCCACACTCTTCAGACGAACTGCCAGGGACAGGGTACACAGAGTCTCCGGGAGGTGGGCTTCACTGGGCGCCACGTTGAACACCACTATGAGTTTGGAGGAAGGCGAGGCAAACACAGGCTGCAGCAGGGTGGTGAGCAGGGAGTTGCGGTAAGGCACGTGCATTGCCTTGGACTCCAGGGCGGCTATGACGTCCTGCAGGGCGGTGAGGGACTTGTTGATGCTGAGAGTCTCTTTGAGCAGGTCTCCCTTTACTTTCGATGCATTGAGGCGTTCGCTGCCTGCTAAGTCCACGAATTGCAGCTGGCCAGTGCAGTCTCCCCGCCGTACAACCAGTGTAATTAACAGGTGGCTTCTCGAAGAGCGTTCATTCGCCTCAGTGTACTTCGTAGTGCGGCTCTCATTTCCCTGCTCAATGAGCTGCAAAACAGCCTCCGGACTGCAGTCCAACACCGGAACTGTGGATTTCGCGAGGAACTCGGTCAACTTGTTGACGCGACTTTCGCTTTCTTGGGAGAAAAGGTTGCGGACTTGGTCGTTGTAGACCTCCAAACACTGCAAACTGAACTCGGATTTGGGGGCTTTGAGGGCTGATTCGAGGATGAGGCGCAGAGACTGCTGTATTAGGCCGTGCATAGTGTGGGTTTTCCCTGAGCCGGTCTGGCCGTAGGCGAGGATGCACACATTTCCGCCGCATAGGGCCTCTTTGACGTTGTCTTCGCAGGAAGAAAAGACTTCTTCGTTGCGGGCCTGTCCGTCGAACACCTTTTCGAAGCAGAACTGCTTCATTACCACTTTGCCGGCCTTCCTCGCACTCAAGTCCTTGGTTTTCGCCTCAATGGCAGTGCTGAATAGAGCCTACGCAGTGACGTTTAGGCAGGAGTCTGTGGGTTCTGAGCTGAGGGCAGGACGGACTCGAGTCAGCACGCGGATGGTTTGGTTTCCTGTGTTGATTTCAGGGTCCGAGGGACTGTCAGGGAGCGGGGAAGGCTCAGGAAGGAAGTCGAAGGTCTGGATGCTAGGCCTCCTACTGACCTGCGTCTCCAGTTCCGTCCTCTGCTTCACCTTCTCCTCAATTGCCTCTTTGAGTGTTTCCTCCAACACCTCCATCTGCTCATCATTCTGTATGGACCTCCTAGTCTGCACACTCTGCAAGTCCTCCTTCAAAGCCTTTATCTCCTCCCTTAGTCTCTGGATCTCCACTTCGCTCTGCGAATTCAACTCGTCTAGCTCTTCCTTGTACATTATCATGTACTCCTGAGCGTGGGTGAGCTGCTCTTCCAAGGCTTGGTTGGAGAACTCTAGGACACTGGGTGGGGTTTACCGTTTGGACCGCTCCCAGTCGTCGTTTAATAGCTCCAATTCACGCTTTTGAGAGCGAAAACGATCGATTTCCTGGGAAAGGGAGTGGACTTGCACCTGGGCGGCTGACAAGTCGCACTCTGTTCTGTGGTATTTCGCTATCGCTTTGGAGAGCTCTTCACTGACGTGTTCGAGCTTAGTCCGGAGTTCCTCGATGGCTTGGTCCTTGCTGGCTACTTCCGCCTCCAAAGCTTCCTCGTAGGCCTTGCTTTCGCTGCGGAATCTGTGTGGGTCTCACTCCTCCAGCTCCTCCCGCAGTGCCTGCACCTCTCGCTCTTTAGCCACAGCCTCTAGGGACATTTTCGAATCGAAGCAGGACAGTTATGGAAATATGGAATGGGACTAGACTAGGCAGAAAGCACCTCGAAACCGGCCTTTGCCTGCTTTCTTAGCAGTTCTCGGAGGAGTCTGCGCACTCTTTCAGCGCCGATCAGGTAAATTCGCTTGTGCCAGTCTACTTCCAAGTCCTCGTCTGTGCGGCTGCTCTCTTCCTGCGTGTTTGTGTGCCCTTCGAACTCTTTGAGCACCACAAAAGCGCGAAATCGGGCTGAAAACAGCAAATTTTGCCCCATTTTTACGAGTTCCCGGACCTGCTCATGCCTAAATCTGCTCCTTTTCACCTCCGCGTCTCGTGCATACGAAGAAGTAAGCGTAGAAACTGCATACAAAGACGACAGACCACTTTCTTCCTGGCGAGGAGAGCGCAGTGCCGTTTTACTGCCCTGCAGTCGCATAGTGCTGCTCGATGCCCGCGGAGAAAGGGTGGAAATGAGGCGGTGGGAGGCTTTCGCCTGGAAAGTGAGCAAAGCAGTGGGAGAATCAGGCCTTTCCGGGTCCAGAGAGTGCGAATTATGGGGCTGGACAGGGGCAATGAGGGGCTGGGCAGAGGGTGGGTGCAGGCGGTCTCTCAGGTCTCGGGTGTATTGCGCCCGTCTGTCTCTGGGACTAAAGGGCTTGGCGCCGGAGGGGAAGGAGGCGGTTGCGGTGGGACGCTTCCAGGCAGGCTTTCCGTCTCTCTCTGAGCCTTTGGCAGCCTGCACTCCCATTTTCGTGGACTGACTGGGTCGGTGGCCATGCTTCTGAGCGTCTTTAGGGAGTGGGGACTGGAGAGCGGAGAGAGGGAAGTCGGAGATGGAGGGAATACGCAGAGAGGCCTTGGTGGGGGAGGGAGTGCGGCCGTTCAGGTGCAGCAGAGGCACTGGAGGGAAGGACATTGGCTCGGGGAGGTCTGTGAAGAGTGCTAAGGAGTTTTCCAGGAGCTTCACCCAGGCAAAGCGCAGACCGAACGTAGTCTTCCTACTCATCAATGTCACCATCGGAACCAACGACACCACAAGTTGAATATACGAATTGTCACTATCCCGACTCAGCAACGAAAACACTGGGCGCAAATAGAGAGCAGACAGTGCTTGCAAGTGAGTGAAGGAAGCCTGCTGTCGGGACCATTTGGGGTTCGGCTGGGTCCTGTAAAGCCGGTTGAAGGAGAAATTCAGCAGTCTGCGAGTTATCTTTGCGACTTTCATGTCCAAAAAGACGATCGGGTATTTGAGCCGGGAGAGGAAGAGCTTGCGGTTTTCTGCCGCTTGGATTTGCGTTAAAATGGGCCTGAAGAGGCACTTGCGGAGGTATACTTTGAACCTACTAGCGAAGGCCTTGGCCCCGGACATGAGCAGGGTCTTGCGCCTCGCACTTTGCATCCTCAGTCTGGTCATTACGTCTTTCCAGCGAGTGAAATAGCGACTCTGCGTGAGCTTCAACCCCCTCGCCAACTTGCGAGAAAGCAGCGCCCAAATCTGCACAGCCTGCAGCTCTATCCTGCGACTGTTAGCCGCCAAGCGAGTAAAGGAGTTCCCCACCACACGCTTCTGCAGAACTGAGCACAGCTTAGTGAGGCCGGCGGACTTGATGTGGAATTTGACGATGTGCAGCTTCCACTTGGCCCAGGCACTCAATAAGCGGTCCCTCACTCGGGTTGCCCTTCTTTGTACCAGTTTCTCAAGTGCGTTTTTCCTCTTCTGTTGGCTGCCAGCCCTGCCCTCCCTC
>Ga0247837_1004747_pt1 | contig 21464 bp, 21 predicted proteins | sample LaCtaG_2_FD_187115 | JGI IMG/M metagenome (GOLD analysis project Ga0247837, IMG submission 187115) | Freshwater microbial communities from meromictic Lake La Cruz, Castile-La Mancha, Spain - LaCruzMarch2015_14.5m | ecosystem: Environmental > Aquatic > Freshwater > Lake | place: Spain: Castile-La...
TGCTTTTTCAGCAATAATATCATCTACTTTTACCCACATTTTTACAAATGTATCTTGCACAATGTCTTTCGCTTTATCTTCATCTTTTATGTTTTTATAAATGAATCGATAGACCGCATCAGCATAATTTTTCACACATGTATTGTATTCTGTAACAGTCATTCAATAAGCATTTTTAATTAAAAAATTACAACTAAAACGTGTTTTTTTGAAAAAAGTTACAGTTGTTACAAATTATTTTTCATTTATTTTTTTTTCTAATTCGCTTACTGTTTTATAAAGTTGAGGTAATTTTTTAAAAATTATTGACGATTTTAGCGAATCGGCATATTCAAAAGCTGGTGCTCCAAACCATTTTTGGTTTTCTTTTTTGATGCTGCTGTTCACGCCACTTTTTGCACCTAGCACACTACCTTCAGCAATTGTCAAATGCCCAGCAATTCCAACTTGTCCTGCTAAAATACAATATCTTCCAATTTTAGTGCTTCCAGCTATAGCACTTTGACCTGCCATTACGGTATGTTCGCCAATTTCTACATTATGAGCTACTTGGTTCAAATTATCCAATTTAACTCCTTTACGTATAATGGTACTTCCCATTGTTGCCCTGTCAATGGCACAATTAGCACCAATTTCTACATCATCTTCTATAATAACGTTTCCTATTTGAGGAATTTTTTTGTATGAACGATCAGCCAATGGTGCAAAACCAAAACCATCGCTTCCAATAACTGTTCCTGCATGAATGATTACATTGTTACCAATTTCACAGTCGTTGTAAATTTTTACACCTGCATATAAAATACAGTTTTCTCCAATTTTCACATTGTCGCCAATATAACTAGTTGGGTAAATTTGGGTGTTGTTTCCAATTTTAACGCCTTTGGCAATATAAGCCAACGATCCAACATAAATATTCGTTCCTAATTCGGACGATTTATTAATTACCGAACCTTCTTCAATACCTTCTTTTTTGTTGGCATGTGCTGCAAATTGTTTCAATAATAAAGTGAACGAAGCATAAGCATTTTCTACCTTTATTAGTGTAGTTTTAACTTCTTGCGTTGGAACAAAATCGTTATTTATCAAAACTGCACTCGACTTGGTATCGTACAAATGCGATTCATATTTCATATTGGCTAAAAAGGAAAGTGCTCCTTCTTTGCCTTCTTCTATTTTGGCAACTGTATGAAGTAAAATATCTGGATTTCCAACTACAGTTCCATTTAATAATTGCGCTAACTGCGCTACACTAATTTGCATTTTTTAAAATAATAATAATTTACGAATATATATGATTGATTTTCAATTTTCAAATAGTTGATAAGTTGCCACAGATTTCACAGATTGCACTGAAATGGTTTATTTGTTGATTAGTTGGCAAAGTTTACACGGATTTTAAGGAAATAGATTATAAGACGATTGGTTGCCACAGATTTCACTGATTGCACTGAAATAGTTTATTTGTTGATTAGTTGGCAAAGTTTACACGGATTTTAAGGAAATAGATTATAAGACGATTGGTTGCCACAGATTTTACTGATTGCACTGAAATGGTTTTATGATTGATAGAATATGGTTCGGCAAGCTCACCATGACAAAATTGTAATTAAAATGTGTTTTTAAAATCTGTGTTATCTGTGTAATCTGTGGCAACTATTATCTCACAAAACACAAGTAGTATTTAGTAACTAATTTGGTCAATGAATCAATATTGTATTGGTCGCTGGCATCAGCAATATCAAGCACTTGTCCGTTTTTGAAAAGTATATTGATATGAAAATTACTGGCACTATAAGCTTTATTTTGAACCGAGTCGGTGTAAACAAAATAGTCGGCTTCGTCCATGGTAATTTCCAAATTATCGGCCGCCATAAATTTGTAACTTTCCAAAGTAGTTTTATCAAAAGGAGTATTTTGTAATAATATTTTTGGCAATTTTCTATTGCGAAGCATGTTACAAAGTGTGCTTAAAATTTTATCGCTGTGGTTACACCAAACTTTTATGGAAGTAAATATATCATCATCGTCTAATAATGCATAGTTTTCAATGGCTTCACGATTATTGTTGAACATATTTTTATCAATTTTATTATACAAAAAATAGTGCAAAACAGGAGTTGCAAACAAAGTTTCATTTTTGCTAGCCAAAAGCTTGGCTCTTTGCATTATTTTTATCAATAATTGTTCAGCAGCAACAACTGTTTTATGCAAATAAACTTGCCAATACATGAGTCTACGAGCAATCAAAAACTTTTCAACTGAATAAATTCCTTTTTCTTCAATCACCAATTCATCAATCACCACATTCAGCATGTTAATGATTCTATCGTGACCAATAGAACCTTCTTGCACACCAGTATAAAAACTATCTCTTCGCAAATAATCCAATCTGTCCATATCCAACTGACTTGAAACCAATTGGTGCAAGAATTTCTTCTTGTATTTATTGGAAAAAATTTCAATGGCTGTGGTTAATTTTCCATCAAATTGTTCATTCATTAATTCCATAAACCTAAGTGAAATGGCTTCATGAGGAACATCTTCAATAATTAAACCTTCTAGTGTATGACTAAAAGGTCCATGACCCATGTCGTGCAAAAGTATAGCTGCACAAACCGATTCAGCTTCGTGGTTTGTAATTTCAATGCCTTTACTTTTTAAAATCTCAACGGCTTGAAATGTTAAACTCATGGCGCCAATTACATGCTGAAAGCGCGTGTGTTGTGCGCCAGGATAAACCAAATAGGAAAGGCCTAATTGTTTAATTCTACGCAAACGCTGAAACCACGAATGCTCTATTAAATCGTAGATGAGTTCAAAAGGTATATTTATAAATCCATAAACAGGATCGTTGATGATTTTCTTTTTATTGGATAAATTCACGGCTCAAAAATAGGTTATTTTGAGTTGATTATTTTGGTAGTTTAGGTTTATTGGTTAATAGAGTTGATAAAGTCGATTTGAATAATAATTCCTTCCTTTTTACTATTTATTTTTAGTACAGTTTCGTTTGCGTTTTTTATTTTTAAATAAAAAAAATACTTTTACCAACTATGCAAGAAACCGAGATTACAGGAATTGATTTTTCATTGAATAAAATGCCCGAAAACGAATACGATTCAGTTAAATTTATTAACTGTAATTTTTCGAAGTGTGATTTAGCAAACATTAGATTTGTGGAGTGCTTTTTCGATAATTGTGACTTTAGTTTAGGTAAGTTAAATAACACTGCATTTGTAGATGCAAAGTATAAAAACTGTAAGCTGTTAGGTCTTGATTTTGCTCGTTGCAAAGACTTTCTACTTTCGTTTTCTTTCGAGAATTGTACATTAGATTATGCTTCATTTTTTAAGAAAAAAATAAAAAAAACCTTGTTTAAAAATTGTAGCATCAAAGAAGTAGATTTTTCGGAAACTGATTTAACCGAATCAAAGTTTTTAGATTGTGATTTAACCATGTCGGTTTTCCAGCAAAGTGTAATAGAAAAAGTAGATTTTAGAACTGCATATAATTACGGAATAGATTTAGAATTGAACAAAGTAAAAGGTGCTAAATTTTCGAATGCAGGCACTGCCGGATTATTGCTAAAATATAAAATAATTATTGAATAGTTACAATGCGTAAATTATGTTAAATTATTAGCTAGGTTAGCAAAATATAATTTACCTCCTTTGCAGTTCAAATATTTGATATTTTACATATGAGTAATAACTATAAAAACATGCAATTCCCTCATTTAATAATAATTGGTGGAGGTTTTGCTGGTATTGAACTAATAAAAAAACTAAATAATAAACCAATAAAAGTTACTGTTTTAGATAAAAATAACTTTTTCAATTTTCAACCATTAATGTACCAAGTGGCTTCGGGAGGATTAGGCCCTGATGCAATTGCATATCCTTTCCGAAAAATTATTGGTAGCATGCCAAATATTGCTTTTAGAATGGCGGAAGTAATTGATATAAATACTTTTACGCAGGATGTATTTACCAATATTGGAAAATTTAGTTACGATTATTTGTGTATAGCTACGGGTGCTCAAACTAACTTTTTTGGAAATGCTGAATTGGAAAAACATTGCATGCAATTAAAATCAATTCCTGATGCTTTGGATTTGCGAAGCGATATTTTACAAGAGTTTGAAAAAGCATTGACTGAAAGTGGAACTAAAAATGTAGAAAGAATTTTAAACTTTGTAGTAGTAGGAGGTGGGCCAACTGGTGTGGAAACTGCAGGTTCATTGGCCGAAATAAAAAAAAATGTTTTGCCCTCCGATTACAGTGAAATAGATGCAGATAAAATGCAGGTTTATTTGATTGAATCCGCACCAAGAGTTTTGGCAGCTATGAGCGAAATTTCATCAGTAAAAGCTAAACTTTATTTAGAAGAATTAGGAGTTATTGTAAAAACAAACACAGCTGTTCAAAGTTACGATGCTGATTCAGGTAGTTTAAATTTAAGTAATGGTGAAACTTTAAAAACAGATACTGTAATTTGGAGTGCTGGTGTAAAAGGAAAAACTATTCCTGGTTTACCCGAAAATATTATTGTAAGAGGCAATAGGTACAAGGTAGATGAATATAATAGAATGGAGGGTTTTGATAATATTTTTACCATTGGTGATATTGCATTTATGACTTCCGATAAAGCTTTTCCAAACGGTCATCCAATGGTAGGAACTGTTGCACAACAACAAGGAAAATTATTGGGAAATAACATTTTGAATTTGCTTGCAAAAAAGCCGCTAAAATCCTATAAATATTTTAATTTGGGAAGCATGGCTACCATAGGACGACACAAAGCTGTAGTTGAAATATTTGGAATAAAAATTCAAGGTTTTTTAGCTTGGTTTTGTTGGATGTTTGTTCACTTAATGTTATTGGTAGGTTACAGAAATAGAGTTTTGGTGTTTATGAATTGGGTGTGGAATTACTTTAGTTATCAGCGAGCAATTAGAATTATTACAAGGCCTTTTGTTCCCAAAAACAATGTTTAAAACATGAAAATTAACGATAAAGTATTTGAAGAATTTCCAATTTTAAAAACACAGCGATTAACACTCAGAGAAATTAGAGTGGAAGATGCAAAACAGATTTTTGAAATGCGTTCAAACGGAAGAGTGAATCAGTTTATTCCTAGAAAAAACATGATTCATGAAGAAGATGCGTTTCAATTGGCAGAAAAAACCATACAAGCATTTAAAAACAAACAAGCAATTGGTTGGGCAGGAATACTAAGAGATAACAATGAAATTATTGGAACTTGTGGCTTTAATCAAATAGATTTTTATAACTTAAGAGCTGAAATTGGCGGAGAAATGGCTACTGAATTTTGGGGTAAAAACATTGCAATGGAAGCCGTACAAGCTATTATAAAATTTGGGTTTGAAGAGTTAAATTTACATGCAATTGAAGCAAAAGTATCGCCCGAAAATAGAGGCGCCATAAATGTATTAGCACAAATTGGTTTTTTAAAAGAAGCACATTATAAAGATAGAATATATTTCAATAATCAATTTACTGACATGGCAGTTTATACTTTGTTTAAAGGCAATCAAAAATTTTCCAACTTATGATTTCTAATACCCAATTTAAAAAATTAGCGATGTCGTTTCCCGAAGTTTTGGAAGCACCTCACTTTGAAAATTTATCATATACCATTAAGAAGAAAATATTTGTTACATTGAACGCAAAAGAAAACCGGTGTTGTGTAAAATTAAGCCAAGAAGAACAGCCATTATTTTGTATGATAGATAAGGAATTAATTTATGAAGTTCCAAATAAATGGGGCAAGCATGGTTGGACTTTAGTGAACTTGAAATTGATCAAAAAAGAAATGTTGATGGAGGTTTTAACAGCTGCATATTGTACAGTAGCACCACCCAAATTGGCTGCACCATTTTTAAATCAAATTGATTCGATTTAGTGTATTAAATGAAATTATAATATAAAAAGCAATAAATTACATAGAATTTAAATTTACTATTGTAATAATGAAAAGTATACAAATTGATACAAACATTTTGATTGCTTGGGGCGGTGTAGCTAAAAAATTCAGAAAAAATCAAACAGTTTTTTCAGAAGATGATGTTGCCCAATTTTACTATCAAATTATTGAAGGACAAGTAAAACTAATCAATTTGCATAACGATGGAAGTGAATATATTCAAGGTATTTTTTATGAAGGAAGTGGATTTGGAGAACCGCCTTTATTTATAGATGAAAAGTATCCTTCTACTGCCATTGTACAAAAAGATTCTGTAATAATGGTGCTTTCAAAAGCAAGTTTTATGAAAATGATTGAAGATGATCCAAAGATTCAATGTTGTCTTTTAAAAGCATTATCTCAAAGAATTTATAATAAATCTGTAACAGCTCGCGAACTAATTCATAACACGCCCGAAGTAAAAATTCTAGGATTTTTACAGTCAATTAAAAAGAAAAGTGAGTTGACAAATACTCCACTGTTAATTACACATACTCGACAAGAGATTGCTAATTTAACAGGTTTAAGAGTTGAAACGGTTATTCGCACGTTGAAAAAAATGGAAATTCAAAATCAAGTTCAAATAATAAACAGAAAATTGTATATTTAATGATAAAATACACTTCCAATGTTTGGATAAAAATAATATTGTTTAACCTTTTTATTGTGGCTTGTTTAGGTGCTTTGATGAGGTTTAAAATTGGCTTTGAATTTCCATATTTCGACCAAAAAAAAATTCAACATGCTCATTCACATTTTGCATTTGTAGGCTGGGTTACTCAAACATTATTGGTATTAATAGTTGGTATAATTGAACCTTATTTGAATTCAATTCAACAAAAAAAATACAACCAATTGCTATGGGTAAATTTGTTTTGTGCTTATGGCATGTTGGTTTCATTTATTGTTCAAGGTTATGGATTATTTTCTATTGCTTTTTCAACCATTTCCATTGCTTTAATGGTAGTTTTTACGATACATTTTTTTAAACAATCTGCACAATTTAAACAATATTTTCAAGCTGTAAAATGGTTCAAAGGAGCATTGGTATTTGCCATTTTATCTGCTTTAGGTACTGCTGCTTTGGCATATATGATGGTAACAAAAAACTTACATCAAACATCTTATTTAGCAACTGTTTATTTTTATTTGCATTTTCAATACAATGGTTGGTTCTTTTTTGCTAGCATTGGTTTATTTATTGGGATAGCTAATAAATTCAATGTGATAATAAATAACGAAAAACTAATATTTGGATTATTATTTTGGTCGTGTATTCCTGCCTACTTTCTTTCAACTTTATGGGCGCATTTGCCAGTATGGCTTTATGTAATTGTTGTGGCAGCCGCTATTGCCCAATTTATTGGTTGGATACTTTTGTTAAAATGTGTTTTTCAACAACTTCAACAGCATGATAAGTTTTCGAAAACTATCCAATTTCTCTTATATTTTGTAATTATTGCAGGAACCGTTAAATTCACTTTGCAGTTAGGTTCTACCATTCCTTTTGTTAGTACTTTGGCTTTTGGCTTTAGGCCTATAGTTATAGCCTATTTACATTTGGTTTTATTGGCATTTATTTCTATTATGTTGTTACTTTATTTGTATAGTACGAATTTGCTTTTACATGCAAAATATAGCGTAGTAGCTTTAATTTGCTTTGTAATTGGTGTTTTTTTTAATGAATTTGTTTTAGCCATTCAAGGAATTGCATCGTTTAGTTATACTGTTATACCATTTGCCAATACTATTTTGTTTGCAATTGCTTTGTGTTTAATGTTATCAGCTTTCTTTTTGTTTGTAATTAACTACAAAACTAAAGATGACAATAATTAAGCATTTTTTATGATGCTGATTATAAATTTTTTTAAAAATATTCAATAACATTGCATTGTAATTGAAAAGATTTATTTCCATATCGCTTTTAGTTTGTATGTTATTGCAATTAACCAATAAAGTGGGTGTAATTACTTGGTTTAAAATAAATCAGAAACAAATAATTGAACTATTTTGTATCAATAAAAGTAAGCCAGAATTGAAATGCGATGGTAAATGTTATTTGAAAAACACGCTGAAAAACGTGGATGATGCAGAAGATACCAAAAACACCATTCCGAGTAACAATAAAAACAATGTAGAAGAAATTTTATTCTTTGAAAAATATAATTCAAACATTTTTTTACAATTTATTTGTGTTCGTTTTTTTATAAAATATAGCAGCCAACTACATGCTGCTTTTGAGCCAAATATTTTTCAGCCACCAAAATATTAATATATTTTACTGACAATTTATTTATCGGTTTTTTCAAAATCGAACTTTCAATTATTTAAAAAAACAATCACATTTTATGAAATTTAAAACAATTTTGGCAATTACTTTTGCCACCATATTACTTGCAACAAACGCATGTAAGAAAGAAGAAACATCAACTGTAACTCCAACTCCTGTTGAAGTTGATCAAATTCCAAGTACTTATAAATTAATGGGCGAAACCTATATTATAGGTGCTGCTGCTAAAGCAAAAGTATATTCAGAAAAAGATCTTTTTGTGGGTTACAATAAAATATTTGTAGCCATGTTTGATTCTGTTTCAAATACACGATTAACGGATGGTCATTTTGATGTAATACCTATGATGGATATGGGCATGATGAAACATTCTGCTCCAGTTGAAATAACAGATGAATCAATACCTAGTGATAAATTTTGGAAAGCTGCAATAGTATTTATAATGCCAAGTTCAGCTGGTAAATGGACTTTAAACATGGCTTTTCATAACCACAAAACAGACAAAGAAGGCGAAGGAGAATTGGAAGTTAATGTAATAAATCCAACTACTTCGGTAATGAAAAGCTTCATGGCTAGTGATAGCACTAAGCTTTTTGTATCATTAATTCAACCAACTACACCAAAAATTGGTTTGAATAACTTTGAAATTTCTATTCATAAAAAAGATATGATGGACTTTCCCGCAGTAAATGATTATACTGTAGAAATTGAACCGACTATGCCTAGTATGGGTCATGGTTCTCCAAATAATGTAAACCCTGTTTTTACTTCTATGGGACATTATATTGGAAAGGTAAACTTTACCATGACTGGTTTGTGGAATGTAAAAATTACCCTGAAAAAGAATGGAGTTACCATAGATAACAAGCAATCGTTCGACATCACTTTTTAATAAAAACAACTAATTTTAAAAGGAGCATTTATTTATTTAAATGCTCCTTTTTACTATTAAATTATGTCGAAAAAATACCTAATAATTTTAGTACTGTTTTCTTATTTTCATGGCTTTACCCAGAACTACTTAGGCGATACTATAAATAAAACAACTTCGCTCAAAGATGTGATTATTTGTGATTCAGAAAATAACAAAACCAACGAAGCATTTAACTTTTACAGAAGCAGCAAATTAGCTAGCACCGAAGATATTTTACAACGAATAGAAGGTGTAAATTTAATTAGAAGAGGTGCTTTTGGTATGGAACCAACCCTTAGAACTTACAGTGCCGGACAAATAAACATTACCTTAAATGGAATGAAAATGTACGGTGCTTGTACCGATAAAATGGATCCAATAACTACTTATGTAGAACCTAATAACTTAAACAAAATTGAAGTAAACCAAGGAGCAACAGGCGGGTTAATGGGAGCAACTATTGGAGGTAATTTAAACATGCAATTAAAAGAAGCATCATTTAATTGCAAAGACCATCCACAACTAAATTTTTATACACAATATGGCTCTGCCAATCTTTCAAAAAACATTGGATTTAGCTTAAATACTAACTCAAATAAATTGGCTTTGAGAATGAGTGGTGCTTACCGAAAAGCCAATGATTACAAAGCAGGAGGAGGTATTACAGTTTTTCATAGTGGTTACGAAAAATTGAATTTAAACTTTAGTTTGGCTTATCAATTAAACAAAACCAATCACATTATTTTTGATTATATAAAAGACAATGGATACAATATTGGTTATCCTGCTTTACCAATGGATGTTTCGTTTGCTAAAGCAAATATTTTTTCTGTAACTCATCGTTTTATTGCTAAAAAATTGAATCAAGTTTTAGAAACAAAATTTTACTATAACAACATTACTCATGCCATGGATGATACCCACAGACCTGAAACTATTATGCACATGGATATGCCTGGTTGGAGTTATACCAATGGATTTTATTCTCAATATAAAATTCAGAGCAAAATGCAATTGTTAAATCTTAGAATTGATGCACATCAAGCATTTACAAAAGCCGAAATGACTATGTATCCAAACAATGAAAAGCCAATGTTTATGCAAACTTTACCGGGGAATTTTTTGAATAATATTGGTTTGGCTGCAAATTATTTGTTAAATATTGACAGCGTAAAATGTATAGGTTTCAATATTCGCGAAGATTATAACTATCAATACATAACCGATGAATTTGGTGTTTTGCAAATGCAAGGATTTGGAGTAAATGCCAATGAAAATAAACAAAATTTTTTAACTACTTCTTCTTTATTTTTTCAATTAAAAAAAGGTGTTTTTACCAATAAATTTACGGTTGGTTACGGACAAAGATTACCAACCAGCAACGAAAGAATAGGCTTTTATTTGTTTAACCGAGCCGATGGTTTTGATTATATTGGCAACTACAATTTAACTCCAGAAAAAGCTTTGCAATTTGAATTTTCAAATAGCATTGACAAAAAGAAATGGAGCTTAAATTCAACTTTGTTTTATCATCAAATAGCAAATTATATTTATGGTTATATTTTGAAAGATTATAGCCCAATGACAATAGGAGGTAAGGGAGTTAAAACTTATGCCAACTTAAATAACGCCCAACTTTTAGGATTTGAAACTACAGCATCTATAAAAATATTTAAGAAGATAATTTATAAAGGCAATGTTCGTTTTACTTATGGATTTTTAAGCAATGGGCAAATGATGCAACAAGTTCCACCTTTAAAAATGGTAAATACTTTGCGTTTCCAAAAGAAAATATTTCAATTTCAGTTAGAACATATTTTGGCTTCAAGTCAAAGTAATATCAACAAAGATTTTGGTGAAAGTAAAACTTCAAATTGGCAAATATTTAATGCTAGAATTGCAGTTGCAAAATCAATCAAAACATCTATTTTTCAATTAAGTTTTGGTATTGAAAACATGTTTGATTTAAACTACCGCGAACACTTGGATTGGGGTGGTATTCCTCAGTTTGGAAGAAATATTTCGGTAGGAATAAATTATTATTTGAATTGAAGATTTTTGAAATTTATAATGTTTTCAAAATGCTGAATATCATCGAGTTTTTATGACTCAAATCATAACAGATTTTTACAAATAGTTGTCAATTTGAAGTTGTATAAAATACTGAAATATGAAAAAAGTAATTAAAAATTGTATCGTAGTTGCAGCCATGATAGCTGCTAGTTGTAATACAGCTACTACTCCAGCTACCGAAGCTGAGGGAACACAAACAGAAGCCACAGGTGCTGGACAATCGGGAGTTAAAGATGATGTTTCAAATCCAAATGTAGTTCAAATAGCAGTTGGAAGTAAAGATCATACCACTTTAGTAGCTGCAGTTACTGCTGCTAAGTTAGTAGATGTTTTAAGTAATGCAGGTCCGTTTACAGTGTTTGCACCAGTAAATGCAGCTTTCGATAAATTGCCAGCAGGCACAGTTGAAGGTTTGCTAAAACCTGAAAAGTTAGATGCGCTAACCGATATTTTACAATACCATGTTTATGTTGGTGTGCTTAAACCAGAATCATTTACCGATGGTCAAACTATTAATGAAGTAAATGGTGGAAATATAAAAATTACCATGGTTGATGGTAAGCCAGTTATTAATGGAAAAGCGCATATTTTGGCTTCTATTCCAGCTTCCAACGGTATTATTCATGTAATTGACGAAGTATTACTTCCAGGTAATTAAATTTGTTTATAATAGAGTTTCTAATAGTAATGGCTGCATTTATTTTATAAGTGCAGCCATTTTATTTTTGCAATACTTAATACTACAAGTTTGATTTATCCCAATATTTTTGTTTGCATAATTATAGAAATATTATTGGCTCTTTCTTTCATGTCATTGGCTATTTTTCCTTCATAATTTTCATCAATAGTTTCATTAAATAAATGAATCCATTGGTCAAAATCTTTTTTACTTAAAGGCATGTGTTCGTGCATGGTTTTGTGCAAAAGCATAGGATTTCCAATATAATTTCCTGTAAAAAAAAGCACATTTTCCCAAAACACATACATAGTTGGTAAATGGGTTTTCCAATTTACGTGCTTAAAAAATTGACTGATTTGTTGATCTTTTTTTACCTTTTCGTAAAACGCATTTACCAGAATTTCAATGTCAATATTTGATTCAATATCGTTATTTATATCGTTCATTTTTTAACTGTTTTCACCCCAATTTTCTTTTTCTTCAGTGCTCCAAAAAGCAGGGAAAAATTTGCGTTGCTGGAATTTAGGCATCAAATATTTTTTCCACTCAGAACCTCCAGTTGCTTGCTGATTTTCGTTTTTGCTGTCTAAGTAATGTTTAGCTGTGTTTAAATGAACCTTTGGCCATGCAACATTGTACAAATGATCGAACTCTTTAAGCATAGCTAATAGTGCTTCCGATTTGTTAGGTAATTCGTTCAATCTATCAGCAATGGTTTTGCCTTTCATAGCAGTAGCTAAACTTATAAATTGATGTAAATATTTTTCCTCAAACAAAGTAAGTGTTAATGTTTTTTTTCCAGTTGTTCTGTTCAACCCTGCATCTCTCCAATAAATATGTTCAAAATATTCTTCTATGTTTGGATTAGCACTTAATCGTTCTCTGCCAGCTTCATTCATCAAATTTTCGAGCCCAGTACAATGCAATTCAATGAACCTAAATTGTGCACTTTGAAAACCACTTGCTGGTGCTAAAGTTGCTCTAAAAATATTATAATCATCGTAGCTCATTCCATCTTTCATGATATCGAAAGAGTTAATTAACATTTGAGTATAACGAATAATTCGGGTAAATTTATTTATCAAAAATTCTTCAGTATAAACCGCTTCAGTTGCTACTTGTTTTACTTCATGTAACATCAATTTTAAAAACAATTCTGTTACTTGATGATACATGATAAAAATCTCCTCGTCTTTGAAATTTGTGCGAGGTTTTTGAAGCGATAATAAGGTGTCAACTTCTATATAATCCCAATAGTTGATTGGTTTTGCTTGCAGTAATCCTTTTAAATAAGTTTCAGGATTTTCGCCTAATTTCTCGTATTTTTCCTTAATTTGATTGACTAAAATCTCAATATTCGTCATATGTTATAGGTCTTTTTTATTAAACAGGCGTAAAGATAAATAAAATGGAATAATTGCCCAAAGACAAAGTACAAATGTAGCAATAAAAGTTCCAAATACAGTACCGAAAAAATCAGTAAAAATGGCTCCTGTATGACCCAATAATGCCGATACATTTAACTGTAAAAGTATCAGTATTCGTACCATGTCAATTGGACTTAGCAGGGTAATTCCTATCATAAAATGTTCAATTGGATAGTCGGCAAATTGAAACAAAAGGAACAAAACCAGTCCGTCAAAAAGCAATGCAAAATATAACCAAAGCATTATAGAAACACCAATTCCTTTCGATTTGTCGTGGGTAATTGCGCAAGCTAAAAAAGCAATTGCAATAAAAATAATACTCACCATACAGCCAACTAAAATCATACTTAATGCAATGTTTAGTGGAGCAAATAATAACAACGGAATGCCTACTCCAACTACAAAAGCCAATATTTGTGAAATGCTTAAACCAATAAATAAACTGGTCCAAATTTTATTTCTTTTTACCGGCTGGCTCACCATTAAATCTATAAATTCGGAACTATTGTAAATATAAATAGTGGAGAAAATTATGCTTACCAATGGCACTATCAGTAGCATAATGTTTAACAAAGTCAAAACGCCTTTGGTAGCGTTGTCTTCTAAGCCAAAAACACTCCAACTAAAAATTGCTAAAAGCAAAGTATAACCCAAAATTGTTCTGTTCTTTATAATGTCGAGCACTACAAATTTTATCAATCTATTCATGCGCGGTAGCTTTTAAAATATGTGTAATTGCCTTGGCAATAGTTGGCATTTGTGTATCGGTTTTTAATTCTTCGGTGTTTTTATGAAACTTAATTTTTCCATCTTGCATAAAAACCACTTGCGTTACTAACTCATCTAATTCACTTAGTAAATGCGAAGTAATAATAATGAGTTTGCCTTTTTGTTTTTCCTTTATAATTTTTTCTTTTAAAATTTCGGCTGCTAATGGATCTAAACCTGCTGTAGGTTCATCTAAAATCAACACATCGGGGTTAAATAAAAATGCAATAGTTGCACTAATTTTTTGAGTAGTTCCGCCCGAAAGCGTTCTCATTTTTTTGTTCAAAAGGTCTTTTATTTTGTATAAATCTAATAACTCTTCATCTAATTGGCTGTTGTAATTTCTAATATTTTTTATCATGTCAATTACTTGGCCAATGCTCATGTTTTCGGGATAGCGGCCTATTTGTGGCATGTAACCAATATTGTTTCTATATAAAAACTCGTTTTTTATTGAAACACCATTGAATAAAATATCGCCAGCATTGGGAACCACCATTCCTAAAATACTTTTTATTAAAGTAGTTTTTCCGCAGCCATTTGGACCAATTAAAGCAATACATTCACCTTTATTAAATTGAGCCGAAGCGCCATCTAAAACTGTTAGTTTACCAAATTTTTTCGAAATATTTTGAATTGATATCATAGTGAAATTGGGTGCATTAATGGTTGTTCATCTATAAAATTAGTAGGTGTTAAACTTGGTATTACCTTTTCCGATTTATCTAAAAGCAAGGCGAAAAAACTTTGATACAACAACATTACAGCTGCATTATTTTCAACAATAATAGAAAACAAACTCAAAGGATGATAAGCTATATCGCCAATATTGTCCTTATTTAAATCATAGCCTTCGTATTTGTCCCAATAGTTTTTGTTAAAAACGTTCAGCACCAAAGAACCATTGGTACTTACATCGAAGGTGTTGTTTTTAAAATTGTTGTTGATGATGTTATTTTCCATGCAACTTGCTTGTATTTTCATTCCCCAACCGTTGTTGTTAAAACTATTGTTTTCTACTTTTATTCGGCTTGTTCCTTCCATATAAATTCCCGAAGTGTTTGATAGAAATCGGTTATTGAAAATATAACTATCTGATATTTCTTTTAGCAATAATCCATAAGCTGCATCGCCCCAATTATCAATAAAATAATTGTTAAACATTTTTACATTTTTGGTAAACATTACCGATACTCCAGCGCCATTGTTTTTAAATATATTGCCTATATATGCATCATCGTTCGAGAACATAAAATGCAAGCCATAACGAATGTTTTTGAATGAAATATTACGCCAAATAATAGAACCTTTTACAAACTCAAAATATATTCCATCTCGGTGTCCTGTTATTTTATTTCCAGTAATTTGCAGGCTATCACTTTTCCAACAATGAATGCCATTTCCTATTTGTTGTTCTTCTATTCCAAATGCTTCAATATTGTTATTTTTAACAATACAATGTTGTCCGTATTGAATATAAATTCCGAAAAAATTATCGGAAAGTGTATTGTTTATAATGTTAACATGGTGCGCATCGTACACCTTTATTCCACCCGGATCATCGAGCGTAGCATAGCCCGAATGTTGAACTACTAAACCATCAATGGTGGTGTAATTCGACTTTATCGAAAGAATTTCAAATTTTTTTTCTCCATCTAAAACAGGCTTGTTAATTCCTTTTATGTACAGCGATTTGTTAACTATAATATTTCCTTCTTTGTATAAGCCTTTATGTATTTCTATGGTATCGAAAGTTGCTGCAATTTTTATGGCTTGATGAATAGTTTTACACTGTTTATTTTGACCAACAGTAATGGTTTTACCATTGGCTATAAACGCAAAAACAATGCTAAATAAACTTAGCATTGTTTGCCTTTTTATTTTATAAATTACTTGTTTAACTCTTCCCATGAAACTTTTGTTGCAGCACGTTTTTGTAAAAATTCATCTGCATCTGTTTGCTTTGAAAATGCAATGATATTGCCACCCATTGGGCTTTTTATTTCTTCGTTTTTAAACAAAATTGCTTCGCTAACTTTTAAATATTTTGATGGGTTATTAAAGTCGGCAATATAAAAATTTGCTATTGAAAAAGCAGTATTTTCACTTTTAAAACGAACCATGCAACTAATGTCGTCAAAGTAATAAACCCGGCCTTTGTCGGTTGCACATTGTGCTATAAATTTTTCGTTGGCAATGGTCATTTTACAAAAATCGCAATTGGTATTGTTTAATTTTGGTTGTTTTGGTCCATCTGCTGAGCAAGAAGTAAGCATAGATATAAATCCAAAAACTACTAATGAAGCAACATTTTTGTTAAATTTTTTAGCCCAAAATTTTGTTCCTATTGCAAATACAGTAAGCATTAATAAACCTGCTGCTATAAAAAACCAACCACCAATATCGGGAGTTGAAAATGCACCAAAGTTCAATAATTGCTTGTAGCCAATCAATGGCGGTTGATAAGCCATTCCAGGTACTATAATGGCTGCATTTGGATCTAAATTATGTCCGTAATTATAATTCCATCTGTAAAAATCAATCATGGCTATAATTCCAAAAGCTACAAATGAAAAGAATAAAATATTTGCTACTTTTTTGTTTGCAAGTATGGCTGCAAGCAAAGTAAATGCTGCAAAAAAACCAATGATATAAGGCAAAATAGTAAACTCTATAAAGTTTTCGGCATGTAAAGTTTGCATACCAATATAATGGTTCAAACCATTTATAATATCTACATTTCCTCCTAATTTGTTGGCATAAATTAATAAATTTAAGCCTTCAGGATATTGCGGTGCTTCTAATTCTATGCGCCAAATGGCAACAAAAATAGATGAACCTAAAAGTGCAGCAGCTACAAATAATAGCATGCGCTGTAATGTTGTTAATTTCATGGTAATTGAAAATTGAATGTGTTTTGAATAAATGGATGAGTGTTTGCAAAAATCAATTCATTAATGCAACTTTTTCTTGCGAAAAAAAGTAGGTTTTATATACTCAGATTCAGTCTTTATGTATGTATTTATAAATGAGTTTGGTAATATGAATCAATGCGTTTACTTAATCTTTTTTATTCTAATTTATTTTTGTTTCGCTCAACGACCGCAGACACTGAGCGATGTCGAAATGTATTTTCCTTAAGTAAACGACATTGTAATATTAATAGTAAAAAGCCAAATATTTTACAAATTATAAGCTACTATAAAAATTGAATTCTTTGTGTAATTTAAATGTCTGTATTACTAGAAACTTTTAGGTAGTTGTAATTCTAATTGCTCTTATTCTTTTACAAAACTCAATTTATAATTTCCATTTTCTGTATTAACTATTAAGAAATAAAGACCTTGTGTTAATTGGCTAATATCTATTTGTGAATTTTTAGTTTTTGCAGCAAAATTTTGACCATTTGCATTTACTATTTGAATATTAATTATACTTTTTAATTTTTTTTCATCTGCTTGAATATTTAATATGTTTTTGGAAGGGTTAGGGAATAAGGAAATGGTATGGTTGCCAGCCATTAATTCATTCATTCCACTACTATAATCACAGGGTAAATTCTTTAAAATATACAAAGAATCTTTATACATAAAGCCAGTTGTTTCATTTTTATAACATGATAAAATTGGTTTTGAATCCATGCCTAAATTAATTGTTTGATTACACAATTCTGTTAAACTTATTTTATAGTAATTGGCTAATTTGGCTAAAATCAATTTTTCTGTAATTGCTGTTGGTACATCAAAAGGAATGTTATTATTTCCTATAAAGCCTCTAACATTATCAGATAGAATTGCAATCCTAAAGCTTTTTAAAGAATCTGTATTAGAAATGTTTTTTAAAAAATTAGTCTCTTTTACCTTAACTAAAACATTTTTTATTATAGTATCAGAAGTAGTACTTGAAAAATACATGTCAATTAGAAAAGAATCATTCGCAGATTTTGAGAAATCAAAAAGTTTTAAAATTTGTTGTTTTTTGAAATAGTAAACTACTTTATTGCTTTCATACAAATAATCAATTGTATTAGTATTAGATTTTATAATAGAAAACAATTTGTTTTCTATTACAGTATCGCTTTGTGATATACAAGAACCCAAATTTACATATTGAATATAGCTAGTTGTTCGATCATAACGATAGTTCCAACTAGAACCAGTAAACCAGTTTTGAGCAATAACAAATTTATGAGATATTAGTATAAATAGAGTTATGATTATGATGTGTTTTTTCATAGTAAAATTATATTATGGACAAGGAATAAAATTCTCATCAACATTTAAATAGAAAGTGCTATTTTGTTGTGCTTCAAAACCTGGTTTAAGTTCAATATATTGTCTTGAGTTAAAAGTAATATCAGCACCACTAAGTATGGTTACAGCACCTACAGGTGTTGAAGAAGTTACCGAACTTCCAACTATTATAGTATGACCCTTTATAATTTGATTTGTTAAACTAAAACTAATATTTTGTATGTAGTTTGCTTTGTAAGTTTGAGCCAAATTGATAGCTGCAAATAAGTCTAATCTACCTGCTCCTAGTTTACCAATATAACTCTGATTTTCAGTGATTGAATAAATATTAAAAGCTGTTGTTTTTATTATAAATTCTATATCATCAGGTGTGAGACAAGGATTAACACTTAATATTAATGAAATGGCTGATGCAACCATTGGAGCGGCAAATGAAGTCCCCCAAACATTAGTATATTTATTATTTATATCATAATACAAAGCAGGTACAGAATAACCTGGAGCACAAATGTCAATTTTAGAATTATGATTATGTGAAGATGCAGCATTTCCTGTAAATTGCTCGTGAACATCTTTCCACAAGTAATTATAATAACCTAAAAGATTAGCTGATGGTATATTTAAATAAACAGGAACTCCATACATATTTGAATGTGAAACTGAAGTTACCGAAATTACATGGTTAAATGATGCTGGGTAAACTAAACATTCACCACTACCTGGTAAAGAAAGATTATCACCAAAATTGTCTTTATCACAAGTGGAATTATATAATAAGAATTGGTTCTCCCAACTTGGACCATTACCTGCCCCAGCAACAAATGTTACACCTAAATTATAACCATAGTCAATAATTGATTGGTAGTATGAATTATAATCAAGGGATCCTTGGCTAATTGTAACAATCTTTGCACCTCTATTTATAGCATCAATAAGTTTACTCATTTGGTTATCTAATGACGAACTATATAATAAAACTTTAGGGTTATAACCAGCAGAAGCAAGTCCTAAATTATTATTAGTCACACCTCCCGCGCATCCTGCAACCGCTGTTCCATGAAATGAATAAGGTGATGATGAGTAAATATATTCTTGATAATTTACATTGCTAATCAAATCTTCATGTCCCTGATACTCTGACTCACCAGAAACTGCTATTATCGCAGTGTTGTTTTTTCTAATATCCCAAGCCTTATTTGCAATAATTAGGTTCAATGCTCTGTTTTCTAATAATGGACTTGAATTAACTTCAAAGTAGTCATTAGAAGATGCCAAATTTAGTACTTTTGGTGCTAATTCAATATCTAATAAATAATTGTCATTCAATTCAATTAAATTGTTTCTGAATTCCTTAGAATTTCCATTATGTTTGATAATATACCAATTGTCCAGTTTCTCTATTCCTGTCTTAAAATCAATAGCTTTTTCAATAGAAATAAAATTTGATATATTTAAAATTGAATCTAATTTAGTATAATTATCAGCTTTTAAATTTGTATGATTTATTATTACATTCAACTTGCTCTCGTTACTTATTGTTAAAAAAACACTACTATTTTCGTTGTTTTGAGAATATATAAAAATAGGAAATAATATAAAAATTGTAAATAAAGTTTTCATTTTATTATTTAGTTAAAATCATTCTTTTGGTATCTATTTCTGTATTGTCAACTATAAGAGAGTATAAGTACATACCTGCTTTTAACGAATTACCTTCTAGAATAAAGGTTTGTTGACCACGTTCATTTAGCACATGGCTTTTAATTTCAATTCCTTGCATATCATAAATATTAAGAATTGCTTTTTGAGCCGTGCTTGGTATTACTAATCCTATTTCAGTATTGCTTCCAAAAGGATTTGGAGTGTTTTGTAATAATATGGATTTGTTATTAGAATTACCTTTTTCATTGTTATCAATGTTGTTGGCTTTGCCTAATAATTGTGATGTATTACAACATGAATTTATTTGATTAGTCAATTGCGAAATATTATTTTGTTGCTCCTTAAAAGCCTCTACTAATACAGGTATTAAACCTATGTAATTTACTGAGTATATTCCTTCATTATCTTGTGATACTAATTCAGGATAAACTTTTAGTAATTCTTGTGCAATAAATCCAAACTCTTTAGTACCTAATGGAACTGTCTCTTTTTCATTTTGTGCTAAATTGGTTAAAACTTTTATAGAATCTTTTTCTACATAGTTTTGTATAGGATACTTCGCCAATAATGCTTTATTGTACATTTTCCCATTTAATAAAATCAATTTACTAATGTTTTCCTTTAAAGGAGTAATATTAGTTTTTAATCTCTCATCACTTGTAACCGAAATATTAGTAGCCCTTACTATACCATTTACATCAAGTTTATATGATGGATTAGTCATACCAATACCAACATTTCCGTTATCCTTTAGAAAAAGAAAGCCATCACCAGAATTTGTATTTGGCCAAGGTCTCCAAAAATTTAATCCTCCTGCCGCATCATAATATTCAAGTGCCCAACGACCATTGTTCGCACCTTGGCTAGCATAACTGCCAATAAAAAATGGTGTGTAAACATTGTATCCTATTTGAAATTTATTAGCACTTGTTAGTTTAACTTGTGAAAAACTTGTTTTAAATATTGCTGCAAATATTACAGCTATTATAATTTTTTTCATTTTTTTGTTCTTTTTATTTGTTTGGAATTATTACTTTTTTATAATTAGTGAGCAGCTCTAGAAATCAATACTAACTATAATAGTCATTAGTTTTTCTATTTAACAAAAAAACTAATGACTATAATCTATTTACTTAGCACCTAAACTAAAGCTAATAGGAACTTTACTTGATGCTGGCGATACGCGAATATAACCTTGCATTTCTTGGTGTAAAGCACTACAAAAATCGGTACAATACATGGGTGAAATACCAACTTTGGTAGGAATCCATTTTAAAGTTTGTGTTTCTCCTGGCATAATTAATAACTCAGCATTGGCAGCACCTTTAATAGCAAAACCATGTGGCACATCCCAATCTTGTTCTAAGTTAGTAACGTGGAAATATACTTCATCACCTAGCTTAATTCCTTC
>Ga0247837_1004748_pt1 | contig 21461 bp, 13 predicted proteins | sample LaCtaG_2_FD_187115 | JGI IMG/M metagenome (GOLD analysis project Ga0247837, IMG submission 187115) | Freshwater microbial communities from meromictic Lake La Cruz, Castile-La Mancha, Spain - LaCruzMarch2015_14.5m | ecosystem: Environmental > Aquatic > Freshwater > Lake | place: Spain: Castile-La...
CTCCACACCCTTGGTGTCCTATCTAGGGAATCAACAAACTCATCTGAACCAAGGCTTGTTCAACTTCTCAGAACTCGTCATTTACGCTCCACCAGGCTCTCATCAGACCATCCAGGCGCTTCTCCAAGACACGCAGGAGGACTTCACCCTGAACATCTCCGGACAAATACATCTGGCTTTCCGCAACTGCACTGCCGGGGAAGTGGAACGCACTGACCGCTGTGAGTATTGCAATCCTGGCAACGTCTCCTTCGTCCCCAGCGACTCTGACTGTGCCTTTTGTCCTGCACACGCTTTCTGTGCTGGAGGCAGCCAGCTGACTGTGGACCAGCACTACTGGAGGAGCAACCACAGTTCTACCACTTTGATGGTGTGTCCACTTCCGGACAAATGTCAGGGAGGGCACAACAGCACCTGCGCAGTGGGCTTCACAGGGCCCCTTTGTAATACGTGTGCTCAGGGCTATACAAATATTCGAGCTGTTGAGTGTGTGAAGTGTGCAGACGTTGCAGTGTCGCAGCTCTGTGGTACCCTAATTATAGTTCCGCTCTTCATTGGTACGCTGCTCCGTGTCACGGTGTATCATCCCAATGCTGACAAGCTGCACGTATTGAAGTCCTTTCTGCATTACGTGCAGCTGCTTTCAGCGCTCAGTTTCCTGGGAGTATCCTACTCTAGCCTGGTTACTTGGGGCTTGCACAGTGCCAACTACTTTGCTTCCTGGTCAGTCCTGGACTTCCCACTCGCCTGTCTAGGAGTTTCCCACCCCATCTATGCGAAAGCAGTCCTCGGCTCTCTCTTTTTCCCTCTCTTTCTGCTGCTCTCTACCCTAGTGTGTCGACTCACGACTGCTTCCTGGCAACAGAACAGTCTGCTCTTAGCCACCAGTGGACTACTCTACGCTCCAGCAGTGGCCGTAGCGACCTCCGTACCTCTGCTGACCTGCCGAACCATCGACACAGCACAGGAGTACCTGTCCTTTGATCTGAGTGAACCCTGCTGGACACCAGTACACCTCACCTATGTTCGAGCACTGGTGTTGCCTTCGTTGCTGCTCAACGTCAGCTTGCCCATAGTCCTAGTCCTGGCCTTCCGCTGCATACGTTCGAAGGACTACCAGCGGATTTTCCCCTTCTGGACATGTGGTTATATCTGGGATCTGTGGGACCTGGCGCCTTTGCTTTTCAAAGGCTTGCTGCTGTATGCAATGATTGCGAACATCACTTCCCCGCCTCTCCTGCAAGTCACTTATTGCCTAACGGTTCTCATAGTTGAGAGCGTTGTCACAGCGACACTGTACAGCTATGTGTTTCGGTCAGTCCGACTCTTTATCTTCTCAGAAGCGTCGCGGTTAGTTGTGGCGCTGACACTCGGGTTTAGTAGCTATTATTTGTTTTATCCGCCTAGCGACACGGGCAGCAGGTACTTTGTGGATGCTATGATCGTGGTTATCAATGCAGTCTACATCGCATTGTGCGGATACGAACTAGTAAGAGAAAGGACCGAAGTCAGAGAAGAAGTGAATCGAGTGCCTCCGAACACTCCCGAGGACAGTATGTTTGCCCTCGAACCTGCAGGAGCACGACCTGACTTTTGCAGCTAATAGCTTAGTAGTCCATTTCTGAAGGAAAGTGCTGTGGCCCTCTGTCATCCAACTAGCAGGGAGCTCTGAAAGTTGGGCATTGCAAATGTCGCAGTGCGCAGACCCACCACGCAGGATTGGAGGTGTGCTACGGACTGTTGGGTAGGACTTTGGCCAGCTCACAGACCTGCCGTAAACATGTGTAAGTCTCTACATTGTGTTGAAACTAATAGTAGACTGTACCATTAGTTGTGTTATATGGCGCTGCTCCGCTCCACCAACGCCAACAAATTAAGGGACGTGAGATTGGATGAAAAGGAGAGCGTGACTATCGGCCGGCACACTGGCTGCGATGTTACCCTGCAAGACCCTCGCTGTTCTACTCGGCACTGCACGGTAACTCGGAAGGTCACAGAAGGAGTGGAGATGTTCTGGATCGAGGACCTGTCCACCAACGGCACTTACATCAACAAGGCTCTGCTGGGCAAGGGCAAGGCCTGCGAGCTCAAGCCTGGCGACGAAATCGAGTTGCTGCGCGCTCAGTCTGTCGGCGAAGATGAACACCTCGCATATGTCTTCGAGTTCACCACTCCCAAGCGTAGGAGCGCTGGCGAAGTCTCGGACCTGGTGAAAAAGCCACGTCTTGCTGACATGCAAGCCCTCTGTCACATCTGCAAGGAAGTCATCCGCCACTGTGTCACTCTCGTTCCCTGTCTGCACAATGTAAGTTCCAGTCAGTTCTGTGATGCCTGCTACGAGGCTTGCCGTGCCACACTCCAGTGTCCTCTCTGCAGAAAGGCCGTCACGAAATCACATAAGAATCCTGAGATCGACGCACGCATATCAGAACTGGTAGGTCTGTCGCAAAGCTTCAACAGTCTGGGATCCGCCGAAGAAGTGAGTACGGAGCAAGGCAGCTCTCGCCTCGTTCACTCCACCAAGCTTATGTACCCAGGCTGCGCCCAGTGCAAAGGAGTGAAAGACGGGTTCCAGTGCCAGCCGAGTCAAGAACATGTGTTGTGTCATACCTGCAAGGCAGCTATGCCGAAGCGAGTGGGGGAGGCTCAGCAGTGCACTGCCTGTGAAGCGTATTTCTGCAATCACTACTTGCGGGGCTCGACCTGCGCTGGAATTCAGCCGCTACAGACCTATGTGCACACCACCTTTCGGGCACTATTGCCGACAGCGCTTCACGAAAACCTAGTCGAACAAACAGTTTTGCAGGACTTTCTGCGGCTAAACAGCAGGTCAGTGGAGAACTTGGCGGAGGATCTAGTGAAGACACTGGACGAGCAGGCGTGGCGGGTGAGTCTGGGCTCGAAGCCGCCCCTCACCTTGTCACGGGACTCCTATGTGTGTGCGGACTGTGCAGCTGAGCTGTGGGACCAAATGCTGCTCCGCTACCGCCAGCAAATCGACCCTCAGCTGCCTGACTACCTGAGAGCCAGAGAGAAGTGCCGCTATGGAGTTCAGTGCCGCACGCAGCGTCACAACATCTCACATGCGCAGAAGTTCAACCACGTAGTCTAATGTATCAGCTCTGCTCTTCGTCCTAGCTACAGCCTTGATTCCTTTTGATTGCGTGGGCAACACGACTACGATAACCAGGGAAACATTAAGCTGGAGGCCCTCGTTCTCGTACAAAATCGGGACTACCGCCCGCCTGCAGTGGTCACTTGGCCCGGCCTAGAGCCTCTCACAGACCCGCTCTACCTCACTGTCAAACTCCGAACTCGCAGCTCAGTGGAACTGTTGACAGTGCAAGACTTCCTCCTAGCCTACCTCGTAGACCCCGAACAAACACTCCGCCAGCTGCAATCTCAGTGTCTCTTCTCCAGTCCTCTCCCTGCTGAGGACTGCAGCCTCGACTTCGACCCCTCGCATTCTGAGTTCTCACTTTCCCGTCTCTCTGAGATCCGGCCTGAGGATAGTTGGAAGCGAAGGACTGTCATTCGAGAGGATGAAGTCACTTTCCATTCAGACACTGTTATTTCGGAGGAGTCTTGTGAGGAAGGCACAGCGGGCGGACTGCGCTGTTTTCTCGAGGGCACGGCTTCACACGACTGCTTTGTGCTGGAACCATTGCACTTCGTCCAGCCTCTGCCCAAGGTGCTTTCCTCCAGTGCAACCCCACACATCACTTCCTGTTCTCTCAGCGCTCTTCCTGAGTTGCTGAGTGAATTCGACCAGTCACCGTTGACTAGAAAGTTGCTCATCTGTGAGCGCAGACTGGCCAAGGTAGTGGAGTTGCGATATGGACTTGCGTGCGCCGGCCATCTACTGGCTCTACGCTTAGAGTTCTCAAGTATCGACACACACAGCAGAGCCAGTGCGAAGCCTCGCGCTCAGGACTTCGCAGGTCTGCTTTACCCGCTCTCTCTCGGAGTGTTGATTCAGCGCCAGGCTACCAGTATATCTTGTGGAGCTGAACACTGTTTGGCGATTACGAGTGGAGGGCAGGTCTTGACCTGGGGCAATGGACTAGCGGGCTGTCTGGGACATGGAGACAGAACGAGTCGCCTGACCCCTACAACAGTGGATGGACTGAGGAGTGTGTGTGCTACAGTAGCCGAGTGCGGGGCGTATCACTCTGCTGTTGTGACACTGGATGGGGGACTTTGGACTTGGGGCCGGGGAGATGCGGGGCAGCTGGGTCTGGCTTCCGCGAGACTCGAGCGGGATAGTGTGGGTTGCTTCTCCTCGTCACCAGCGCCTGTAACCTACTTCTCCAAACGAGGACTCAAAGTCAAGGCTGTTGCCTGTGGAGAGGCACATACACTTGCACTCGATCGCTATGGAATCGTTTATGCCTGCGGCTGGAATGAAGACGGACAGGCAGGTCAATCTGCTAGTGTCTCGGCAACGAAATGCAGCTTGAGTGTGGCTTTCAACACAGAAACAGTCATCAAGGTGAGCGCAGGCGCCCTGCATTCTTGCGTACTGACAGACTCTGGCAGGATTTACGTCTGGGGATGCGGAACACAAGGGCAGTTGGGACTCGGGCCACATACGCTAAGCACCAGCATCCCTACTCAAGTGCGAGCACTGGAAGGACAAGCACTGCTGGATGTTGTGTGGGGGCCGAGCAGTGTGCTTTGTCTCACTCAGCGTTTCCGTGCATACGGCTGGGGTCAAGGCCTGGCAGGCCGCTGCGAGCAGTTCCCCAAAGGCAGCGAACTAGTGTGCTTTCAGCCTCGCCTGTTGGGTGAAGTGGACCCAGTCTATCGAGTTGTGGCTAACTGCAGAGAGGCGCTGGCAACCTTGCATCCGGCGCTCACTGAGAAACTACTCCTGGAGGATAGCACTGACTTGTAATTTAGATATCACCTGCATGCTTAGCATATGTCATCGTTCCTGCTTGACTAATCTGGCCTACTTGAACTCTGGGGTTGTGTAATATATGCATGGAGATCAGGTCCGTGGCCTACTACCTGGCAACGGGCGCTCTCCTCCTACTGGCCTACCAGTTATTCGTCACCCCCAAAGAACCTCACATCGACGTTGAAGACACTTCGCAGTACCCTTACAACGTAAGTTTCACTCAGCGCCTGGGGAAGAAAGTGATTTCTGAGGCACAGCTGCGCCATCCCAATTGCTACAAGTACCGCTGTCCATGGAAGAACTACACACTCAACGACTTGTATGAAGGCAGCCACTCCCCTTTCCAAGAGGAAGAAGACACGACCTTCACCATCCATGCAAATGAGTGGCCGCTTTACTGCAGGCCTGAGACCTTTGGATATGACCACGAGGAAGCAGCAGAAGTGTTTCCATACAAGGGCTACCCCAAGTGTATTACCAAGTTCCCGCGGTACGAGTCTGCCATGCACATTGACCCGGTCACCAACACCCTTGTGATGAACTGCTCTGGGGAGTTCAAGGGACGCTACGTGTTGGGGGACAGTTCCTTCAACTCCACAATCATGCTGCCTACCTCTCCTCTTTCAGCTGCGCAGCTCTACACTGGGCCTGTTCCTCTCCACGAGGAAGAATGGGCGTTGGGCACTTGCGACCCCACCAATGAAAACTTGTACGAGCAGGTAGCCATTCATCTGCGTCGACATGACGAAGTGTACGAGCGAGCCATTTCGAATGCAAACAAAGTGGCCCAGGAAGCTGCAAAGATGTACGGAAGTCCCAAACAGCGCCACACTCTGATCTTTCTGCTGACTGTGGACTCTGCATCGAGACGCCACTTCTACCGCAAGCTGCCCAAAACAGTGGAGTTTTTGACAGAACTGCAGCAAGGGGGAACTGTGCATGTGGCGGACTTCTTGATTCACAACATCATAGGAGACAACTCCGCTCGAAACCAGATACCCGTGTTTACAGGAAAGCCGAGAATTGTGAGTAAAGCCATCAAGGAACTGGAGGGGACACCCGAAGCACTGTTTCATGGAGATGCTTTGCAGAAACAGACTTTACTGCATGTATTGGGGGAGTTGGGATTTGTGACTATGTTGTCCTTCGAGTTCTGTCATCAGTACTTCGCCACGTATATGGGCGACCAGCCCTCCGTCGACCACCTGGTAGCCAACTTCTGGTGCGGCGCAAAGAAATACGCAGGCTTCAACTTCGAAAAATCCGTGTTGGGGCAGCGGTGTATCGGCCCCGAAATGTCCCACCAACACATGTTCACCTACTTGCAGCAGTTCATGCAGGCCTACAGTGGGACCAATCAACTCCTGTACAGTCATGTCACTACTCCACACGAAGCCACAGGCACACAGATCGAAACTTTGGATGACGACCTGGTCACTTTCTTGCGTGGTTTTATTGAGTTTGCAAAGCTGAACGACTACGACTTCGCCGTGTTTCTGCATGGAGACCACGGCATGAGGTATGGGGAGTGGTATAAGAACATCAAAGCTTTCCAAGAACATCGTCTGCCTGCTCTCTTCACCCTCGTCAGCACTCCCCTCGCCCACAAGTTCGACTCTTTCTACGACACAGTAGAGCACAACCGGAAGCGTCTGGTGGGGAAGCTAGACCTGCACTTGACTATCAAAACCCTGGCAATGGCCACCTACTTACAGCGGATAGATCACTTCAACCCCCTCTATGACCGCTGGCGCAAGGGACTGTTACGCTACTCTGTCTCTATCTTTCTCGAGAAAATCATGAACAACAGGAGCTGCGGGGACATTCATATTCCCACCTTCTATTGCTCCTGCATGAAGATGGAACTGCTGGAGCCGGACCTGTACGACGACCCAGTTCCTTCCAACTCCTCCCTCATCACTGAGCTGGGTCAGGTAGTCACCTCTGTCGTGCAGTTGTCCCTCTTCGAACTCAACTCCGCCACCCACACCAGTCCTCTGGCAGCCCGAGGACAAATCTGCCAGCGGCTTACACTCAAAGCCATCAACTCAGTCTACGCCCAACGCATTTCTCTCAAAGACGAAGCCTTTAAGGTGGAGTTTTCAGTCAATGAGCACCCCAGTGCTCGCTTCGAGACCTACACCATCCTGGGCGTCACAGAGAAGTTGGTGGGCATCAAGGAAAACCAGGAAGGACTAGTGCCTGCGCCCGCTTTCTTTCGAGGCAGAAAGAAGCGACTGCGCATAATGTTCGTTAAGCGATTGGACTCGTACGCAGGCATGTGCGAGGAAGTGGCCTATGCTAAGGGCATAAACGCTGCACTGTGCATATGCGAGAGTATGACGGCTCTTCGTGCAGCCCAGCCTCAGTTGCTGGCGCACTTACTGAGTGAGGTGGAGCCCACATTGAGTGCGCTGCCAGGGGCTCACTGCGAGGCGGTGTGCGAAGCAGCGGACCGCAAGTGTGATGGGCAGTTCATGGAGGTCCTCACAGACGTCTCCCTCGTGCAGGCCGCGCTTCCAACAGAGGCCGGAGTGTGCACGCCAGCCGACTTCACAGCGCTGCTAAGAGCGGAGGAGCTGATGTGTTTGGTGAGGAGACGCGAGACGCCCCAGACGTGTGCTTCACAGCCGCCGCTGGACTACCTGCTGCTGTGTCCTTGTCACTAGATAGGTGAAGAAATATGGGAATGCTGTTGCTGTGCACGCTCCTGCTGCTCGCAAACGCACAGACCGTGCTTCAAGACGGCGTTTCTCACCGTGATGCAGTTGGTGGTGAAGAGGGCGGGACGCACCTCTACAACTTTCACCTGGACAAACCCAGTAAGAAAGACTTGGCAGTGGCCCTCACCTCCTACTCTGGCAGTGAGCCAGAACTCTACATGAGCACCAGCAAGGAGGTCAGTGTCTCCACCCATACTTACCCTAAGGAGGGAGAGGCTTCCACTCTCAATGTCGACTATGGGGATCTATGTGAAAATTGCAACTACTATATTCTGGTGGTTTGTCAAGGTCCTTGTCACTACCGCATCTCTGCAGCTCACATGAACCCTATTGAGTTGGAAGCAGGCATAGCTTTGCATGGTGAACTCACGAAGAAACATAAAGCCCTATACAAAGTCACACTCGACCCTGCAGTGACCACCAGCCTCATAGTGTCTCTGACACCCACTTCTCTGAATATGGCGCTGACCTTGAAAATACTCGACTTCAATAACACCAGCCTCGACATTCCCTGTACTCCCGGCTGGCACTCAGGCCTCATCTGCCACATTGACGCCCCTTCTGAGTCGGAGTACCACTTCAATGTGAGCGCCCAGTCCGCTGCTTCCTACTCCATTCTTATGACGAAAGAACTCACTGTCGTGGAGCTTCGTGCAGGCGCTCCTACAGACGGCCAAGTCAAGCAGGGCAAATACCAATACTACTTCTTTGATTTCGACCGTCCTGAAGACACAATCGTACTGACTCTCACAGCAATGACCGGAGACCCAGACCTGTACGTGAGTGTAGACAAAGATCCTACCAGAGACTCCGCTGATTTCAGTGCCTTTATGGATGGCCCAGACAGGTTGGTGATTACGAAGCATGAGCGCGTGGAGAAGAGTTTGTCCACTGGACTGTATCATGTCGGAGTGTATGGGTCACGTGAGGCCACGTACACACTGTTGCTAACCTACAATAAAGGCCTATTTGTACCGCTGACTCCAGGAATTCAGCAGAGTGGCTATGTGGATCCTAAGGAAATCGACCTGTACTACCAAGACGTCCCACTGGAGCAAGGCTTCAACATTACAGTCACAGTCCAGCCCAGCACTGGCAGCACTTTCTTCTACGTGAAGCTCTGCACAAGCCCTCTCAAGAAGTGTCGCTTGACCTTCGAAGACCTCACTGACCCGGCAGTCCGTTTCTCCAACGGAGCCGACTCACTGACTCTGCCGCATGCCAGTAACTCCTGCAAGACTTCGTCCAACTGCAGATACACTGTGGCAGTGGTGAGTGCAGACAACATTAGAGCAATGTTCCACGTGTTTGCATCTTTCGACGACTCCACTGTGCACCTGCTGAGGAAGGGCTCCCCTACTCAGATGTCCATGCCTGCGCGTGGACTGCGCTTCTTCCGCTACGATGTGCTGGACCTAGGCACCACAGAACTCAAAGTCACAGTCACGCCTATCACTGGAGACCCAGATTTATTCGGCACGAAGAACGATACAGCTGCAATGGAGGACTACAGCCAATTTGAAAAGCGCTCCACTCGAAGCCTCACTCTGCCGGACTCCATCAACTTCCTTCGAGGTGAGGACGGAGCCACACTTGCAGGGTCTTATTTCTTTGTTGTGACGTCTCTATTTTCGTTTACCCACTTCACAATCATAGCAGTGGAGTATACACCTGATTACAACTCAACTCTGCGGCTCAGAGATGGGTACCCTCAAATGGACTCACTCAGTTCTCGGCCTGACAGTCACTACCGCATCTATTCCTTCAGCACTGACTACTCTGATGACCACAAAAAGCCAATTAAACTGACAATCACTCCCTTTTCAGGCGCTTTCGAGCTCTATGTGGACAACTCCCTGAGCAGTTTAGACAGCCAGCATATGAGCTTCGAGTACACTTGGAAACTAAAGGGCGCGAAGCAGTCCAATCGGGCCTACGACCTGGTGATAGAAACCACTGACGAGGCCTACAAGTCCAAGGGCACGTATCTGGCAGTGGTAGTAGCCAGGGAATTCGTGAAGGAGACAGCCAGTTACATGTTAATGTACAGACCTGGAGGCCGTTCGCCTGTGCATTTGCAAGAGAATACGCCAGTGAGGGACGATGTTGAGAAGAAGGAATCGCGCTTTTACGTGTTTACTCTCTACGAAGTTCACAAGGACATCACTATTTCCGTCACTGCGCTCAGTGGGGACCCGGACCTGTACGTGGGCTTCGGCTACCTGCCCAACCGCACTCACTACGATGCCCAATCCAGCGGCTTCCACGGAGAAATAATGACTCTGCAGTGGGAGGAACTGAAGGCGGTGTGCACTCTGCCCTGCTCCCTATACATGTCAGTACTGGGCTATTCCTCTACTGTGTTCGAAATCAAGGTAGTCACGCGAAAAGACCTGCCAGTGATGATAGCACTGGACTCTCCGCAGAGAGACGCAATAAACAAGACGGAGTTCCGGTACTACTACTCAGTAGTGAACAACGAGTTGGATCTGCTGGTGCAGTTGCAGTCCCAGCAAGGAGATGCAGACCTCTTCGTCAACATCATGGATGAAGCCAAGGCTCCATTCACTCCTTCAGAGTGGCAACGTCCCAACCTCACTCATTACCTGAACTGCTCAAGAATGGCGGGAGCGTTTGACAGTGTGAAGCTCCGCTCTCAGCTGCTGAAGTCGCAATGTGTTCGTGCCTGCATCGTACTCACTGGAGTGTACTGCTCGGCTGGGGACTGTGAGTACCTGCTCTACCATGCGCAGGGAGGGATGGTGTTGGTCGAGGGCAGTCCGACTCAGGCCGCTGCGGCTGCAGGCAGTCTCGCCTATTTCCACTTTTACTGTGGGCGCAAAGATGCGGAAATCATTATTTCGGTCACTCCGCTGAATGAAGCGGAGCCCGAGATATATGTAGCTCGGGGAGAAGACAAGCGGCCTGGTTCTAATGACAATGACTGGAACCTCACCAGCTGGCGGGGCAAGCCGCTCATACTTCGCCCCTCTGACTACGACAAATCCATGCGCGGACACTATTCCATTGGAGTAGGCGCCTCCGCCTCTCTGTCCTTCATCATCTCCTTCTCTCTGAACCAACTGCCGACTCAGCTGGCCAGGGGAGTGCTAGTGTCAGGAGCCACTCCTGCTAACTCGGCCTCCTACTACTACTTCTTTAGTGCGCAGCCTATGGATGTGCTCATCCGGGTCACTCCCACTGCAGGCTTTGTCACGCTCTTCGCCTCTCCTCGTAGTCTTAATGACACTGACGACACAATGCCATCCAAGCAAAATCACACCTGGGCCTCCACTCAGACTGGCAATGTGAATGAACTGCACATATCTTCCGCAGACAAACACTTCTGCATGCAGTGTCGTATCAATATCGCAGTAGTGGCGCTTAGCCGCAACTCCACGTATACCATTGTAGCTTCCACTCTGGATCACATTACACAGCTGTCCAATGGACTGCCAGTGCAAGGCTCGGTCTCTAAAGGCGGTATCGTGCGCTACAGCTTCGAAGTGGTGGAACTCAAGTCCTTCGATGTGGGTCTGACTTCTTTGTATGGAGATGGAGATCTGTATGTGAGTTTAATGGCGAATGTCAGTGACTCCGAGTACATGTGGGATTCTCACACCCAAAGCAAAGTAGACCATGTGCGAGTGCCCAAGACAGACCACCGCTTCGTAGTGGGAGTGTACTACATTGCTGTGGTGGGGCAAAAGTACACTGGCTACCTGCTCACTGCACATGTGAGGGACAGCTTCATTCACTTGGTGGATGGCTGGCCACAGGTGTACAGTGTGCAGAAAGAAGACAACATGATGTTTGACTTTAAAGTGCTTGCAGGCCAGACCTACGTTTGTGTGCTGAAGACTACTTCCCGGGACCTCCGGGTGCATGTAGTCTTCCAAGAAGACGAAAGCACTCCCCGCATTCCTAGTGAAAGCAACGCAGACGTCAGCTTCACAGGGGCTGATTTCCAATTCGAAGAACTCCGCTTTTCCAACCACAGCGGACTTCCTGGCAAAGCCAATATCAAAGTGGAGAGCGACAGCGAAGCCACTTTCAAACTCATCTGTGCCAGTGCGACTCAGCTACACGTCCTGCACGAAAACGACTCGACCTTTGCACTGCTGGACTCTTTCGAGCCTCTGCAAAGGTACCTGGTCAGTGCGGAAAAGGCCAGCTCGATGGTAGCGACCTTGGAGTCCTGCAGTGGACGAGTGGAATTAATGGTTTCTGAATCTTTTGAAGAGGTGAATAGTCAGCTTTTTCCAGTCTTTCCGATATCTGATGGGCGGATTAGGGCTGTGGTGACTAATTTTAAAGGACATCTTTACTTGACTGTCAAGCTACGTGAGGCCTCTAGCTTCTTTGATGGAGCCAGTTACGAGCTGTCTGTCCGTATAACAAGTCAAGAGACCCGCAACTCTCCTCTGCAGTTCCTTCCTGGCAATGAAGGAATGATTGACTGGTCCGTAGCCAGTCTCGGCCGCATCAATCTGGACTGGACGCCGCCCTGTCTAATGGATGGAAGCGAATTGCCCTCACAGAAGAATGTCACTTACAGAGTGTTCGTCTCTGAGTCCAGAAATGTGACAATGGGAACTGTGTGTGGGATGCGGGCAGGTGAAATCAACCAACTGGCCTGGGACGGATACACCGAGGAAACTATCACAGGGTCCAGTCTCACACTAGTGGTTCCCTTGCAGCGCAAGCTAATCCTCAACATAGTGGCGGCCGTTCCCTCAGAAGAAGGCACGCAGTACGTCGCCTACAGCAGTATTGAAGTCTTCGTGTCCACAGGCCGGGGTGGAGACCTTTCTCCGCTGGTGATTGGCCTGATCGTCGTTACAGCCTCAGTGCTCCTCACACTGCTGCTAGTGTACATGTACCGCTTCCGCAAGGCGCAGAGAAGACTGGAGTACGAGTTGTCAGATGTGAGGAACGTGGCCAACATTGTGAGTCAGATCCCTGAGCCGGAGGGGAGTAGGAAGGCGAGGAGGGACATGGTCTACTCTCCGCTGCAGCTAGACTCTTCAGACTAGTTTAGACTTATGGGCTGCTGTGCGAATAGTCGGCTAGACAAGCTTGAAGACGACGACAAACCCCGCCCCTCAGCTCGACCTTCACTGAGCAAGAAGACCTCAGCCGACCTGCCCACTTTCACTGAGTGGCGGCGGCTCGAAGAGCAAAAGAAACTGGCCCAACCTCCCTCCACTGCCACCTCCCAGTCTCCGCAGGACCAATCCCAGATCAGTGAACCAGCTGCGCCACCAACTCCAGCCTCAGGAAGCACTACACCGAAAGGAAAGCCGCAAGCGAGTAAGAAGGAATTACTGAAAGACAGTCTGAAGGAAGACGAAGAGCCCAAGGCCTCCGCCACCTCTTTCCTGCGTCCCCAAGGCCTGCAAAACCTCGGTAACACCTGCTACATGAACTCGGTCCTCCAGTGTCTCTGCCGCGCTCCCGGCTTCTTCGACCTTCTCGAAGCAAACAAGCGTGACCAAGTGGTGGAGCGACTCGCCAGACTCCTCCGTTCCTATCACACTCGGGAGAACGTCACTGGAGAGCTCGCAGATTTCCGCAGAGTACTCACTTCGCGCTTGTCTCGGTTCAGAGGAGGGGAACAGCAAGACGCGAAGGACCTGCTGATGGAACTTACTAGCTACTTGGAGAAGGTCAATCGACCTGCTGCGGAGCTCTTCTACGGAAAAAGGGCGGACAAAATCACCTGTTTGAAGTGCAAAACGCAGATTCAGGCAGAGGCGGAGCTGTTTTTAGTGCCTCTGGAACGACAGCGGAGCCTGGATGTAGGGAACTTCCTGGCTCACGACGACGAGTTCATGTTAACCGGTGAAAACAAGCTAAAATGCGCCCACTGCAAAACCGCGTGCGAAGCTCGCGTAGTCACCAAAATCGTGAAAGCGCCCCAAGTGCTCGTAGTATACATCGAGCCCTTCGATATGCGAGGCAAGCGAATCAAACAGAGCATTAGTGTGTCCGAAAGAGTGACACTGCTGGGCAGACGATACGCCCTGTTTGGTCTGGTGGCCCACCACGGAAGTAGTATCCACTCCGGCCACTTCACTGCGCATGTGAAGTACTCACGCTGGTACCAGTGTGACGACTCTCGAGTGACAGCGACGGAAGTGGCCTGGTCACAGGCGTACCTGCTGTTCTATGAAGCAGATAGCTAGTATGGAGAAGTACCGTGACAGCCTGCGGTACTACTTGGCAGCCAGGAAGGTCGAGCAGGAGTTCCAGCGCTGGCTTAGTCTTCCCGCCACTCTCACGCAAATCACCAAACTCGTTGAGGACTGCAGGCGCCCCAACTTCGCTAGTCTCATTTCCCCGCCCAGTCCCACCTTCGCCAAGGCAGCGACATCCCCTTCACTCCACTCGCCCAGCAGAGCCTCCCTCGCGCCGCCGCTTTCCCCCTCGCCCCAAGACCGTCTCTCCGTCAGTCAGATCCAGGAGCCCGCCTTGCTCCACGAACTGCGCGTGCCAGAAGACAAGCGAGAACTCAGCGAGTTGCGGCAGTCCCTGCAGAAGCTGCCCGTGATTCCGCAGTTCTACTTCCCAAGCAGCCAATCTCCTGAGGAAGCAGAGCGCAAGATGAAGCTTATTCAGGAGGTGTTTGTGCGCGAAGCTCTCACACAAGCGGAGTTCGTGGAAGTGACTATGAAGGTGTGCGAACTGCCGAAGTACCTTTCCCGCCTGCTCTTTGTCCGGGTGGCCGGAGATAAGCCGCAGGTCTCTCGGGCGCAGTTCACCAAGCACTGGAAAGCTGCGATGGAAGGGAAGGACCTGAGCAGACGTATATTCGACCTGCTCAAAGCGACCAACAGACCTCATATTGAGAGGGATGACCTCAGGCCGCTACTATTGACCTTGATGGAGACTCACCCTGGACTGGACTTCCTGAAAGCCACTCCAGAGTTCCAAGAGAGGTACCGAGACACTGTCATCGAGCGAATTTTCTATGCAATTGACGTCAATGACGACTGGTGCATCACCTTCCGAGAGCTGAAGAGGAGCAACTTCGTGCAGGTGCTTCAGCAGGTGGACCAGGAAGAGGACATCAACAAGGTGAGGGACTACTTCTCCTACGAACACTTCTACGTGCTGTACTGCAGGTTCTGGGAACTCGACATCGACCATGACTTCCTCATAGACAAGGAGGATTTCTCCAAATACGAAGGTCACTCGCTTTCCCGCAAAGCCATTGACCGTGTCTTCGACCAAGCCGCCCGTCCCTTCACTTCCAAGGTGGAGGGCAAAATGGGGTATGACGACTTCGTCTGGTTCATGCTTTCCGAAGAAGATAAGACGACGCCCAGGGCTGTGGAGTACTGGTTCAATGTGATCGACTTGGATAATAACGGCATTGTTACGTAAGCGGCACGCAGAGCGCATGAAATGGAGTTTTTCTATGAGGAGCAGCTGCACCGGCTCGAGTACCTGAACCAAGAAGCAGTGCTCTTCAAGGACGTATTGTGCCAAATCACGGATATGGTGTTCCCCGCCACTCCCAACCAGTTCACAGTCTCCGACCTGAAGGGCAAGAAGGCCGCCAGTGCGATTTTCTTCAACTCCCTGCTGAACTTGAACAAGTTCATTGCCTACGAACAGCGAGACCCCTTCACACTCAAGCACGAACTCAGCGAAAACCCGGACTTCACTGACTGGGACCGGTTCGCCCTTTCCGAGTACATTCGACTGGCCATGGAGGAGGAAAACCAAGAGCAAAGTGAGGTGATGGACGATGTATGGGACAGTGACCATGAGGATGGCAGTTAACTTAGTAATGTCCGCTTCTCCTTCCTCTCTTCTGCGCGCTTCCCTCTACTCCCGCCCTGCTCACAGCTCTGCTCTGCTGGTGCCGGACCGCTGGGCGCCTTCTGGCTGGAAGTACATCAGTCCTGACCACAAATCAGACTACTTCCGACACAGGTATCGGCGCAAAGCTTCCAAACAGCCTGCTTCCAAGACTGCTAGCTTCAGAACGACCCACCAATCTGCCTATATTCAGCCCCAATACATTCACTCAATCCGCCCAGTCCTCAGTCAATCAGACTTCCCTCCCTTGCCCTCTGACTCCCACTTCATTAAGAAGGTACTACAAGGACACAAAGGGAGGAGTGAGTCTCAGCCGAGGGCAGAAATGAAGGATTGGGCGAGTGAGTGGGTGCGGAAGAAATCCTTTGGGAAGCGGAGACATCGAGACACAGAGTGGCAGAAACTGTTTCAAAGCCAGGGAACTGTTAGATAACCCTGTATGCCAAGTCTTACACTTCCATATCAGCCCACTGTCCCACAAACCGTTTTTACTTCAACTATTGTCAGCTTCTCAGTTGGCTGCTTCCACATCTAGAACAAGCAGAGTCTTCCCTAGGTTTCTTTGTTAGCATTGCACGGAGTTCACACCCTAATTCTCGCTCCGATACAGCTCATACACAGGTAGACGTCACTGCCTAACTGTGCTTTCTAGCATGCCTATAGACTGAAGTGGATGAGTCATTGGTATTTATTCCCCACCTTGTTGACAGCAATAATGTCACAACTCCAGCACGATGGCATGTCTCGATTTATCATCGGCGTGTATGGAGTGGGCCACGTACTGAACGACCTGTGCTCAGCAGCGTGGTTCAACTACCTGCTGTACTTCCTCAATGATGTGCTGAGAATCAGCAGTGCGGCTGCAGGCTCTGTCATGCTGGTGGGGCAAATCTGTGACGGAATCGCTACTCCGATAGTGGGTTATTACTCGGATAAGATGAGCACGAGGATAGGCAAGCGCATGCCTTGGTACATCCTGGGTACGTGCATTGTGCCTACTTGCTTTTTCTTCATTTGGCAGGACTGCTACATCTGTGCAGAAGGCAATGAAACGGCACTGCAGGTAGTGTGGTATTCATTCTTCGCTGGGGCCTTCAACATCGGCTGGGCGATGGTCCAGATTTCCCACATGTCGCTGACGAATTCTCTGACCCCAGTGAAGCGAAGGCGAGACGTAATGATCGGTTTGCGGACTGGATTCACATACGTGGCCAACGTTGCCGTGTTACTACTCGCCTTCATCATGTTCAAAACTGTGGATACTCCCAAGACCCAATTCAGCCTTTTAGCGATTTTGACGATCGCTGTAGGTCTGTTGTTGAACGTGCTATTTATCGTAGTGATAAAAGAAGTGCGGCTGTCTGCCCAAGCCAACCAGAGCTATCAAGACAACATCAGTCTCAGGTCGCCAGACTCACCCAACACAATTGGCAGTATGTTTGAGCACGTGACCTGGAGACAGTGGCTGTCCCAGGGCTCCATGTACCCTGTTGGACTGGTGTATATGTTAGCTCGCTTGGGCAATAATGTGTCTTCCTCAATGATGCCTTTTTACTTGACTACGGTATTGGCATTCGGAGGGGTCAGCAATCCGAGTGATGCTACTAAGCATACCCCCTGGGAACTCGCGCTCATCCCCCTCATTCAGTACGTAGGCAGCGTGATCACGTCTTGGGTGCTGGAGCGGGCTGGACGCAAGTACAGTCGCAAGCTGGTGTATTCGCTAGGTGCTGTGATCACTGTGTGTGGCAGTTTGCCTCTGTTCGTAAGTCCTACTCAGTTCCTCACTCGGCCTATGCGCTATTCTATGGTGGCTTTCGCCTTCCTACTGGGTGTGGGGTTCTCCATCCAACTGGTGACAGCAATGGCCTTCATTGCAGACTTCATAGGTCCCTATGGGGCCAGTGGGGCTTTTGTATATGGCAGCATCAGTCTTATGGACAAGTTCTGCTCAGGTATTGTCCTATTCCTGATGATGGTAACCAATATCTAGAACGTCGCCAATCTGAACAATACGCTGTACATCCGCTTTACTGTGGGCGGACTGGCGTTGGCTTCTTCGGTGGCTGCGGGACTGATAGCCCTGCTCATTCCTGGCAAAGTCAGATCTGGAGACATTTTTATCAAGCGTGAAGAAATGAAGGAAAGCCTTTCCAACCCCGAAGACGTCCTCGACAGTCCCATTACTCCCGTAGAGGACCTTTAGACACTGTCAGAGTCGTTGCTTTTAGCATCATTGCAGAATGTTTGAAGCTAATTAAGCATACAACTAGGGGTGTCGCAGGTTCTCCTGCTCTCCTTCACTGCGCCTCTGTCTGCCGAACCTCCCCACAAAGTTGCACTTCCTACTGTCCAGTCCGTACTCCACTACGCTATCCAGACGTAGCATGTACACTTTGCCTTCGCTCAGCACAGGACTGCAGCCGCTCCACACACTTCCTTGGCCTGTCTTTCCAAGTAATTCAGCAGAGCCTGTTTCTGGGTGGTACTCGAGCACTTGGGCCTGGCTGTTCCCGTGGAAGATGAGAATGGAGTTGTCCAGCGCAAGCAAACTGCAGGCTTCATTCAGCTCGACATTTGGGAGCATGAAGCAAATGTATGTGTTTGTTTTTGGTAAATATACTTCCATTGCTGCTTCTTCGCAGCCTCCAGCCAGGAATATCGCTCCTTTGTAGCCCGCACACCCCAAGTACGCCCGCGCATAAGTGAGTTTCGGAAGTGCTTCCCACCTTGCAGAAGAGGCGAGCTGCAGACTTTCAGCCGCCTGCAGTTTGCACTCATTGTCCAGCCCTCCAAAGACGTAGAGTGTCGAGGACAGCACTAGCGAAGCATGACTGCGCCGGGCCGTGCACAGGGAAGCCTGCCGAGAGAGTTGGTTGGAAGCAGGGCTGTAGCTGTACACATCCTTCCTACTACTCCCCATCAGACTTCCTCCGGTTACATAGACCTCTCCCTGGGCATCTACTGCCCAGCAGGTGTTGTAGAGGAACTTCTCCTCGGTGTGTCTTATTTCCGTCATGCTTTCTCCGCGTTTGGTGAACACTCCGACCCAGTTCTGTCCTCCGAAGAACTTGTACAGCGTGCATTGCGGCTCTGCTTGGGGCCGCAGCGAGGAAAGCAGCGAGGACAGGTCCAAATGCGGAACCAAGGAGTCGAGTGAAGGAGCAGGGTCCAGGTCCAGCTGGCTCAGACTCGCACGCAGTTGACTGGTCACTTCCTCACAGCGCTCCACCACAAGAGCTGCTATTTGTGCGGTGGCTGTTTCGATTTCGTCCACCCACTGCCGCTTTACGTCCTCTAGGTTCTCCAGTGCTTTCTCTTGTAGGCTCACTACTCTTTCTAGCTCCGCCCTCAACTCCTCCTTCCTTCCCTCTAAATCCTGTTTCTGTCCTTCTTGCGCCTTCATCTCCTGCACTAAGGCCCCTGAATCCAAAGGCACTGTCTGGTGGAACACGCCTGGCTTGCGAGTTATGTGCGCTGACAAGCAGCCGCTGCACAGTTCGGTTTGAGCACAGAAGCAGATAAAGAGGCTGGGTCTGCGGCCACACTCTGCACATATTGATCTGTCCATTACAGCAAAGAAGCATAGAAAGGAAGGGGTGCTTTGGGGAAGAAGGACTGATTGGGCCTGTCTTAAGCTACTTTGACATCTCCGCAGCTTTATTACGGCTACAGTGCACTAAACTTGCAGTGACTTTGGAAAAATGAAAAGCAAGCCAATACTTTGCGCAATTTGCCACCTTTCAGTGGTTCAAGAAGCCAATTTGAAACTAGCTACTTCGCACATTCAGTAAGTCTCACACTTCCAGTGCTTCCATCTCCAATAACCCTTACACCCTCAGCAGCCACTTCCCTCGTTACAACACTTCTCCCACTGCGCTCCTACAGCTCTTCTGCCTTCTCGCCTTGAGCGGAAGCCTGGGGAGTGCTGGTGCTGTGCAGGGACGGAGACTGGGAACTGGGCATTTGGGTGGTCTGTAATAATGGGAAAGGTCTTCTCAAAGGGACAACCCAAAGAGCCTCCGAAGGAGCCGGAGGAAAAGGACGACCGCTGGCCGCTCTCTAGACAGCGCACTGCCAAGTGGAGTGAGTTCTGGGCGAAGAATGAAGAGGTGAAGAACCGCGTGGTCACCCGCCCCATCGGCAACTCGACCTATTGGCGTGAACTCCCGCTCTACCAAGCCTGGTATTTCCACCTCGGCCTCATCTTCGTGTTCTTCCGCAAACTGCCCTTCACGAACCCCTTCGCGCGCATGTTCTTCGTGCTGATGGGAGTGGACTTGTGCCGCGCCCGCACCAAGTACGTGACTATGTCCAGTCACGAGTCTCAGAAGTACTACCAGCAGTTCGACAGACTGCACGAGCTGCTCACTAAAACCACCACTCTGCGCTGGCCTGACTACAAGGAGGAAAAGGAGGACTGGTACGAGATGAACAAGCCAGCCTACCGTGTGCCAGTGCCTTGGGAGTACACCTTGGACGCCTACATGCGCTTCTTCATCGTCAACGCCAAGAAGTACGGGCAGCGGCCTGTGGAGTGGGAAGGCAAGTGGGAGCAGGAGTTCGAACTCAACATGGACCTCCACGCACCCCACGCCGACCACTGGTACTCCATCCACTAACTTAGGAGTTCCACCACAGTAGTTCTATCATGAAGTACGTCTCTTCGGAGCACTCCCCCAATCTCAACCCGCACCCCAGCCCTAACCTCTCCCTCAGCGAATCTTACATGCTGCTCAAGCCTGAAAACCGCGTACCCATCAATTTCACCAAAATCCACCCCGGCAGCAAGGAAATCGAATGGATAAGCAGTCAAGCCGATCTCATCCCTCACGAAACGCTGGAAGACTGTATGGTGAGACTTAGGTAGACCAAGCTAAGTCGCACTCCCATAGAGGAGTACGAACAGCGACTGTCGGAAGTCACTCGAGTGTACATTGAAGTGCTGGACTCGCCCCCTATCCGATTCGAATGTGTGGAGGAAATGCATCCTTTCGTGCAACTTAAGAAGCAGGAGGGACTGATTTCAGAAGAACAACTCGCACAGGTTAATTACAGCCTGGAGCATGCTTTAGGCGCAGATTCGAACGCATTGGAGAAATATCGTCTGTTTGAACGCCTTGCAGGCCTCTGTTCCGGCTTACTGGTGAAGTGGCAGCTGACCTGGTTGGACCGCTTTCCTCACCGCACAGACTTTCACAGTTTCTACTCTCCTTCCAGCTCTACTGAGACTTTGCTCACTATGGACACATTCTGGCTTTCGCGAGCGGTAGGACAGCCGCCATTCCACCTCACTGAGTCCGATGAACTGCTAGTGCTTTCCGAGCGGCTGCAAGTCAGCACCATAAAGGCCTTTACGTGCCTTCTCTCCCTCAACTGTGGCAAGACGTCTCCCAATTTCCAGCACTTGCGTCTGCCCTCTGGCCTGTTCCGCCTGTGTTGCAAGTGTCCCAGACCCTTGGCGCAGTTGCGCATAGTGCTAAAAGACCTGGAAGTCCACTACCGAGCCTTCGAACGGAAACTAGTCTCCGTCCTCGCAGACCCACACGGCCTCCGACAAGAACTAGCTTAAGCTACACTGTGCACAGACCTTGCTTCCATGCGGCCTAGAGGTTCTGGTCCTGGAAAGTGTGGAAGACGCCTGCTTTAGTCGAAAGCGGCCCTGGCAATTGCTGCAGAACTCTCTAAGAACCATAGACTTGCTCCAGCACTGCGTCAGTCGGTCCCGAACCCGTCTATGCGCCTCTTCAAACTGAGGCATGTCTGTGAGCAGCAGTGAGGCTTCTCGGTTCACAGCGTCTTGCTGCGCTTTCTTCTCACAGATAGTTTCTTTCAGCTTGCGGATGCCGCTTCTGCTCACATCCACAGCGTTCCTCAGTCGCTTCACTGTGCTGGAGCTGGCCTGGGCTTGCGCTCTGGCAGCCATCACCTTCGCTTCTCCCTCTTTTCTCCTGATTTCCGCAGTTCTTTGCACTTCTTCGAGTCGGCTTCTCATAGTATAGGGG
>Ga0247837_1004750_pt1 | contig 21460 bp, 10 predicted proteins | sample LaCtaG_2_FD_187115 | JGI IMG/M metagenome (GOLD analysis project Ga0247837, IMG submission 187115) | Freshwater microbial communities from meromictic Lake La Cruz, Castile-La Mancha, Spain - LaCruzMarch2015_14.5m | ecosystem: Environmental > Aquatic > Freshwater > Lake | place: Spain: Castile-La...
CTTGTTACCATATAAACCCTAAAAACCCAGGAAATCGGACACAGTGCAGGGAAAACAGAGTAAATAATGGGGTGCTGTGAGTCGCGGGAGGTCACAGGTATTTAGAAAGGCGAAACCCAGCAGTTAGAGGAGAAAGGCGAAACCCAGCAGTTAGAGGACAGTCCTAACGTCTCAGAACACCAACCCCACACTCACAGAGCCAAGAGCGAGGACAGTATATGGGAATTCAAGCTGACCGCTGACCGTCCAGGCGAAAGCCTCACTCTAGCCAGGCCCTCCTCCAGCAGCAGCGAAGCCCAGTCCCTCTCCCAGTCCTCCTCCCAGTCCCCGTCCCAGTCCCCCTCCCAGTCCCCCCTCCCAGTCCCCCCTACTGCAATTGGCATGTTTTCAGCGCTGCTGGGTAGATTTAAAGCCTCGGGGGGAGGGATTGGCCTGGAGTCTGTTGTTGTTGGGGGGGCCGAGGAGCTTTTTCACGGAGTGCCAGTGGGGCGTCTGTACGAGGAGTACTCCAGTAAGGAGTTCAGAGACTTGGAGAGCTATATGCTGGGGCTGGAGGCCGTTCCGAAGTGGCATTCGCTGGGTAGTTTGGACGGAGTGGATGGGTTTCGCATGTCTCGGTCCAAATTCAGCAGTGAAATTCCGGTGATTCGCTATGTTATTCACTTCAGTCCGCCTATTCCTGCTGAATTCGTGCTGAACATGTTTGGCGACCCCAGCTTCCGCACCTCCTGGGACTCCCGCGTCCTGCAAATGAACAAAATTTACCTCTCCGAAGAAAACCACTTCTTGCACTACCACATAGTCCACTTCAACGCGCCTCTGCAGGACCGAGACTTCCTCACCCGCTATTATATGCGCAAAGTGGGGAAGGAGACTAGAGTCGTACTGAAGTCCACGAAGCACAAGGTAGGGACTAGGCAGGAATTCCCGGAAGTCAAGGACACTGTGAGAGCAAAGACTATGATGGGGATGTACAGGGTGATAGAGGGGGAAGAGGAGACGACCATTAGCATGATGATGCAGATTAACCTCTATTTGGCTCTGAAGGCTGCGGAAGATATGGTCCCGCAGTTCGTGCTGAAGTGGCTGGCCAAGTACCGAGCGCAGACTATTGAGCACTACAATAGATAAGAATTCAGTAGAGGTAAGGAGGGTTCACTTAAATCACTGGGAAACGGTCCTTAATTTACTCAAAAATAGGGATAATTTAGAATTGTGGACTAATTTTGTAGCTCAAATGCGTGAAAATCAGCAGTTTTACCTGGAGACGGAATTTCGTCAAAGGAAATTGCGGATATTATTTTTGAAAAGCCTTGTTTTGCTTTCATAATCCAGGAAAATAGTGCTGACTTAGCATTATTTGACAGTTCTGCCTTCCAATGTTCCTGCGAAAGTAGCTGAATGCGGTTTCAGCCCTATTTCAGAGGTCGTCACGGCAGGGATTAGAGCCATCTATTGGTCTTCTCCGGAACTTCTTCCCTTGTCTCATTAATGACAAGTGGTTGAAAAGAGTGGAAGTGGGGACTGCTTTCCTGAGGTAAATAGTGGAAGTTTGTATGTGAAATCTGCCTTTTTCTCGCACTATGGTATAAATTTCCCCCTGCCTTCTACCCTACCCATCCAGTCTATATCCCCATTTCTAAGGTTCCCGCCCAATCTCTCTTCCGCCCCTGCTCCTTTTCCACTCCTTCTATAGCCCCATAACTTATAGAAACCCAAGTCCTTAGAAAAACAATGGATGCGCTTCGATGCCAAGGAAGACAGGAGTATGTCTTGCATCCGTCGGTAGCGAGAGTGATAGAAGAACTGCGTGCCCCTAGCCCGGGCGTCTGTCCCCGAGACCCAGAGCAGCCGAAGCAGGGCTCGCTGCTAGAGCTTCGGAAAAGAAAGGACAGCCGAAGTTGGACGGACTCGTATTTGATTAAAAAGCAAGAAATATTGGCTCAAACTCGACTCGCCAATCAGTCTCTCACTCCTGCACCTACAGGCTGGACAGGACAACTCACTCTTCCAGGTGAAAGTCTGATTTTACAGCGTCGTAAGGTGAGGCCGAGGGCTGAAAGTAGTTCAGATGCCTCGGATCCTAGACTAACCTAACACCTAAGTCCCTCGCGAGTCTGCAGTTTCCGCGAATCAGCCATTGTGTTTATGTGGTCCGGAATTGCGTCAAGTCCAAAAGTCGAGAATTGACTGATAATAGTGAAATAGACGACAAAGGCTCAGGGAAATCCAAGCATTTAGCAGTACAGAAAGACCTAAAGCCTGTCTAGCCATATGGTCTGGAGAGAAAATGTGCCTAATGTCCTTAGGTACGGTTACCTATATGACAGCCGCTGTCTCAGAGTAAGGATGCCTCAGAAACTCGCAGTATCGGCTAGTTTTCTCCTTGGAAGCCGGGGTTGTGTCGGACTATTTCAGATTTCCTCGCAATGTTTTTCTGTTTACCTGGGGAGTGGACTCTTTGAAGGTTTCACCGGAGTGGAAGAAACTAGGGCTTGAAGGGTCCTTTATGCAGGGAAGTGAGCCGAAGGTGGGCTTTCGCTATCGGTGAGATGAGATATCAACGAAGTCAATATTACAGAGAAAGCGTCATCAGCCATTCTGCAGATAGCCAAGAAGTCTCAGGACTGTCCTTCCCTGCACAACAGGCAGTCCCTACTGGAAACAGCAGTACCAGCGGAGAAACAAATCAGAAGTCGTGGAGTCTAGGTGTCAGGTGCATAGGGACCGCCTAGCATAGGGTAGAAACCTGCAGCCAGTTTAGACGAATTACTCAAATCACTCGCTTTCTCCCTCCTCAATGCTGGGTGCGCCGAAGCAACACTTCGGTAGCACTGAAACTCTTGGTTTCGATGGCTGGGCTCAGTCAGTTGGTTGCTCTTCCCTCTGCTTTCACCTTACCTGTCTGTGGCGGCTGCTTAGTTACCTGTGAAGCCTCGTCCTTGTCCTTGTCACTACCTTAAATTACAGGCCTTGGTTACAAGTTCTCAACTAGGTACCAAGTAGGTCGGGTGCAAGTCCTCCTGTGTCCAAATCAGTCCTTGCACACTCCTAGCAGTCTATCTAGAGCACTGTTCCTGGCCAAAGAACAGGCGGCTACCTCGTACTTGGCTATGGTGGACAACTGTGTGTGAGTTCACTGGGAAACCCTGGCTTTGGGGTATTTAGCGATAATTGATAGGTGGCTTTCGCACTGTTGGGTAGAGACAGCCACTACTCTGACGACTAAGTCTCCTATTTCACGCAATAAGGACTGTGAAGGATAGGCGAAATAGAAGGAAAAGAACAGGGCCTTCCTTATAATTCACAATTTCGAAGCTAATCCTTGCACTAGCACTAACCATTTCCCTCTTACTTCCCCTGAAAAGCCTCTTTTCCTCTACAGCAGAGCTGATTGCCGCCAGATATCGCTGTGGTGTTCTGGGAAATACTCAAAAATTCGATGAAAGAAGCTATAAAACAATGGAGGCAATAGTACCAGAATCAGAGCAGTTCCACCCCATCCACCCTCTAGTGGCCTTAGTCCTCGAGAAACTGCTGCCGCCCAGTCCCGGCATCTGTCCCCGAGACCCCGAACAGCCCAAGCACGGCTGTCTGGTGGAACTGCGGAAGAGCCGGCTGGAGCGGAGCTGCAGCACTGCTTACATGCAGAAGAAGGAGGAAATACTGGCTTTGACTAGGCTGGCCAACCACTCCCTTACTCCTGCGCCTACGGGCTGGATGGGCACGCTTGCAGGTCCGAAGGATAGTCCGATTCTGCAGCGGCGGAAATTGCAGTTGGGGCTGAAAGGGGAACTTCCTAAGCAAATCATCAACTAAACTAGCTGCCCAGGGCTTAAGCAGGTCTGTAGACTCTTTGGTTCCCTAAGAGGGTTGGAACTAGGTCCACTTTCAATTCTATTGGGAAAGAGAAGCCCACTGCTAGCAGCGGGAATAGAGGGCGAAAGGGCTTAGCAACGCTGCAGGGTCTAAGCGCTTTTCCAGCAAATGATCTAGAAGGAAAATGTGGCATATTGTCGCTAGCTACCATTCCCTATTACATAAGCACTAGGAGACGAAGCGGTGGCTAGGGGATATGCGGGCAACTGGTATTAGAGGGAGATGGTACTCTAGGCGGATATTTCGAAGGCTTTTTGGCTGAGTGCAGATTTGGCTATGTGTGTAGGGAAATGAACTACGCCTTCGCAGAAACATCACAAGGAGAGAAGCTGCCTCAATAATACGCAAGCGGAGTTATCAGTGGCTAGAAAATATTGAAAGAGTGCTAAACTGTCTGAAAGTCCTTTCAATATACTCGAAATAGATTTTCTGTCCCAGTTCACACACTACAATCGCTCTCATTGGAAAGTCACTGAATATGCAGTGGACTCACAAGGCCTTTCCTGTTAGGTCCTGTAGTCAACTGCGGAGAGAGCTGCACTGCTACATCGCAGGGAAGATGGGAAATTGCGGTGTCGGAGCAATAGTGACAGACACGTAAGTTGAAACAAGTCCCAGATATTGCTTAAATAGATACAAAATAGAGCAGTTCGCTTAGAATACCCACAGTCCCATATCTAACACTGTCTGGTATATGTCTTCTCCCGCCCATCACTCCACCCTGGATTCCTTCCTTTCCGCCACTACCCCTGTCCTGCCGTCCTCCCTGTCTGCTCTTTGGCAGCACTTCTACGAGCCTTCCGCCTTCGGAGTCTCTGTGCCTATTCACCATTTGGACCATCCTTCGGTCGAGTACTTCGTGCCCACACTCAGCGCTATTCGACTGCCAGGCTTCCAGTACTCCGAGTCCACTCCGCCGCATGACAGGCCTCCCTTGTGGGTCAGTGTCCAGCAGCATGTGAAGGAAGAGACGGTCTGGGACAAAGATTCGTGGCTGGCGGTACTGTGGAGACCGATTTCCCGCATACCCGCTGAGTCTTTAGATGGGTCGCTTTTGGTCTATTACTCACTGGATCTCAGCCAAATCTCAATGGAAATCATCGGCTTACTAGGCTCTCGACTCGATTCCGACTGGGCGAAGTGTCCTACTCCCGAAGCCACTGAGCAGCGCATTAGCACCTACGACCGACTCTGCCAACAAGCCACAGACATCCCGATCTGCAGTGGGCTCGTGCACCATGACAACACATACATCGTGTCGCGCGGCCTGTACAGTCTAGCCTAGTACTTTGTGGAGCGCCGGTCTCGGTCGCGCACCAGGTCGCGGTACTTCTTGATGAAGGAGTCGCGGTCCGCTGCTGCTTCTGCGTATTTCGTCGTGGCGTCTACTGCAGTTTTCTCAGCATCCAACAACGCACTCCTCAGACTGTTATTTTCCTCCGCCCACATTTCCTTGGACAGCACCAACTCCGCCTGCAGCCGCTTCACCTCAGCCTGGACAGACTCCAACTGAGGGTGAACACTGCTGCGTTGCACCAGTCTGCTGGCTTCCGTAGCCAACACCCGCTCTTGCAAGCGAGTAGTTTCCGCTATTGAAGTCCCCAGCTCGTCCTCTAGTTTCCGCATTTCCTCTCGCAATGAGGAGGAGTCGGTGTCCTTTTGAGTCAATTTGTACGCCAAAAAGGCGTTTTCGTGCTTTAAACTGTCAATTTCGGTGTTGGCAGATTTGAGCAGGAACTCCTTCTCTCCCTACCTAGTCCTCACCAAGTCCACTTTCAGTCCTTCCAGCTGCTTACTGTCAATCGCAGGACTGAGTCTCAACTGCTTGGGACTACTGACTTCCTCTAACTGCGACAACTCATCCATCAACGACGGCGCTTCCAGCACAGAGCGCTTCTGTATGTCAATGAAGTCTTGCAGTTCTTCCAGTCGGGCGGCCAGGTCGAGTTTCTCCTGCTTGAGGGTGATTATGCGGGTCATCATTTCCTGCTGGGTGTCCTCGCGCACTCGCTTGGTCTTGTCCAGTGCTAGTTTCAGCTCTGCGGAGAGCTCTGCGTTTTGCGAACGGAAGCGGTCGGAAGTGTCGGTCAAAGCCTGTTTTTCCTTCTCTAAAGAGGATAAGCGGAGTGCTAAATCGCGGTTTTCCTGCTTAATTGCGCGTAAATTGTCTGTCAGAAGTTCAAGTTGTCCATCCATTTCCCTTTCCTTTTCCTTGAGTCCGGATATGACTTCCCCGTTTTTCCTTCGAGTTTCCACCAAATCCTGGATGCTTTTGCTTTGCTGTCTTGAGCAATTGAGTTCATACTCCAAAGACTCAATTTCCTTCGACTTGTCCGCCAACTGTCTGCGAAGAGTCTGGATAGTGTCCTGCATATCCGCCAAATTCTCCTCCAGCATTTGAACGTCCTCGAAGATTTGGCCTTTGGAAGACCTGGCTTCGGCGACGGTTCTTCGCATAGTGGTTAATTCCTCGTCCTTTTCAGCTAGTTTTAGCTCCAATTTGGATAGTTTTTCGGAGAGTTCGGAGTTGTCTTTGGAGCGCTTGTCCTCGGCTGGGGCTGAGGAGTACTGGTTGCTGCTGTCGGAGCTGAAGCGGTCAGACTTCTCTTTGGCCTGCAAACTCTCTTGCAAAGTACTGCTTTCAGCTACGCTTGCTGCCAACTTCGTTTCCAAATCAGCAATAATCAGCTCTTTCCCTCTGCCCAAAGCCAGCTAAATAGCCCTTACAGTCTCCTTCCCTTGCATTTCCAGTGCATGCAGTTTCTGACTCAGCAGGAAATTCTCCGTTTCCAGCTCCTTCGCCCTGGTCCTCCACGTCTCTTCCTCCCCTCCACCCGCAGCCTTCCTCGTTAATTTGGCGACTTCCAGTCTGAGTTTCTTCTCGACTTCCTCCGCTTCTTGGAGTTTAGCAGAGAGGAGTGCTGTGTTAGGCCTGTTGGCCAGGGCGCTTTCCAGGGCGAGGGATTTCTCGCGTTCTGCCTTGAGCTGAGTGTGGAGGGAGGAGATGGTGGCAGCGGAGTCGATTTGGAGGTGGCGGATTTGCTGGGTTAGCTCTTCGATGCGAGTACGGTCGCGAGAGAAGGCAGGAAAAGCGCTCTTTTCCATAATTGCCTATGTGGCTAGCCCTGTTAGTGGAGCCTGAGTTGGAGCATTTCAGAGGAAAGTGGCGAGAAAGGCTGGCAAGTGCCACTTCTGACGTCTAGCTTCAATTCCAAAGGAGCCTTATAATTGAGAAAAGGAACTTTTTGCACAGTTTTTGAGACTTTGTGCAAATTGCCTGATTGTGCCCAAAGCCCTACGAGTAGCCTCTATTTTCTACTATTACAAGTTCACTATTAACCCAGAGAAAGCACTTTTTCCAAACTAAACCGGCAAATATGCCTCAATTTCCGCTTTTTTCAGTCAAATCGTCAGAATCGGCATAAAAGCAATAGACAATAGCAGTGAAAAGCGCTCTCCTTGGGCTCACCAAGCTTAAGCACCATTATCTGTCCATTCTAGTTAGAAATGTGGGGCTGTGCAGGGACCAAGTCTGGCTATTGGCAGTGGCTGTTGCCTGTCCTGTGCGTCTATTCCAGTACTTCCAAAGACTGCTTCCTGCTTGATTTCCAGTCCTATGCGGATTTCAACTTGACAGCTGCAGTTGCCTCTGCTTTCCCTTTGTGTCTGAGTCTATTTCCAAATCCTGCTCACTCCTATTTGCTCAATTCCGCAACTGTAAGCGAAACAGTGACAGTGTACGCAGAAGCCAGCGAAATCGACCTAGCAGGACTAGTGACGATTGGATTGAAGGGCAATTTGACCCTGTATAACGCTAGTTTGGAAGCAGGTGCAGGGCAATTGGAGGTAAGAGGCAGTTTGGAGCTGCGCAGTTGTTCGGTAAAGAGGTGGAAGGCTGCCTTTGTGCAGGTGCGAAGTGGCTTTGTAACGGTGCACGGGTCGTATTTTGAAGGAAATTCTCAGCTTTTTGACTTCCAAAGCGCAATTTCCGCTTTTTTCGACACTTCAGTCTTTTCCAACAACTCAGAACTGGCAATAAGTGTGCAAGCCTGTGACTACGTGCAGCTCTCCCACTGTTCTTTCCAGCGAAACAGCAGTCCAGTATTGCTCCATTTCTCCCTGCTCCCTGGCCAACTCGCCCTCATAGCCGCTTGCGAGTTCCGTAGTAACTCAGGGAATTTGGTGTATATCCGCAGGGGAAATATCAACTTTTTAGAGAGTGTGGGGACAGGAAATACAGGGAGTGGACTGCATATTGCCGCTGAAAGCACTAATGTCACTATCAGGGATGTACAGTGGAGCGGGAATAGTGCGCCTTTCCTGCTGATTTCGCGGTTGGAGGGGACTGTGAGTGTGGGCAACAGCTCGTTCACGCATCAAAGTGACATAGGAGCAGTACAGATTGCTAATAGCGGCGATTTCGCCCTGTGTCAAGTGGACCTATGGGGACTTTCCTTCGCAGACAGTGGAATTTTGCCTGTGCTGCCCACCGCCTCCGTCCTTTACTCCATCAGTTGCTCAGTCTCGCTGGCCCACTCTTTCGTTCAGAACTGCACTGTGCTGTCTACAGTTGCAGGTCTGGCCTACGGCGCAATAGTGCAGGCCATGGGAGTGCTCGTGCTGAGGGAAGTAGTGCTGCAGGCCTCTGGCAGCTCAGGCGCTGGGATATTTCTGCTGCTTGCGACAGGAGAACTCGAGGCAGTGCGGCTGCTGCAAACAGTAGTGGGCGGCGGGGCGCTGCTAAGCATGCAAAGTGCCACTGTGGGACTAAGGAAGGTGGAGGTTGTGGGGGTGCAGCACTCTCGCATTCGCTCCTACACGGACTCAGCTATGCTGGCGCTTTTTGCCACTTCCACTTCGCTGGTCTGTCAGAACGTCACACTTAGCGACTTCTCCCAATACCGAGGAGGCGGCTGGCTGCTAATGACCAGCCTAATGACCTGCAACTCTCTCGTAATGCGCAATATGAGTGTATACACTGCCATCGCTGAGTTTGGGAGCCAAAGCACAGTCAATTCCATGGTGCTAGAACAGTGCCAGCTAGTGATATTGGCAGAAATAGTGGGAGGAAGCACGCTGATAGGCCAGGGAATTGCCCTAACTGACGTTAATTTGAGCGAAGGACTGATCCGCAGCTCTAACGGCGGCACAGTTCGCCTCAGTAACGTCACAATTGACAGGTCCTGGGCTGGCTGCTTGGTCTTCGCCTACAAAACCAAGGTATTTCTAGAAAGTCTCAGTGTGGCTAATAGTGAAGTGGGCCAGTTGCTGAGCAACACGCTGGACTGTGAGTTGGAAGTGAGGGGTTTGGAGTACAGGAACACTACTGGAGGCCTGGCTACTGCTAGGAACAGTCTGATTACCATTGCAGAGGCTTCCTTTGACAGGCTCAGTTGGGACTCGGTACTGATGCTGTACGCCTGCAATGTGTCTCTATCAGCCGTACGAATAGCCTCCATTCGCTCCAATTCCAAGGCTATAACCGCTGCTTATTCCCACATATCCTTCCATCAAGTTACCATTACGAGCATCGATAATCCACACGACTCATTCATCACACTCACTGCCAGCAGTCTGCTGCTCAACTCTACAAGCATAGAGCACTTCAACACGCAGCTCATTAACGCTCAGCAATGCAACATCACCATTCTGACTAGTTCCCTAGTGGACGGCAAAGCAGCACGGCTAGAGAACGGCGGAGTGGTGAACTGCGTGGACTGCTGGGAAGTACGAGTGCGGGACAGTGTGTTCGAGGCAGTGCAGGCAGAGCAGGGCGGAGCTGTGTACGTGGAAGGGGTGGAGGTGGAAGGGAGACTGGACATAGTGAATAGTGTGTTTAGGACGTGCACAGCAAGAAGGGGAGGCGCAGGGCTGGTCAATAACGTGGCTTTGCAGGTAGTCAATAGCCACTTCGAGGACTGTGAGGCGGTTCTGTCAGGCGGGGCACTGGACATTCGCACCAAAGAGGACCAATCTCGCCTCATTGCCTTCTCTAGCTTTACCCACAATGCAGCTTACGAAGGCGGGGCACTCAAGTGGCATTCCGCTCCAATCACTCTGCAAAACTGCACTTTCGAACTCAATACTGCGACCTATGGACCGAATTTCGCCTCTTACGGAGCGTCTTTATTGCTGGTTACTGCAACTTCCTACCCGCCTGGACAGCCCCTTCACCTCGCCTACGAGCTGCTGGATCACTACGGCCAAAGACTGCTTTTGGCTAATAGCCAAGCGATAAGTCTCGCAGTGGACACTAATGCGAGTTTGAAAGGAGTGACGAACAGAGTGACTGACGGCGGAGTTGCTAACTTCACAGACTTGGAAATACACGCAGAGCCTGGGCAAACTCTGACTATCCAGGCAATGTGTCGAGGGAAGTATGAAGACTCGGAAATGACTACCGAGCTGGAAACCGTCCTTCACATGCGAGAGTGTCAAATTGGAGAAATTAGAACCAACAGTAGCTGCGAACTATGTGCGGAAGGGTACTTTTCCCTGTCTCCGGATGACTCTAGCTGCAGACTATGTCCTAATATCGCTCTATGTCCCGGTGGTTCCCGAGTCCTTCCCAAGTCAGGTGCTTGGCGCAGTGCCCAGTCCTCCGAGCCAGTCCTGCCCTGTCCCATCCCAGCCACTTGCGAAGGAGGGGAACTGAATGCCTGTGCAAGCAGGTACACTGGGAAGCTCTGTGCCGAGTGCGCAGAGGGCAATTTCGCACTCACCCCAGTGGCCTGCTGGCCCTGTCCTCATGTTGCGCTCATAGTCACAGAGACTCTAGTGGTGGGTTTGCTGTACCTTCTATGGCTGCAATTGGTGCTTATATGCCCTGATTCGAAACTACACCTGCTTCGGGTTTTCATACAGCACATTCAAGTACTAGCGGCCCTGGCCTATACGCGACTAGACCTGCCGACAGATCTGCAGGTGTTTCTGAGAGGAACACTAGACTTAGCGACTCTGAGTGCAGCCACCTTTCCCCAGCAATGCATCACTAAGGGCAGCTACCTGCCTTTAGGAGTCGCTCTAGGAGCCCTGGGGCTGGCCGTACTTTTGGGGATATTGCTACTAGCCTGTCGCAATTGCTACTATCGGGAAGAGCTAAGAAGAAGTAAAGAGAAGGGGAGACTGTGTGTGAGTTTCTGCTGGTATTTGCCTTTTGCCGCTGCCCTGACTCTCCTACCTGTCTTTAGCTGCCAGCCAATGTCAAAAGACGGAGAGTGGCTCGTGTCAAATATGCAGCAGCCTTGCTGGAATACGTCCAATTTCGACACAAAGTTCTATTTATCGCTCTTTTCACTGCTATTTGTGACAGCAATCCCAATGACTGCCGGAATTGTCCTGCACAAGGTCGGGAAAGTGCAGGGAAGCTGTGAGGCCAGCAGCCAGTTGCTCCAGCTGCTGGCTGTCGGAGCGCTAATTCTGCAAATGGGCCTGTCTCCCAGTTCCCAGCTAGTCCTGCCTCTCTGTTTCCTCTACCTCTTGCTAGCATTCAGTGCACTCACAGTGTCCTTTTGTATGATTGCTTCAGCTGTTTCCTACTTCCTGCTAACTCTGTCGTTCTCCCTTCAATTCGCCACCACACAAACTCACTCCAGATCCGGCCACCAAGTTTACTCCTCGGTCATTATCTCAACCAACAGTCTATTCCTTCTACTGCTTCTCATTGCTGTCTTCAAGTCCCAGTCCTCTATTACCTACCAGGCTTCCTCGGTCCCCCTTGACGTTTCTTCCGCCTCTCCGACCCTTTTCGTCCCCAATCAATCCTTGGCAGACCCCGACATGGTGAACTTAGGCATTTCCGCCGCGTAGTACAGGTAGTAATATATGGAGATCAAGATAGACCCTATCAGACCACTCATTGACGTGGCAGCGACCAAGTACAGCATTTGCCTCTATATACCCAATAAACTAATAGTTCTGCCCTGTTCTAGTGCTAAAGGAGGAACTAAACTTTACCTCGCACAGAAAGAGGACTTTTGTTTATAGTAGTGTGGACAGGGTCGAAACCTACCCTCAAATGGGCTAAAGGTAGAGGACAAGAATTAGTTCAGTGTGCATTCAGTATATCATGATAGCCTACCCTTTGCTATAAGTCAAGTTATAGTTCTTAGTCTGCGGCTTTAATTTAAATGGGTTCTCTAGCTTCTCGGTCTGCTCAAGTGTTTCAAGTTCAAGAATCGCTTATTATACGGCCTTCACACCCACCACACAAATATAATCCCTGAGGCCAGAAGGGAGTGGCGCCAGTTCAAATACTGGGCCGGCTTTAAAGAAGGCATAGACACTACTACTGGGAAAGGGAGGGCTGAAAGGCTATTTCCCCCTCCCAAAGTCTCCATAACGCCTTTAAAGTATCCAATTTTGAGGCCGGATCGAAGGTCAAATGAGTCACTTGGGACCTGCTTTGCCTCCACTATAGCGGGTATTTCCCTCACTTCATATTTTTCACCAAGTCTCCGTACTTGTCGATATCCACAGAGGCGAATTGGAAGCGGAAATCCTCATATTCGCGCATGTCCCAGTGCAGCAGTCTCCAATTGTTGATAAAACCGCTGTACTGGGTGCAACTGGAAACAGAAGGGAAGACTCGAATAAGGATTTCCCCTACTTGTGTAGTCTCTATGCACAGCCTTCCATAAAGACCTGTTTAAAGACGACATTAAGCCGGTCTTCTATGAATTCCCTTACCGAATTTTCATCAAAGGCAGTGATATAAACCCAGAAAACTTCATCATTCCCGCACTGTTTGACCAGCAGAGGTTCACTAAAGCGGATTCCCTCACTTTCGCGGAGATATACTTCTGCTGCCTGCGCACTGTAAAGTGCCAGTACTTTTTCGCTAATTCCCCAGTAGTTCTCCTTTAGGAATGACGTACTTCCTCGATGATGCTATCCACCACTACCTTCTTCACCTTTGACTATTGGAAAACCTTATCTGATATGAAGATTTGCATCGACAGAGCAAGTCTGGACCTCCCTTGCTACCTTGTCCATAAGTGCCATCTAGTACTGCCTTAAACCTATTTCCAGAAGTGCTGAAGTCAAGTAGGACAATAATGGAGCCGGGAAGTGACCTTGGTTACTGCAATCCTTAATGAGGAGTTCATGGGGCTGGACTGAGAGGCGGTAGAATAGTCTAACAAAGCTTTTGTGATAAACACACAAGCGAAATCAAGCTAGCGATTTTGCCTAGCAAAGACCAGGCACTTTGCTGCTTTTTCCATAACTTTATTGGATATTCTGATTAGCGAGATCTACACGCGCTTGAGATGGGTGTAGGTGAGCCGAAGGAATAGGGAGGCGACTGCATATCCAACTGACCCAAACGTCAGGAAGAGGCAGAAGCCTGCAAGCCTCATATACCCGGAGTATAAGTTCCATGAAAGAGGCTCGCTCATGTCAGATCTTACTGAATAGAGCTCGGTAACACCTAGGTATAAATATCCAGCAGTGCTTCCAGAGCCCAGAAAAGTCACCCAGGGTCACCGGTGGTCCTCAAGAATGAGCATATAGTAAGCCATCCAAATAGCCATGCTGGCTATGATGACTAGTAGCGTCAGGAATGCAACTACACCGAACCCGTAATAGCAGAATACCTGTATTCTATGCTGTTGCGGAGTAATTAGATCAGCGATATTTGAATGGGAATGCAAGGCAGTAAGCCGGCGATGAGGATAGCCAATACTGGGTGGAAAAGCCAGTGGTTTCTATGGCGGGTGGGTGGCTGCATGGTGCTGGTTTTACAGGGATATTTTGGGTTAGCGAAACACTTCCGCCCTAAAATAGTGCCTCCCACATGCAACGGGATAGCCATCATTAGGAAAGTCCTCCCTTCCTCCATACCCAACAAGGGTAAAGCAGGGGAGTAGGGGAGCTAAGACACTGAATACGAGAAATACAGGAATTGGCCCGGACTTTCGAGTTTGACGAGGTGTTCAGACTGGTACAATACTTGGATAATGTGACTGTATAGTGAATTGCCAAGTGAAAGTGGGTATATATCTCCTATTTGTCATCGCCTTTCTTGGCTCTCTCTCCCATCAGTCCCCAGGTGGGTAAATCATCAACAAATAGCTGTAAGTAAAACGACCAGTCAATAGCATCTTTCAGTCGTTCCAAAGATTCCTTTAATAGTTGTGTCATTTTGAAAGGTTTACTCCATTTCCGAATGAAGTTGTTCCGAACAAAAATGACTGAGGGTGATGTAACATAAGGAAATAACTCTCAGGAGATGAGAAAAATAGCAAAGAGAGTTTCAATGAAGCATAACAAACCCGGAGTTATAGGAGCTTGCCGGAAAAGCATCTCTGATAGAAAGACAACTGAACCCTTGTGCTGACTCCTCATCACTAGCAGCCCTTTACTCTTACGTTCGGAAAGTGTTCAACTATGCTTCAATGAGGTGAGATAGGGGTAGTGTTCGCCCTACGAAATCCCCTCATATGCTCTATTGTCTGTGAGTCTGAACCCTAGCTTAAATACAAACTTCAAGTCTGATAGTTGCATTGAGCACAGAGACTACTTCGGGGTTTCTCTCCAAAAGTGAACATCCATATGACTATCCCACATCTCGTAGCCTTCGAATATTTCCCCAAAACTGAGGGGTGCGTGTCTTCGGCAAGGTAAGATTCGTCACCGCACAGAGAAAAGTAGTTGAAAGAGAAGTTAGTTCTGCGTACCAGGAAACAGCCTTGTTAAACCAGACTGTGACGGTTTCTCCCTTTTCATAGGTATGGGTGAATTCGTCGGCCATCGCGAGGCCTAGAAGCAGCAGCCCAGCCATTATTACAGACTAGGCTTCGGATTGGTATTTGGCCGGATTGTCTGCAAGGACAGGGTGCTGTACCATTCACTCTTCCAACACTTGAGTCTCCTCAGTGGGTAGCTAGTCGAGCATCTGCAAGAAGATCTGCCCTACCCTTAATACAGCCTCTATATAGAAATACGGATAAACATGCCTAGTGCACACTGTCAGATGTGCTGGCTGAACTGAGAAATCTGCTAAGTTAAAGTGACAGTGGAGTCCTGGGTCGGACCTTTAGAGTTAAATCTCAGCCAATGCCAGAAGATGGTTGTGTCAATAATGGATCAGCCTTGCTGGAATATATCCAGTCTAGACACAGAATTCCTATTCTATTTTCACTGCTGTTTGTGACAGTAATGTGGGCCTGTCTCCCAGCTAGTTTTCCCTCTCTGTTTCCTCTATTTGTTACTTGCGATGCCCTTGTTGATGCTGATTTCAGCTGTTTCTATTTCTAATGACTCTCTCCTTTTTCTTTCATTTCGCCTCGCACAAACTCAGTCCTCAGCCTCAATCCTTATCTCAATCAACAGTCTTTTCCTGTTACACCCAAATAAAAGCTCAAGAGTGAAATCAAGGACTGGAAATGTTCCAGAGAGAAATTCCTAGGCCCTGGAACCTTCAATAACATTCCGAGCTGGAAGGGCTCTTCAAATATGTATTTTCGCATTCAAGGAGTCGTAACTGTGTAAGATGATTTCAGCTTGGACTAGGTGAAAAGTACTACTAGACTAACTGCATCTCCTGCTTCTCAAACCATCCTCAAGCTCCAGGCCTCCATTCCCTACCCGGTTTCCTTGTCCCACTCAATACTTCTACCGTCCCCAATCAGTCCCTAGCCGACCTCGATATGGTGGATTTGGCAATTTCCGCCTCGTAGTACAGGTAGTAATATATGAAGATTAAGATAGACCCTCGCATCAGGTCGCTCATCGATACAGCAGCGACCAGACGCGAGCGCTCGATCTTCATGATAGTGGGGGACCGCGGCAGAGACCGAGTTGTGGACCTGCACCTGCTGCTGTCCAAGTCCCAGCTCAAAGCTAGGCCTTCCGTCCTATGGTGCTACAAGGAAGAACTGGGCTTCAGCTCGCACCGAAAGAAGAGAATCAGACAGATCAAGCGAGCCCAACAGAAGGGGAATTACGACACGGAGACCGACGATCCCTTCGAACTCTTCATCTCCTCGACAGAAATTCGGTACTGCTACTACAAAGAGTCGCACACAGTGCTGGGCACTACCTTTGGCATGTTGGTTTTGCAGGACTTCGAGTCCCTCACCCCCAATCTCCTCTGCAGGACAATCGAAACTGTGGAGGGAGGCGGACTCGTTGTGTTTCTGCTCAAAAACATGTCCAATTTGCGGCAACTGTACACAATTTCGATGGATGTCCATCAGAGGTATCGGTCGGAAAAGCACATGCAGGTGGAGCCCAGGTTCAATGAGCGGTTTTTACTGTCTCTGAGCACCTGTAGAGGCTTCCTAGCAGTGGACGACGAGTTCAACCTCCTCAACATATCTCCCAAACCCAGCAATATCAGCGAACTGCCCGCTCCCGACGACTCCCTACTCCTAGACCTGCAGAGGAGTCTGAGCGAAACTCAGCCCATCGGCACACTATTGCAGATATGCAGGACTGTGGACCAAGCCAAAGTAGTGATGGCCACAGTCTCTGCCCTGCTGGAGCATAAGCAAAGCACCCTGGCGGTCACTGCCGCTAGAGGCAGAGGGAAGTCCGCGGCCTTGGGACTAGCTGTTTCCGCGGCTATATCGTGTGGGTATTCAAATGTATTAGTGACTGCGCCGTCTCCTGAGAATCTGCAGGCCTTTTTCCAGTTCCTACTAGCGGGGTTGACACAGTTAGGGTATGCGGAGCACAAGGAATTCGAGGTGTTGAAGGGCCATGGAGACCTGAAGCAGTGCATCATCAGAGTGACGATATCGAAGACGCATAGGCAAATTGTGCAGTACATAACTGTGAACTCGGCAGTGACGCAGACAGACTTGCTGGTAGTGGACGAAGCTGCGGCTATCCCGCTGCCCTTAGTCAAGAAGCTGATTGGGGCCTACCCGGTGCTGATGTCCAGCACTGTGCACGGGTACGAAGGCACAGGCCGAGCCCTGTCCCTCAAACTCTTCCAAAGCATGCAGACTCGCGGCCTGCAGCAGCTAAAGATGGAAACGCCCATCCGGTACGCAGCCAACGACCCAGTGGAGAAGTGGCTCAGCGACCTGCTCTGCCTGGAAGCCACCACTCCCCAGACCGTCAAAACAGCCCCTCCCCATCCTGCCCAGTGTTCCCTCTACCGAGTCAACAGAGATACTTTGTTCAGTTTCCACCGAGCTTCGGAGATGTTTCTGCACCAGATGATGTCTTTGTTTGTTTCTTCGCATTACAAAAACACACCTAATGATTTGCAGCTTATGTCGGATGCGCCTGCTCACGAGCTGTTCGTCCTCCTAGGTCCCTTAACCGCGAACTCCAGTCTACCAGACGTATTGTGTGCGATTCAAGTGTGCTACGAGGGCGGGATATCCAAGACAAGGGTGCAGGAGCAGCTGGCTGCAGGCTATCTGCCCTCAGGAGACTTGATTCCTTGGACTCTCAGCAACCACTACCAGGAACACAACTTCGGGGAGTTGACAGGGGCGAGAGTGGTGAGAATTGCCTGTCACCCGGACTTGCAGGACATGGGGTATGGGTCCAGGGCGCTGGAGGAGCTTTCCCGCTTCTTCAACGGGGAGTTGTTCACAGGGGAAAAGGCAAAACCTGCCTCTCAAAGCGAAGAAGTGCAGGAATCCGACTCTCTAGCCCCCAAGAAAGGCCTAGACCCGCTGCTCAAGCAAATCTCTGAAGTGGCAGTGGCCTCTGTCGACTACCTCGGCGTGAGCTTCGGGGTGTCTCAGCAACTCTTCAACTTCTGGAAGCGGGCAGGCTTCCTCCCTTTGTACCTGCGGCACACTGCCAGTGACATCACCGGGGAGCACTCCATTATTATGGTCAAGCCATACCGCCAAGTCGACCTTTCGCCTTACTTCGCTGACTTCCGCTCTCGAATGCTATGGCTGTTGGCCTACGACTTCCGCAACATCCACCCCACTCTGGCTTTCAGCATTGTCGGACATGCTTCTGCAACCGACATGTCTTCCGAAGCCCTGTCCAGACACGTAGATCTCTACCAACTGAAGCGTCTCGAGGCATACAACCGGAACGTGATTGACCACTCTATGGTTCTGGACCTGGTGCCAGTGGTCACAAGGCTGATTTTCGAAGGGAAGTTGAATGTGGAGTTGACGGGCTTTCAACAGGCGCTGATGCTGGCCCTGGGCTTGCAGCATAAAGGCTTGAGGGAAAGCGCGGAGCTGTTTAGTGTGGAGGAACAGCAGGTCACGGCTGTGTTCAACAAGGTGCTGATCAAGGCGGTGGAGCGTATTAGAGCCATTTATGAAGGGGAAATCGGCCTCACGCTGCCTCGCAAGCGTCCCCGTGAGGAGGATCTGCCCGAAGTGCCTCGGAAAAAGGCGCAATAGAGAGTTTTGGTAGCGCTAGTTTAGGTCTATTAGGCGACGTTGACTCCGGCGGCTACGTAGCCACTCTGAGCCTGTACGTCATCAGCACTAATCGTCACTCCGTACGGAATAGTGGGGAAAGTGACCGAGTTGGACGCTATCGCCTTGTTGACCAGCGAAATAAACGTGCCAATGAACTGCTCCAGACCAGTGGCGATGGAAGGACCGTTGAGTTGGCCGACTTGAGAGTTGATAGGGTTGACATTGTCAATGGTGTAGGAACTGATATTGGCAGAGACGGTGGTTCCACTGAGGCCCGCTGTGCCGCTCAAGCTGAAAGCCACTTGTAGAGTGACGGCCTTGGAAAAGCCTGCGTTGTTGGCGTTTACTAGGAGGTCCATGGACACAGTTCCGCTCACAGTAGCGACTCCATTCTGAGTAGTGAATTGGGGCGCGGGCAGAGTGGTGTCGTAGTAGAACTTGATATTCATGGGCTGGGCGGAGCCGTACACAGTGCTGAGGGCGGGGATGAGGATGGAGAGGGTGTCAGTGTCTAGGTCGAAAGGAACGCCTGGAGGCATGGAGGTGAGGGTGTAGGTGTACAGCGCTGCCAAGTTGACTAGAGCCTGGGTAATAGCGTAGTCACTCACTTGGCCTTGGAAGCCTTCACTGAGGGGAGAGCGGTAGGGCAGGCCTGGAGCAGCCTCAGTCGCGGGCTCCCCAATCAGCTTGTTGAACAGCGTTCCGTCCAGTCCTCCAGCGATATAATTATCATTGACCACCATCGGATCCGCAGAAAGGCCCAGGTTGATTTCCAGCTGAGTGTTGGGAATCGCTACCACGGGGCTGAGTCCAGCCAGCAGAGTGTTAAGTTTGGGGATGTTTTGGTCAATCAGTCCGGAAATGGTGGACTGCAGGGAGCTGATTTGCTTGCTGATTTCCGAGTTGATGAAGTTGTTCAGTGCCGAGGGCAGACTTGAACTGACAGTCACTCCTCCAACACTCACAATAGCGGAGTTGACGGCCAACTGCGGCATACCTCCAGAAGTCGCTGTCACAGTCACGTTAACGGCTGCATTGATATTCGAAGCCTCCACAATCGCTACGCCAGTAAGGTCCACCAGACCCATCTTGGTCTGGTAGTTAGCTTGGCCATTTGCATTGATTCCCGACACGGTCACTGTGAAGAAGTTAGGACTCTGGACCTGAATTCCCGTGCTGGCGGAGTCATAGCTGACGGACTTGAGAGTGATGTCAGTGATGAAGATGTGCAGGTCGAAGATAGAGTACTTGAGGTTAGTGGTGTAATTGCCGTAATTGTTAGGGGCTATTTGGATGCCAATGCCAGCTGCTAGGTTGAGGGCGTTGGTGAGGGTGGTCTGGTCCACTGACCCTGTGACTCCTGGATTCTTAGCACTCACTGCTAGAGCCAGCGCAAGAAGCACCACCACCTTCATTATTATCTCTCCAGTCCTAAGTCTTTGTGTCGCTCCTCCATAGAACCACAAGCCTGCCAGTCTCCCCCATCTCTGCCTACTGCTTAACCTAAAGCCCCTCATTCTTCTGATAAATGCTTTGCCGGGCCGCAATCTTTTCCTCTGCGAAGCGTCGCTTATTGGCCCAGTACTTCTCTGCGAACTCCTTGCTTTCATCCTCCAAAATCTTCTTCTCCGCAGTTTCCTGCGAGACATAGACTCCTCTGGCCTTGTTTTCACCCACCAGCTTCAGCACTTTCCGCCTGAACATGAGTCTTTGCTGCTGCCGTCCCTTGGCAGTGAGGAGGTTTTGGTAGCGACGTACAGTGTCCAGGTCCACGTTCTCAGTGAGGAACTTGTTGCGGAGGATCCGGGCGAGAGTAGGACTGTAGTGCCCAGTCACTATTAGCCTGTAGAAGTCCTCCACAGACCTTTCTTCCAGAATCACGGTGACTTGGCTGTAGGGCTTGATAGCGGGGTAGGCTCTACCCCGGGCAGCGTACCTTCTGCCCTTGGCGGGTCTGTTTTTGCCCAGTATCACTTGGCTTATGTATAATCGCTCCCCGTCCAGTCCTTTGTGCACCACTCCATTGTAGATCGCAGAGCGAATCATGCCAGACAGCCAGGGCGCACACTTCTGCTTGAGGTCCTGCAGGGTCGCCAGAGCGTCCAACACGTGCATTTTCCTGACGAGTAGACAGACTTCATTCATCTTCTTCACACTCACATTGATGCGCTTGCGAGTGGCTCTGCTGTACTTGACCTCGGGAAGCAGCTTCTTCTCTTCCTCAGGGAAGCGGGTGACTGGAGGAATGGGGACGGGCAGGGCGGGCTGTGGGATGAAGGAGAAGGAGATGGTTTGTTCCTGTGGCAAGGACTTGAGAATTGGCGTGACGACCAGCTTTCTGTCTGTGAAGAAGAGCGGAACCACGGGGATGGACTTGGCTTGGTTCAGGTGAGCGGAACTGAGGTGATGCCAGAGCCGAGCACCCAAGCGAGACAGCATTATTAAGGAGCTACGAGGAATAGCCAGGCTCGCTGTATTAGCGATTAGAATTGCTAGGGCTACTACCTTTGTGAAGGCAGGTGTAAGCTGCGCCCACAGAAAGCACTATTACAGCCGCGATCAGCAAGGGGTGGGTCACCATAGGGGACGTACTGATCAGTCTCCTAATCACTCCGGTCGTATCTCGAGCCCCTTTACGCGCCCAGACCATCGTCTTTTCAGCCTGAGGGTTGTCTCGGAACTCTATGTTCTAGAGGTGGAGGACTTCCTGGGTAGACTTGGGGTGCAAATATGTAGATGGAGTGAAGACAAGCCAAAGGAGGTCGGACCGGAGGCAGTCGGCGCCAGGCTTGGAAGAAAATCCTGAAAAGACTGTGCGCCTTGAGGACCCAGAGCTAATTAGCAACAGTCGTTCAGGGTATGGAGGCGTTGGGACAAGCGAGTTGGACCGGATATCGGGGCCAAAACACGCCCCCAGTCCAAAGTAGCCCCTATCAAGAGAAGCCAACCACTGGTGGCTCCGCCCACTCAACGAGCAAGGAGACCTAGAGAAACAACTGGACCTGCATACGGGGGAGCGAAGAGGAAGAAACTGCAAAAAAGGTGTGTACCGATCTCTATACGTGGTAAAACGAACCCCGAACAGCTAAAGGCTGTGGTTGAGCGGGAGGAGCAGAGTCAACTTCCAGCGACGTCCGAATAGATGTTCACTGAGGAGACTCAAATGCTAGACGAGTGAAATTTCCAAAATCCTGTCCTTAGACGATTTGGTCATATACCTAGCAGGA
>Ga0247837_1004765_pt1 | contig 21408 bp, 17 predicted proteins | sample LaCtaG_2_FD_187115 | JGI IMG/M metagenome (GOLD analysis project Ga0247837, IMG submission 187115) | Freshwater microbial communities from meromictic Lake La Cruz, Castile-La Mancha, Spain - LaCruzMarch2015_14.5m | ecosystem: Environmental > Aquatic > Freshwater > Lake | place: Spain: Castile-La...
TGTGCTGTGGGTGCTGGGTGCGTGCAATGCGCTTCAGCTTCTTCTTGAGCACTATGAAGTCCAGGTACTTCGAGGCCCACTCTGGGATCTTGTAGAGTTCCAGCTGCGTGCCGAACTTCATTTCTAAAGACGTAGGGAAGCTGCTGAAAGTGACTAATCGAGGGATAAAGACAGGCAGACAGGCTAATTGTCCCTAGTATGCCCTCCACAGAAGGCAATTCCTGCCTCTTTCAGGCATTTCGCCTCTATGCGACCTATAAAACCGTCCAAATCTACTAAAAACTCTCAAATTCCCTTAACTACACACGCAATTCCCAGTACTAGTCCTACTCCAGATGCTCCAACGGCCTCCACTTCATCCTAAACACCGGCATATCGCTAATAGTGGGGTCTGGCGTGTACTTCGCAGGCGCAGCCTCCCTGAGCCAGGCAATATACTCACTCCCCAGCTTAATTTGCTGTCTGCCACCCAAAGTCTTGTCCCGGTCTTCCTGCAGAAAGACCAGTTCCTTCTTTAGGGTCTGCAGGAAGTCTGGGCCCGGCCTGGGCTGTAGTGCAGGCTTGCTTTTGGCTCTATTGGAAAGGAGGGTTTCCTTGATGACTTGGAATTCGGGGGTGAGGCGGGAGTGGACTCTGTGTGGAGGCTACTGGTACTCGATAGCTGAAGACAGACTGGTTTGCGCCCGGAAGTCATTAATTTCCTCAGTAAATATGTGATATTTGTGCTGTTTCGAGACTTTATTTCTGATTCTTCTAGTCATAGTGGTTTTTAACGTCTTTAATCGCGTCCTAAAGGCAATTTGCAGCTTTTCCTTATCTGCAGGGGACAGAATCGGCCCAATAGTCTTGCAAACTCCTCGAGGAGAGGTCGATTTGTGCACGTTTTCAGGCCTTTTTAGGGCTGGCAGCTGCAGTTTTACCTTTGCAAAGCCTTTTTCGAGGCTTGTAGAGCTCTTTTCCTCCTCAAATTGCTCTGGGAAAGGCGGAATTGGGCGTTTGAAATCAGGGGAGCAGGGCCCAGGGGCGAGTTTCCCTACACGAGAACTCGCAAGCAGGGGCTGAATGCGATGTACGCGGCCATAGGAGTAGTGCATCTCTGACAGCACCTCTTTCGCGCGCTGCAAGGGGGATTGAGAGGGAGCGAAGCGGAAAGTAGAGCGCTTGGCGAATGGGCTGTGTCTGGCGTAGTCCTTATAGGGAGAGAAGTGGCTGGAATTGACTGGGTACTGCTTGCCTACCTCCTCCTCTTCCTCCTCCTTCTTTTGCAGTGGCTCCGGCTGCTGCAGCGAAGTGACCAGGAACGATGGCAGTTCCATCTAATAATCGCGTATGGACGACCGGAGCGTCAACCGTCTAATTCATGCAATTCCGTCCGAAGACCTACACGAGATATGCAGAGAACTGGGTCTGCGGACTGTAGGCGGGAAGGAAGAGCTGTACCGCAGGGCAATTCGCCACTTGCAAAGCGACGATGGGCTGCATAGGAGTGTGAGAGGGGGCGGGAGCATAGCACTGAAGGAGTTGATGAGGCATTTGGGGATGGCGACGCCGTCCCTTCGGCCTGCGGCTGCTTTGGCGGAGCCAGGACTGCTATGTGTGTGTAATGGAGCAGGCCAAAGTGCGCAGCATATACAGTGTTCCCGCTGCTTTCACTACCAACACAAGGCCTGTATTGGCCGAGCCGCCGCTTCCCTGCCCTACCAATGTCCTCTCTGCCACATGCGCCAATTGGACCCGTTCGAGACCATTCTAGATGTCGTCCTGCCGCCTACTCTGGTCCAAACCATCGGAGGCGGCATCGCTCAGAAGCAATTCCCCTACTCAATGAACCAACATGGGAAGCTGCTAGAGCCGGGCAGGAGACGAATGGTGCAAGTCAGATGTGTGAAGCTGGACTCTGAGGGGTATGTCCAGAACTGGCCCAAAGAATGCTCCATTCTGGTCAACGGCAGAGCGGTTTATCAGGTCCGCCCGCCTCCGAAGGACAACCCACGGAAAAGACGAGACTCTCCGTTGAACATCACCAATCTGTCTCCCGGGACTAACAACCAGGCTATGGTGTTGAAGCAGAAGGAAGAGGAAGTGTACGCCTTCGGCATTTTCATAGTGGAACAGTCCAACTTGGAGACAGTTTTCAACCGGTTTCTATATGAAAACGTGCTCAGTCCGGAAGCCGGGCGGTCCTTTATCGTCAGCCAAACCAGCGACGTCAACCCGGAGTCCTCCCGCCAGTCCCTCAAATGCCCCTTAACTCGCTACCTGCCGGATATCCCTGCCCGCGGCTGGCTGTGTCGCCATGTGCAGTGCTTCGACCTGTTTCCCTACATAGTCATGCAAGTTGAGGCGAAGACTAATAGGTGGAAATGTCCTATTTGTGGGTCGATTGTGGCACATGTCTATGTGGACAAGTATATAAAATGCATTTTGGACTGGGCGAAGGAAATCCCGGGGTGTTCACTAGTGGAGTTCCAGGCTAACGGCCTGTATCGCCTGATTACAGAGGACCAAGGGTCGGACTCATCCGACGAAGACGAAATCCCACTGAAAAGGTCGAATTCTCCTATATCAGACGACTGTATAATCAAAAAGCCCAGGCTGGAAAGTGGGACTTTCGCCTGGAAAGACTTTTCCCAAGGCCTTTCCCAGGCTTCTTTGCACTGCTCTCTTGTATACCAGAACGCACTCCAGATGAAACTCTACAGGTCCGCACTTTCCCAGGCCAAAACAGTCGTCAAAACCATCCTCAGGCAGACTGACGGAGTCACACATACAGAGCCTATACTTGTAGACTAGGTAATTCAGGCTAGTTAGGCCACTGGATGTAGAAAACCGGGGAAAAGGCCTTTCCGTCGTATGGCTCCAGGCCTAGTTCTCGAATGTATTGGAACAACAGGCCCGCTTTCACTGCTTCCGGACTGTTCGTAGCTATGTGGAGTGCACTGCAAAGCTGCACCCCCTCCCCGTACTCTCCGAAATAGTCCAGAAACTGCACGAAGAAGTAGAAGTACTTCCTCAGCCCGGCAGAGGAGAACAGCTGCTTTTGATAGGCGAAATTCCAAGTTTTGGCCTGGGGACGAGGGAACAGTTGGGGACTTTTAGAGCGGCAGTCAGTGTGGGAAGGACTGGTCCAGGTCTGGGCGAGTTGCCATATAGAATGGTGTTGTGCGATTTTGCAATAATGGGCGTAGAGTAGGAATAGGGCTCTTTGGCTGCGGTTGCAGACCTGAAAGGAGACGAGGGAAGCGTTTGGCTTGCGGTGCGAATGCAGCTTTTCGTACTTTCGCATAGTTTTCTGCTCACCCTTGGCTTGCATTTCCAGGCAAATTCTGAGGCTTTTCTTCATAGATCTGCCTAAAGAGGCAGAAAAATGCTCCCATCGGACTTCTTTACGTCCTCGAAAAGGCCTGGCAAACTGCCTTTCCAGGGAACCACTTTTCCAGCTGTCTACAGACCCCCACTCACTCTGAGCTGTATCCAGCTCCAACTCCTTCCACTCCTTTGGGTAGGCGAAAGGACCTTCAGAGAGGCAGAAAAGAGTGGGATTCGGAGAGGGGATACAGGGCTGGAAAGGCACTGGTGGACTTTGTGGGGGGAATGGGTCGAGATTGGGCTCTAGGAGTCTTAGGAGTTCTTCAGTCCACATGGAAGATACACTTATATGGCCAAAGGAAGGAGAAGATAGGGGAATAGAGGCTAGAGAAGGGGTTTTAAGTGCTAGGGAAGACTGCTTTGACTGTAGGACTTTTACGTATATACCCCAAATAGAGCAGTTTTCTTTCAATCACTGAGGAAATATTCCCTTCTCAGTGGCTTTTTTCCTTATAAGCACACCTTAAGTTCTTCTCGTCACAGTCCCTATCCCTCTAAAATAAGCCCGAAACAGCCCTTTAAAGCCCGCTTTATGAGTGTCTATTAGATGGCAGCAGTCGATTACCAGCTGATCAGTCTCCTTCGACTCAGTCCCTCTCACCGCACTCCTGAAGTCCTCTATCAAATCAGCGAGGCAGTCTCTTCCCTCAAGTTCTTTAGGGAGTTGGCAGCTGACGCTCTGCTGGCCTGCTGCAAAGTGATGCGCGGCCAGCTCTTCCGCAGACACCAAGTAGTCTTCCACTTCGGAGACCCCGGCAGCAGCTTCTACATCCTTCTGCACGGCACAGTGCGAGTGCTAGTGCCTCTGCATCCCACAGGAGCAAACCGCGGGTTAATCTACCGAAAACTGACTTCGGAGGTAGATGAAGAGGGGAAGTTGCAGCTAAGAGAAGTGGCGTTGCTCAGGGATGGGGATTGCTTCGGGGAATTAGCGCTGTTGCAGAGTGAAAACCGCACTGCGACGATTGAGTGCAAAGGGATGGTCTTTCTGGCGAAGATATTCAGGGAGGACTATAACAGAGTGTTGAGGCTGCAGCAGGAAAAGAAACTCATCCAGCAAATTCACTTCTTTAAGGCGACAGCGGCTTTTTCGGGCTTCGGGGATATGCAGCTGGCGAAATTGGTGTATTTTTTCCACGAAAAGCGGTATATTCGGAACTCGGTCGTATATCGCAAAGGCGACCCCAGCATTTCCATATACATCGTAGTTTCCGGCGAATTCGTCTTTTCCGACTCTCAAAAAATCACTATGGAAACAAGTGCTGAAGAAGGCATAAAAATCTCAAAACTACGGCGAATCCAGCTCTTTTCCAAAGGCGCCCACGAGATGTTCGGCGAGGAGGAAATCTTCCAATCTCAGCCCAGACAACTGACCTGCACCTGCGCAAGTGTCAACGGGGTCGTGAACTACATGTCCAAGGAGGAGTTCCTCAAGTGGTGTCAAAGTGAAGGAACGCAGAAGTACTTAGGGAGGTACAGGGAGTCGAAATCGGCGTGGCTGGGCCAACGGGTGCCGAGTATTATGAAGGGGGAGGCTGCGAAGTTGTCGATGTCCTTCACAGCTGTGGGGAAGACGAAGGTTTCCTCGCCTGTGGCCCACAAGGAAGGCTTGAAACGACTTCTAGTGACTGCGGGGACTGTGGGCCGACTACGGCGGCAAGAAGCAGAGCAGCATGCGAGACAAAAGAGCCGGGGAATGCTGCGGTCCCAATCAACCACTCAAGCCAGGACTGATGTATAGTAGTGAAAAGTGACTATTTATCGGAGAGTTATATAGGACGCTTTTGACTTGTGACATTTATTGCACTGGTTTCGGAAGGCGAAGTTCAGGTTCTTGCAGCCGAGGCAGACCCAGTCGCCTGCCTTTTCCCTGTAGGGGCGCTTGACGCCGTCCAGCATAGAGGGCAGGGCCGTTACTTCTGTGTTGCGCTGGACTAGCCGTGGCCTCCACTCTTCCGAGTCTTCACCCCCAAAGTCCAGCTTGCGTCCCACTATCGGTCTCGCCTCAGTCCTTTCCTTCATACACTTCTCTCTCATATACGGGGATAAGGACGGCAGACTGTCGTCCAGTCCCGGCTCCTCATTCTCCACCTCATCCACATACGAAGGAAACACAGAAAACAGCGCGAAGCCGAAGACGGTGGAGCCTAGCGGCCGGGCAGTTTCACAGCGGTTGCACTTAGAGCGGAAGGAGTAGTTGAGGTTGCTGCAGGACTGGCAGGTCCAGTCGCCGTCTACTTTGCGCTGGGAGGGCGGGAGACTTGGCTTGGACATCTTACGCACGTTATGGTTTAAATCCAGCATGAAAAGCCGGGGCGGAAGGGCTTGGAGGGTGGAGCAGGTACCAACTTTTAAATTATGCATAGAGGAGCAGGGGTAAAAGTATGCACTTTTATCCTTTCTATGTACAAATATTGGCCAAAAGCGGCTTCCTCTGTCTCTATTTCGCTAGCTTTAGCACAATCCGCCGTCATACCCTTGCTAATCAGGAAAAGCCCAGTCCTCTCATTTCCGCCGTTAATGGATCTGCAGCACCGAGACCCTTTCCACTACATCGACTCCTTCACTGACCCCGCAGTCCGCCAACTAATCCGCCACCCAACCAGCGACCTGGAAACCACCTTCGACTCCGACGACCGCTGGAAAGTCTACTTCTCCCAGCTTTCCCAGAACTACGAAGCCTACCGGCCATGTGAAAGCGACGCCAACTCCCTACTCCGCGCCTTCGGATTCGCACTCATGGAGTCCTACGCTAGACAATGGAGTCCGTCTCACGACCTATTCTTAGAACTGAGGATGAAGATCGTGGATGAGGAAGGGGAGTTCGCCCTCCTGGAGAAGTACTCGGAACAGCGGGAAATACTGCGTGATTGTCTGGAAAGGGTCACAGACCTGTGTCAGAGAAACCCGAGTATGGCGGTTTACCATGTCCAGACCTTGCTGGGGAAGACGTGGTTCGATGCGGTTTTTCGAGGAGTACTGCGGATGGTTCTACTTAACTACTTGGAAATGCATACTGAGGACCTATCGGAGGAGCTGTCAAGCCTGACCCAGGCGATTACTGAAGATAGCAGCGAATTAAGCGCTCAGGTCCTTTCCTTATTAGCGAGTATATTCTCGGTAACTGTGCAATTGCAGGACTTTTACGGCACGTATGAAGAAGCAGTGCTCTACTCCAGCGACGACAGTAGGCCAATCGACTTCACACTATACAAGCTGGACAGTGGCTATGGAGTCCTGTACAGCCGGGAAGAATTGGGAAGGGACAAGTTCGACCCTGAGACTCGTCGCTTCGACTTAGGCTCGAACTGGGACAACTCCTAGTCTAATCTTCTTCTAAGAAAGCGAAATTTCCCATTAATTGGCGAAAATTGGGCTTTATGCAAAGGCGATTTTTTGATTTGTGGATTTTTCAATAGTCGTTTTTGGAACTGGGATTTAAAGGGTATTTTGAGATATTGAAATTTTGGGGAAAAAGGAGACTTGGCTAATAAGGAAAATCGAGTCAAATATAGAAATGTGGGAAATAGTCCTATTTATAAATATATCCCTCTCACATGGAACTTCAAGAAGGGCTTATTTCAGGCCTAATTTACGATTCTACAGTACTAAAGGCTTTATTCGTCCTCGTCCCCTCCACCGGACCACTAAACGTATCGCTCAATTCCCTCACTAACAGCGATTCCGGCACAATTTCACAGAACAAATGGTAGGAAATGGACTCCAAAGGCTCCTGGTCCTTACCCACCGCCGCAAGCACGAACTTATCCACCAACTTCATACACTCTTTCTGCATTTCCGACCCAGGCGGCAGGCCCTCTAGCAGATTGTTCACATCGTCTTGGAAAATCGCCTCTCCCCGAGAGGCGTAAATGCTGAAAATAAATTTCGATTGGACGATGTCATTCCCTCGTAAAAAGCGGAAAATCGTCCTCAAAAACAGTGGTTTTGTGACTTCCAAATTCTTCGGTCCGCTGAAAACATAGTAAATCCGACTCGCTAAATAGTCGCATTTCGCTCCAAAGACTATAGGGAAGTTCTGCACCATTGAGCTTTCCGATATAACGGCGTTGACTAGTTCCGGACACCTCAGTAGTTGGAACTTCTTGAGCAGGAGATGGCACTCTTCGGTGGTGGGGAAGACGTTCATGGCGGCGGTCTGAGTGGGGCTTACTAGTTCGTTGTAGTAGTTGATGCGAGGGTTGGATTGGAACTGTTGCTCGGCTTCGCGACTGAGGTACGAATCTGCAATCAATTCTTCACTGGGAGGCCTATCCGCCGGCCCAGCGAATCCAAACCCAAATGGATTAAAGTCCTGCAGGCTCACCCCACAAATAAAGTTGAAAAGGTCCAAAATCAACTGCGGTTTTCCGCCTGAAAACTCAATTTTCTGGAAGTCTGTGAAGACTATGGCTTCGGGCTTAGTGGGGTGATAATGCGGCATTTTCCGTTTACTCGAGTCCCCCGAAGACAGCATTTCCCCCCCTCTAGAACTCATCCTGCTCCCAACCCTGCCTCTGTCCTTCTTCGTAGGCACCATCCTGTTCCTCTTCATAGCGAACATCCCCTTTATCTTCACCAAGTCATGGTCGTAGCAGTCCACCTGCCGCATGGCAATAGCGGCAAAGGCGTCCCTGCTGCAGATGTACTTGTCCTGGTTGAAGTCGAAACAGTCGAAGGCGAGCTTGGAAACGCGGTCTTCACGCTGATTTAAGACCTTTTCTATATCGTGAAGATAGTCTACAAAGGACTTGTTGGCTGTAAATTTGAAAAAAGAGAGTATCAAAGTGGTCATATGGGGCGGATAGCGGGTGTTTAGGTAGGAAGTAAAGGCCTGCGGAGTGGCTTTTAGCGTCCGAACCTCTGCATTTGCCTCCGACCCGCATATTTTCCTGAAGATTTCCTCCAGCCCGCTTCGGTTCTGAGCCAGTCTCGACTCTGCATTGGGCAGAAGTCTCGGAGGCGCCTTCAACCCCCCTCTGTGACTGCTCCTAGAGGAAGTGCCGTACCTGGAAGTGGCTCGGGACCGGCCGGAACTGGGGGAGGAGTAGGAGTCGTCTCGACTGTTGTCCCCTGTGAGGGACTTGGCGGCGGCTCTAGGGACTTCGGGGCCGTTGTGCGGGCGGACTGGGTCTCTTTGCTTGGTGCGGAGGCCGGCTTCTTCCCTTTCATCCATCTCCACTATTGGAGCGTTGGCCGAAGGTCCCATCAGCGACCTCGACAGCTTAATCGCAGGCAACTTCCCATTTTGCTCCCCAGTCCATACATAGGCCTGATGCGCAGACAGCGATTTGGCCCTTCCCTTGGGCATGTTGACCCGCGGAGACCTGGGACTGGACCTGATGAACTCGTCGTAGTACTTGTGGGAGTTCAGAGGGGACCGGTCGAGGACGTGGCGGGCGGTCGCTTCCTCGATAACGTACTGCACTACTCCCTTATAAGCTTCCAACTTGTGCAAAACACTGAGAAAGTACGCAGCTTTGTAGTTAATTTCCTTATTCCCCAGCGAAACCTCCGTTTCCTGCAGTTCCAAGCGATGTGCAATCATTGGTGAGGGGGAAACGAAGGAATAGGGTGATTCCGACTCAAGTTCAGAGTCTTCTGGGTCTTCTGAGATCTGGGCGAGGGAGGGCAAGTGGGCTAAACGCCGCTTCAGCTTGGTGCCCAGGCCCAGACTGCCACTTTCCCCGGATTCCATATGTGATAATGAGTAAAGACTTGTTCAGGGCGCTGGATCAGAAGATGCAGGCGATGTAAGGCCTAGCCAGTGCAGGGGAAGCCGGAGTGCACGGAGTGCTGGTCAGTGACAAGTACGGACTGGCCATAAAGACGCATCAAATAGCGCCTGAAAAGTCCGGATTCGCAGTTTCCCTGGCCAATTCCGCATTGTCTTTAGCCAAAAGCCCTGGCGACTTCCCTATCATTTCCGTCGAAACTGCGAATAACCAAGTCCTTGTCAAGACTTCCAACTCGTACACTTTCACCATCGTACGGACGAAGTTCCCAGATAGCTAATCAGCCAGTTTCTCTCATATACAGCGGAAGTGGTGGAATTGGGGCTGTAAGGATACAGCGACTTGCCTTATATTTGGTATGGAGTACCTGTGCTGTTTGCTCACAAAGCCCAAGTATCTCGACTTTTCCTTCCCGGAATTGGCGTCTTTGGCGGAACTACAGGGAGTGGGGTTGCGAGATTTGCTGGGGAAATACAGGGAAGAGATAGCGGATTTGGAAGAAATAAGGATTAGAGAGGAATTTGCGCAGAAATGCAGGGACAATCCTTGCATCTACGTCCACTTTCCAAGCGTCGAAACCGCAAAAAGCCTCCTAAAGCGGTCAATTTGCATAGAAAAGTTCCTATCAGTTTATGCCAGCGGCCCAAGCATCGACTCCCTCCTCAGTCAACTCCTCAACAACCCTGCTTTCCTTCTCCTAATCGCCAACCCAGACCTGTCCTTTTCCTTTTCCATCGACTTCTTCCAAGATTCAGTCCCTCAAGCAGCCAAAGTCCAGCTAATTGACCGCTTCGACCCCTTGCCCATTCAAGGCAAGGTCGACGCTGTTAACCCCAAGCTGAAATTCTGGGTAGTTCGAGACGTTTCCCAGGTATTTTACTTCGGCTTAGAGGCTGCCGGACTGCCAGTCGGTCCCAGATTCTACAGCCAATACAGACTCAGCAAGCGAGACTATCTGGGCCCGACATCGACCGATAACGACTTAGCATTTTTGATGGTGAACGAAGCGCTGGTGACTGAGAAGTCCATAGTGCTGGATCCCTTTGTAGGCACTGGCAGCATTTTGGTGGCTGCGCAGCACTTTGGAGCGCTTTGCTTTGGGTCGGATATTGATATGAGAGTGCTGAAGGGGCTCAAAGTGGGGAAGTCCAGGACAGGCAAAGAGGCGGATATTTTCACGAATTTCATAAATTACGGCCTGCAGCTTCCCGACATCTTGAGATGCGACAACTCCAAGCCCGCCTGGGGCCTTCCCTCCGTCTTCGACGCTATCATCTGCGACCCACCCTATGGAGTCCGCGCCCGGTCTCGCACAGCCGGCAACAAAAGCATCCCCACCCAGTCCTTCATCCCCGACACTCACCAATACGAAAGCAAACAACTAGTGGAAGACTTGATGTCTCTGGCTGCCAGGCTATTAGTACTGGGCGGGAGACTCGTTTTCCTGCTTCCTACGGACCGTTTGACCTATAGCTCGGAAAGTCTGCCGAGGAATCCTTTGCTGAGGCTGGTATCGAATAGTGAGAATGTGCTGAGTAGAAAGACGGCGCGCAGACTGCTGACTTGGGAAAGGGTGGACGAGGTGCAGAGGGAGGCTAGTCAGGGACACTGCTTTTATGAGACTCCGAGGAAGGTTTGGCGCTCTTAAAGCAGACGGTAACTAGTATTATTTTAGGAATTTTCGCTGTGAAATAGCCTCGAAAGTGCTGGTTTTGCCTGGAATACTAAGTCCTATATATAAACCTCACATCCACCCTTCTTTCCCACAAAATTCCCTACGCATCCCATTTACCTACTGACAAAACTCTAATTCTCCTCTTCAGCGACTCTCTAGCCTGCCTCTTCGCCTGCACAGTCCGGACTCCCGCCTGCACCCTGGCCTGTAGCTGCAGCAAGTACTGGGCCAGAACCTGGTTCTCAGCCACTGTGGAGCGCACTGCCAGTTCCAGGGCAGAGCGCTGTAGACAGGTAGGGCAGGTCTGGCTGGAGAGATCGGCCACATTTGAGTTATTCATTTCCCGCCTCCTAGGTGTTAGGGAGTTTTTCCTTCGAATTGGAGCGTTTAGAGGGGGAAACAGGCTTTTGCCCTATTCAGAACCTGCTGCTTCCCAACTGAAAGCCTACTCAATCAGTCCATTGCCTTAGTCATATATCTATTACGGGCTCTCAGCAGCTCTGTAGAAGAGCACATAAGCAGCACTGGAAACCACCCTTTCCGGCCTCATTTCCCTCACAGTCGCATCATCCAAGTCAAACCACCGTCCCTCGTGCTTCGCATAGGCAGTGTAGTGGCCGCCCGCCAGTCCTCCGAAGTGGTTGGAAACTGCATATAGGTCGTAAATCGCTGGCAATTTGCTAGTTTTGCAGTAATTCCGCAGGTCAAAGCCCTCTAGCGGGAAATCCACCATCCGGTCGTCCTTTTGACGGCCACCTCTAGCAGTTTTGAAGCGCTTGAGATGGACTATGAGGACTGGGGGCAGGCGGTAGATGGTCATTTGCTTGCTGGCCTGGACGTGTGCTTGGCAGGCAGAGCAGTACACTTCGTTATCTGCGTCCAACTGCTCGCCCTGGGCGGAGAAGTCCAGACAGTCGTAGAGGCTGTAGGAGCGGCTGGAAAGTTCGTTTTCAGCCCTCTTCACTGATTCTATAGAGGAATGAGCCTCATTTTTGCAAATAGAGGACAAAAGTCGGGACATACTATACTCGACTTCTACGTCTAATACCAAGGAAACCTCGGAATTGTTGCTAGAACGCATAGTAGCCAATATAATATCGTGGGAAATCGGCAAAGAGCAGCTGTCACATTTCGATTTCCCACAAAAGTCGCATTTCGCGTATTTGTCTCGCTTTAAATTGCATATATTTAGCTGAAACAGCAGAGAAGTTGGGTCTTTTTGGAGCCATTTTTCAAATTTTTCCTCAATGTTTGTGTCAAAGTCTGGATTTTCCTCCCTTTTTCCAGCGTTTCCAGCCCTCGAAATCAAGGAAAACACTCGGAAATGGACCTGGTGAAGCGTCAAATTCCCCGGCAATAGGACCAGCCTGGGAATCGTAAAATAATTCTTTCGGTACACAAAGCTTTCCGGAGTCTTCGAAAACTGCAAAAAGGCAATATCAGTTTCCAAGCCATTTTCCGGTATTTCGTATAGAACCAAAGTAGCACATCCCTGGTCCTTTAACGGCTCATCCCCTTCCAGTCTTCCCACCACTGTATTGGAATAGACGGAAAAGAGCACTAACCGACTCTCTGATGTGGCGAGAACTGCTGCTGCTGTGGACAGGATCTGCCTGGCACTAGGACGTGCAGGCAGTCTCAGCCTCAGGCTGTATATGGGCGCTAGGAAGTCGCAGGGCAGGTAATAGGCCGAAATCGCCCGCAGCTCCTGCTTTGCAGCAAAGGGCACAGAAAGCGACAGGAAAGGGTCAAAAGTGAGTGAACTTTTGCGACAAAGAGGACAAATTACCTCAGATCTGTACTGTCCATGGAAGAAATCCACGACCCAGCTCTGATTTCTGCTCAAGTGCAGAGACCAGTACTTCTCCGCTACCTCAAATTCGCTCATTCCTGAGGTCGAAAAGTCCGGAATTACGGGCTTTCGCAGAACTCTGTTGAGGTCTTCGTGCAGGAAGTCTAGAATGTAGGTGATTACTTCGTGGGAGTCGTGCTGGTTGGCGCCGTAGAACTGAGGGACGAAGGAGCTGAGTTCCTTTTTGAAGTTCCAGGGTCCGATGCTGTTTTCGCGAGTGGTCCAGATGTCTTTGAGGAGACTGGCGTAGGCTTTTACCAACTTCCCACCAGTCCCAATAGGATTCCTCTTATTAATATCCGCCACATACAAATCATCCAAAAACACCCTTGTTAAGTCAACAGTATGCGCCAAGCACTGCAGCCCCGAGTTCATATAGCAAGTATTCCCTATATTAGTGAGTCCACATGCCTTTTTCCGTATCTCCGCCACAATGGGAGTGGGTAGAGAGACTGTGTTTGCAGTGATTTGGGCAGGTTTGTGTGGTATGCCGGGTTTGTTGCAGAAATGGGCGAAGCTATCGGACTTTGCGCAATTGGGACTGCAGTAAATTCTCTGTATAATCAGTACCAATTTGCAGTTGCAGGGTATTCCTTCGCGAAAGAATTTTTTCTTGCAGATTTCGCACTTACTGCGTTGAGAGTTCCTTGCAAAGGACCAACTTTCCCCAGGCCCCTGGGCCTCTGCCACCAGCAACTGCCCTGCTCCCAGACCTGCCTCGTCCATGTCCTCATGCATCTCAGTCAACCTCCCCCCTGGAAACTCCACCAACTGCGACTTTTCCCGCGCTTCGATTTTGCCCTGCAAATCCTCCCAATTGCTCTGAGTGTCCAATTCCCAAAGGGATAGTCCCTGTGTAGCGGAGAAATTAGCTGCTTTGAGACTGCAAAGGATGCGTTTGACTTGCCCGTACAGGTTTGAGACCTTGAGCTTGCGGGAGGTGTACAAAGCCCTGGGCGGGAAAAGCACGTAGCCAGGCAGAACTATAGCCAGTTGGAGTTCTCGTAGGGTGATTTCGAGGGTGGTGAAAGGGCCTTTCTGTTGGATGCTGTAGCGAGGCACTGTGGAGCCGGGCTTCACGCCGTACTTGGTGGAGAGGACTTCCCAAGCATTTGGCGGGAGGGCTTTAAAGTCCTCATCCAGCGTCATTGCCTGCCTAATCACTGTATCGCTGGGCGTAGTTTCCCCTAAGCAATAGTACTTCTCGCTCTCCAGCAATATATCGCTGTTATCAATTTCTCCCGGAGACTGCAGGTCCTCAGTCTCCCCGGTCCTGTCCACCAGTCCGTGGTACATTTGCCAGCGGCGGAACCACTTCATTGACACGAGATACCACTGAGAGCCCGCACTAGGCTGGCCACTGCGGTCTAGAACCACCCCGGAATTGCTGTTAATGTAAGTCTCCACTAACTTTGCTTCGTCTAGACCGCTGGACTCGCTCATATTTATAGGGAGAGAGAGGCTAGACGAAGCTCGACAGTAGCGAGTTCTTGCTGAATCCGCTGCACTTCAGTGTAGTTCGCCCTGCCCGCCGTCATCCCAACTGACCTAATCCTGTCCTTCAAATCCCTCAACGGAGCTCCTTCCGCCACAAAAAAGCCTCGATTCACCCCAGGAGCATGCAAAAAGATAGCATCGCATTTGGCCAACTCCGCCTTATGAGCAGTCAGAATGGCTTCAATCGCTTCCTGGTGCTTCTTCTCCATTTCCCTGCGGACAGAGGACCCAGCGGAGTGGATACTGCTGCCAGAGTGCTTGTCCTTGGCCATTTGCCTGCCTCCCTGCTTCTTGCGACTCACGTAGCGGTGGTCGCTTTCGTGGAAAAGACACTTGCTGGAGCGGTCAAAGACACCGAGAGCGAAATAGCCCCCGTGGCAAAGGATAATTCCCCATATGCATTGCCCTTTGTAGCACCTCAAAAACTGCTGCTTCCGCTCCTGTGAGTCCATTTCTTGCTTATCCGCCACTCTGCTAAGCAGCGCCTTTTGCCTCTTTAGCAGGTCGTTTGGGTTGCTGAAGTCTATGGGTGCAAAGCGACCTTCCGCCAAATGTGTGAAATCCGTAGCGATTTCCTCCTCTTCCGCCTCATTAACGACAGTGGAAGGCACTACCAGAAGGTCTCCACATTGATTCCGAAACAGCGATTTCCCAGGCTCTGCAGACTCCACAGGCTCATAATCAAGTGCAAACACCAGTTCCGGGTACCACTGTTTGTCCTCCACAATCACTGAATTCCCTCTCATTCGCTGGAATTCGTCAGAGGCTATCAGTCTTTTTTTCCACTTCTGGTACTTCCGCAAGGCGTCGAACTGAGGCGTTAGCGTGGGCTTCAGGACTGCGCATATGTCGGAGTTGCTTTGAGACAGTGTCACTCTTTCGTAGGCTGTGAGGTAATCTGCCACAGCTGTCCACCCTTTGAGTCTTTTGTCCATATTACTGCCTGCTACTAGGCCTTAGGAAGGCTTTGATTTAGCCTATAGCCGGGTGAAGGGGGAAATAAGACTGCGAAGTCAGCACAAGGCAGAAGTGTATATGGGAAATGTAGGATATCAAAGGGAAAAGACATCCGAACTCAAGTAGTTTGAGGGGAAACGATAGTGTTGGTGCAGGAACGGCATAGTGGCAAGTCAGAATAGGCTAATCAAGTACTTTCTACCTGAAAATCTCATTTGAATGCTATGTTTGATCTTCAGAAGCCGCCAAAGCCTCATTGACCAGTCCTCGTATGTACTCCGCCTCTTCTTCCTTGCTCTTCGGGGGACTGAAGAAGTACATGAAACAGACCAGCAGTCCTCCCAGCGCCAGCGCTAGCACCACTTCTTCCATTTACCATACGTCGAAGCAGGACTAGGGCCTCCCGCTGAAAGCTACTACCAAGTTAGCTATTCCTCTGTGTCCTGCGTCTCCTTCAGGAACAGCGCATGCATTTTCTCCAAGTAAAGAGCGAACTGAGGGTCGTTAACCGCGGAATAGTACTCAATCACTTGCTGATAAGCATTGAGTAGTCTGGAAACAGCCTCAGGCGTCTCTCGGACCTTCACGTATCCTTCGTATAGCTGGACTTCTTCTAGTAGTTCCTCAATGTGCACGTGGGATAGGGCGGTGGCAGTTACGTCCTCTTCAGCGATCCAGTGGCGCGATTCTTCAGTAATGCCAAGTCGCTGCATGTTACTGTTGATTAGCTCCAGACACAAGTCGGTTTCTTGCACACGGAGAGTTTGTTTGCAGGCGGGAAAGTCCTCCAGTGCTTTCCAGTGGAACGTGAGTCTGTCTGGCGTCTGTCTGGACTTGGTGATTCGCTCGATGGACTGGAAGTTGGCCCAGCTCAGGAGATGACCGTAGTCGCGATGTTCCAAGGAAGGCTCTAGGAGCAGGATAGCCACTTCCGTGACCACTAGTACTCGCATAGGACTGGAGTCCAAGTCCACTTCCAGACTATCAAAGGCGCGTATGTGTTCCTTCCCTCCCCATATTCCTAACTTCATCGGATGTCCCAAGTGCAAAGCGCCGACATCACTCAACTGGCTAAGTGACAGAGTAGCGACTTTGGCCTGTGTGGGGGTTACGAGAAAGGCGGGCAGTTGAGTGATGAGTTGGTTCATTGTCAGACTGGGACTCCACTGGGTTCCAATCACTTCCTTCAGTATGTCCCGCCCATCTGCCAGGGATGGCCGAGCCAACGGCGTCCTACACAGCACTTTGGGCGCCTGAAAGGGATAACTGCCCTCCAGCAGTATATCGAAACAGGCTAATTCCGCCTCAGAAGTCTCACTTTCCGCCTGGAAATCCACTGAAAGGACCAGACCGAAGGGAGATTTGGCATGAGTGACGGAGAAGTTGGAGGGCAAGTTGGCTAGAAGCTGCAGTTCTGCCTAAAAATCACCTTTTTCCACTCGTTTCGACTGGATTTCGGAGGTAAAGACCTGGGCTGACGCCATTTCAATATAGTACCAAATAGACCAAAATTGAGCCTTTTGCGCACAAATTCCGCCCAAATTCTTACTTCAACCAATATTTCGAAGCGGAGAACAGAGATTTAGCAAATTTTAAAGGAAAATTCGCTTTTAACCCCAGAAGATTGGCCAAATCCTTTGTTTTTTGCTTTAAAACTTGGCTTTTTGGTCTCATTTATGACTTTTCCTCGTATTTCTACAAAATTGGGCATTTCTCTGAGTTATGCGCTGTATATTTATAGCTAATTCGGCATTATATCAGATTCTTTGACGAATTTCTCCTTTTTTGCTGTATCGCAGTTGTTTTACGAGTATTTTTGCTTTTTTCCTGGTACAAAATCCCTATTTCTCGTATAAGCTGAATTTCCCCTTTCGAAAGCGGCAATTATCAATAAGATATCAGCGACTTTTATCAATTTTTCTAGCAAAATCCCCCTAAACCCGCTACCTGCCAACAAAGCTTTCATTCCCAGCAATTATACCCGTCTCCCTACTTATACTAACCTTTTCCAAGCCTTTGCTCGTGATATCCCCCTACGAATTGCAGAAACAGAGTGCGAAGGCATAGCTACGGCATGTTTAACGACCTAGGTCGAGCTGCTTGATGAGTCCTGGGTGAGTGGCAACGGTCCTGAGCAGTTCTTGCAGTGGCGGCTTGTCGGCTTTCTGTGCAAGGTCTGCGAAGACAGCGAGGAGTTGCGCCTCCCCCAAGTTGGCGGTGAACTTGAGCGCCTCAGGCCCAGGGGGCAGCAGGTAGACTGCAGCGGCCTTGAGCAGCACGTACCCCGCCCGTTGTTTGTCAGTAAAATACTTAAGGTATTCGCTAAAGCTACTTTCCTGGGTGGAGTTCGAGGCCTCAAGTGCCATCAGTGCCAGTACCTTATTTTTTCCAACTTCAGAGAAAGGAACCCGGTGCGTTATATTCAAATGGTGCAGGTTGGGCGGGAGCAGGTCTTCACTGCCCTGCAGCAAGTAGGCATCCACGCCTACTCTGCTCTTCGTTGTGCGGGACATGAAGCCCGACCACACCATGTCTCCAGTCCTGGAAGGGGAGGCAGGGAGAGGTACAGGGACGGCAGGGGGCTCGGGCTGTCTGGCAACTGCAGGCACTGGGGCGGGGGTAGACACTGGGTAGGAGTAGGGCCAGGACGGGTAGGAGAAGGCAGGAGCGGGCTGTTTGTTCTCCAGGGTCATGATGATGTTCGGCGACTCCACTAGTCTCTTCGCCAGTTCCAGTGCGTCTGTCTTCTGTACGGGCTTCTTCACATTGGTGGTGTTCTTGAAGGACACTTCCAGTGCAGGGTCGCCCAGCTCCCCGCGCTTCATGCCGTCCTTGTCGTCCAGGTACAGTTCTCTGCGACAGCGAGCGGCTTCCTCGCCAGTTTCGAAGTCGATGAAGGCGTAGGGCTGGTGCACTCGCTTGATGTGCACACTCTTGACTCTTCCATAGCGGTTGAATATCTCCACAAGGCGGTGTTCCGAAGGGATGGTCTTGCCTGCGGAGTAGCCGATATAGAGACTTTTGAAGTTGTTGTCGTCGGAAGGGTTGAAGTTGGGGTCCTCCACAGTCCTGCAGTCGCCCAGCATGTCGTAGCGCCGGTTGGGGTCCCCGAAGGTGACTTTGACGGGTCTGCCGTCCACCATGAGTCCGCGATGTCGCTCGAAAGCCACAGTCGCGCAGGTAACTTTCCTGAACTTGACGAATGCAAAGCCTTTTGACGAGAACATCTCAATGCTTTCAATGCTACCGAAGCCTTTAAAGGCCTCATAGAGCAGCCTTTTATCCGTGACAGGGGAGATGTTGCCTACCCACAACTCCCGCGACAGCAGCGTCATCTCGAAGTTGGCAGGCACGTCGCAGAGGTGGTAGGCGTTGGGGTGGTTGTCGTGCACTAGCTCCTGTATGCGCTTCTGGTCCATGCTCGTGAAGTTGTGCGTCAGCATGCACCAAGTCAACTGCGCATTCTCCTGCAAGGCCATTAGACTAGGAGTCAGAGCGGGGGCGGCAACTGGCGCCTTCAGCCGCGACTCGCGACTCAGACTCACACTCATGCCGGTGGAGTTCAGTTCCTTCAGAGCCCGGTTGGCCGCTTCACGGGACGACAGCACTACGAAGCCGTAGCAGGTTTCCTTCAGGGGCTGGCCGTTGGAGCCCTTGCGAATGATGCGGACGTCTTGCACAGGTCCGAACTTGGAGAAGATGTCGGAGAGCTGCTGCTGGGGGAATGTTAGAGGGAGATTAGACACATGGAGCTTAACAGGCTCCTCCGTGGGCTCAGGAGACCGGCTCCGAGACCGGGACCGGACTGTTTGAACTCGGGCTGTCATCTTTGGATTATTACAACGGGTGGCTAGGGCCGCTAGAGGCTGGCCTGATGGTGCCTGATAGGGACAGCGATAAGCAGCACAGTTTTCGCTAAAACTAGACTAGACAGCTGTGTCTGTAGCGCTGGTCTTTGCAGTAGCGGGCCTGGTCACTGCATTGCCTGCTAGATACTTCCCAAGGCGACTGTCACTGAATCGCTACATTTCGTCCCCTATCTCGCGTTTATCATAGAAATGAACCTGACCATCGAGCAGCTGCAGGTGCTGAGCGCCCGCCTGCCTCCAGGGTACCTGCTAGAGCCTACGAAGCCTGTCCTACGCGAGTCTTCCCTGGTCTCCTCCCAAAGTCTCCCCGACTTTCCCCTGTCCACAGGGAAAAAGGCCGTTTCCCCTCAGTTCTTTAATACCTCCGGCGGTCGGCCTTCTCGTTCCCAGATCACTGAAGGCTTTTGCCAGCTATTCACTATACTTGCAAAGTTGAAGAAACACCCTGGCAGCGTATATTTCCAAGGATCAGAAAAAGAAGGCAGAGACAACCAAGAAATCAACCTGGTAGTGGTCGAGGGCCGTCTGTTCAGGGAAGAGTATGAGACCGGCTGGCAATTCGTGGCGGACCTGAGACGTATGTGTGCTGAGGGGGTAGCGAAGTGCACAGGAGACAGCCAGACTGTCAATGCGGTGGCTGTCTTTAGAAACTACTTCGAAGGACTCATGAAGAATTATGAAAACATCGTTTTGACTCTGCGGAAGTTGCAAAAAGTCAACCGGGAAGAAGGTCCGAACCCTGCTTTTCCTGAGGAACGCCGAAAGCTTCTTATACTGAAAATCAGGCTATTGGAGGAAAAGTACATCAGAGGAATCGCTGAGACTCTGCAAGCCACTGAAACTGAGCAGTTCCTGGACAGCTTGGAGGAACGCTTGGGAACTCTGCAGCCTGCGGCGCTCAAAGGCTTGGCGCAGCATGTGGAAGCCTGCTTAGCCAAGTCTAGGAGCCTTCCTTGGTCTCAGTTCGTCCCTGCAGAGACTCAACAGGAGGAGAGGCTCAAGACAGTCCAGGGACTGCTATAGGAGTAGAACCGAAGGTATCAAATAGGCTGAATTAGCTTACTTTGCCCTGAAGACTGAACTCTCTAACTGATACTCGATCTGCTTTGCAAGCCATTTGTGTGTATTCTGGCATGCAATATACATCCATGATGAAAGAGATATTCAAACGCGCTACCGGAATAAACCGTCTTGCAGAGAAATCGCACAAATAATGCTAATAATTCGCTGCATGTTTCTCTTTCCCGCGTAGATTCCCTGTTGTCACTCCGTTTTTGCATAGAAAAGTGGGTCCTCTCCCTTTCCCATGCATCAATCAAGTGGCTGGACTAAGGGAGAAAATAGATCCTGTTTATAGGGATAGAGAGGGCTTTGGAATGGGTATTTTTGATTATAATTGACCCATATCTCTCATAGCTTCCCACTTCTAAGGTTTTCCTACTGCCAGATATAGGTCTCTAATGGTGTAACTGGGGTAATTCAGCAGCAGCAAGCCAGGGTAGCCCATAGAACCTACTACGGCTGTGCCAGCTGGGCCAGCGGCAGAATATGACTAAGGTAGAAGTCGTGCTCTGGTCTGCCTCTGAGTCTTTCCGCAGTCTCCAGCGTCACCGGCAGCCACTCCAAACCCTCAATTTCCCCTTCGTCCTGTACCGCTCCTGTCTCCACCACTGTCGCTACGAAGTATCGAGTCTCTCGAACCTTCGCTTTGCCCGCTGCATTCGTCTTCGTCCTGCAGAATAAAGGCAGTGCTTGGGCCTGGGAGGGATCCTCAGTCCAGGCAGATTGGCCGAGGAACAGCACAGCGGAGTGGCCAGACTCTTCCTGCAGTTCCCTACATGCAGTCTGGAGGTCAGTCTCTGCAGGCTCTTTGTGTCCTTTGGGCAGGCCGTAGACGTGGTGCTTGCGCTTTAGCACGAACAGTACTTCAGGGAGAGCAGAGATGTAGCGAAAGGGAACGATTCCTGCGGTGAAATGCTTGCCTTCCACCATTAAAGCGGAAATATGTGAGAGCGCTCTGTTTAGCTAGTAATATCTGCTTGCTCAGACTTAGAAGTTGGTGGGAAAAGCTTTGCAGAGGGATTTGAAGTGCTGACAAATGGGTGATTTCCTAGGCTTTCGGGGCAAGTTAGTAGAGTACCTAATGCTACTGTGCAATTTAAGATAATATAAATGCTGAAACATGCTTATTTGTCTATATATAGCCTCTTGTATTCGTTAATTTGCCATAAATGTCCTTTTGTACTTATATATTAATATATACAGGACTCAAACTAGGAGATTTTAATGTACTTTGTAGCAATTTTAATCAGTTATTTTCCAACATTCCAGCTCCTTTCTAGTGAATTTTGAAAAAAGGGATTTACTATATCTACCTTATCGAGTAATTCCAAAAAGACAAGAAAACGCACTAAAATTATTTTTATTTGCATAACTACGTGTTGAGCTTGCTCT
>Ga0247837_1004770_pt1 | contig 21395 bp, 14 predicted proteins | sample LaCtaG_2_FD_187115 | JGI IMG/M metagenome (GOLD analysis project Ga0247837, IMG submission 187115) | Freshwater microbial communities from meromictic Lake La Cruz, Castile-La Mancha, Spain - LaCruzMarch2015_14.5m | ecosystem: Environmental > Aquatic > Freshwater > Lake | place: Spain: Castile-La...
GAGAGTGAGGAGCCGGGCAAACAGGTGGCGGAGTTGGAGCGGAAAATGAAGGAGTTGGAGGGAAAATATGCGGTGCAGATGGAGTATAGTCGGGACTTGCAGAGTCAGTTGAAGCGGGCTTACGAGCAGCCAGCCTCGAGTCTGCCGACGTCCAAACGCATAGAGGAGTTGGAAGCCAAGCTGCGCACCAGCAGTGCCAAATACGAGGAAATGAAGAGGCAAATCACCGCCCCTTCCAGCTTCCACAAGGCCAAGGACACTCCCAACTCCAAGGACAGACCTCCAAGACCCAAAGCAGCTGAAGAGCCGCAAAGCTTCAGGTCGTATTCCATTAAGGAAGAGAGTGAAATCGCAGGGAAAAAGAAGGTAAAGCGGACTAGAAGTGTGGATAAGCGAGTGGGGTCGGGACAGAGGAGGAAGTCGTAATAAGGCCAATTGGGCCGTAGATATAGCCAAGGTCTCCGCTAGATTCTATGAGTAGCAGTAATGGGGGAAAACTGGGGCAGACTGGCTCTCAGCGGAGGTGCAGGCGGCCTGGCAGGCGTCTTCATCTCCTTCATTGTGAACTGCACTTTGGCTGAAATCAGCATCAGTCCTTTCTTCTCACTGGTGAGGTGTAGGCAGTACTTCGGGGTGCTTTTCATCATTGTGGGCGGGGTGATGATTTGGCGCCTCAGTCAAAAGCAGCAGGAGAATGACCGCAAGCGAAACTACCTCCTAGCCCTTGGCATCTGGGTAACTGCCTCCGGCTTCCTCTGCTTCATGCTGGAAAAGGACTGGTTCGTCGGCCTCGGCTGGCACACGAAGATCCCAATGTACTCAATCCTAGGCGTAGCCGTGTGCTTCGCCCTGGCCTTTTCCCTGATTGACCTAGTCAACTACCTCCTCAGTCTGTGCCAAGACTCGCCCTCTCCCTTCATCTCCACCCCGCTTCAGTTCTACCTCCTCACCAGTATCTCAGTCCTGATGGGACTCTTGTTCGGGCTGATCTTCGGACTGATGGATATTGAAGACTCCAGCAGGTACCAAATAAGGCTGGCGCTGATGAGGGAAGAAACGTGGTGTTACCCTATAGGTAAGGACTAGACAGGGTTTGGGATGGGGGGTGTGGGAGGTTTGGGGAATGAGTGGCTGCGCACTAGGGACTGGAGGAAGCCGCCTGATGAGTTCGAAGATGAAATATAAGCTTAGAATTCAGGGAAAGTTGCTATTTATGGTTATTTCTGCGTACTTGTATCAGTTCCTTTCTTTTCCAGTTACATGCATTCTCTCTGAGACCCAGGCAAAGGTCACAATTCTCTATCTAAGTTTCACCCAAACATGCAAATAAGCACTACTCGCAATGTACTAAAATAGGAATTAGCCTCAGTTTATACCTAAATAGCCTATAAACAGCTCTCCCCAAGTCCCTCTAGCTCTGCTCCTAGCTAGCAAGCAGGAGTCTACTGAAGCTCTTTCATAGCACAGTGACTTGCAGAGCAATTTAATGGGAAACTGCGTAGGGAAAAAGAAAACCAGACCTAGCGACACCTATGACACTCAGAGTATGGAGCGCCCGGCCACTGCTGCCCTGCGACGTAGACTCTCCTTCTGGACCAGTGAGACTCCAGCCCCTCCCCTGGCCAGCACTGAAGCTGCAGTTCCCTTGTCCTCCCGTCCTTCCCTGTCCCTCTACGGCTGCCACAGTCCCAACCGCCAAGAGAACTACGACGACAAGACTCCGCGCATCTCCGGCATCAGCCTCGACAGTCTGAATGCAGCGGGAGTAGCAGTGGCCTGCAAGAAGGGAGACAAAGGCTTCGTCAATCAGGACGACTACTGTATGGTATTCCGCAGGAAGAGGCTGATATTCGGAGTCTTCGATGGACATGGAGAGTATGGCCACTATGTGTCTGACTTCGTGCACTGCAGACTGCCGGTGGAGTTGGTGGATAGTGCAGATATCAAGAAGAACCCGAAGAAAGCTATGACTGCGGCCTTTGCCGTCACTCAGCAGGCCTTGCTTTCGCACTGCAAGCAGTCAGATGCTCTATTCAACTGCCAGTCTTCGGGCTCTACAGGCACTTTAGTCTTTTGTCGTAAGAAGAAACTGGTCATTGGGCATGTCGGGGACTCCAGGGCGGTGCTCGGGAGAAGGCTGGAGGACGGGGAGTATGTCGCTATCGAGCTTACGCACGACCATAAGCCCAATTTGGAAAAAGAACGTTCGCGCATACAAAGCAAACATGGCGAAGTCCGACAAATGCCTGACGACTGCGATTATAGGGTGTTTTGCAACGGAAAGGACTACCCAGGTCTAGCGATGAGCAGAGCTTTCGGGGACATCGCCGCCCAGGAAGTTGGAGTCATCGCAGAGCCAGATGTGCGTGAGTACAAAATCAAGTCCAACGACGAGTTTCTGCTCATCTGCACTGACGGAGTATGGGAGTTTCTGAGCAATGAAAACGCAGTGAAAATAGTGTCTGAGCACGGTAGAGAGCAGGGGCAAAAGGCAGTGGAGAAGCTGTGTCGAGTTGCGTACAACCAGTGGTCGAGAAGATGCGAAAACATGATAGACGATATAACGGCGTTGGTGGTGTTTCTGCCGAAGGCTGGCTGTCCTAGCTATATCAGCTTCACTGGGGAGTGGGCCAGTGATTCAGAGTTGTCGATGGACTCGCATAGTTAGGGTAAAGTTGCATTTAAAGGGTGCTATACTAGGACTAGTAGATGGCTTTCTATCCTAAATGGGGGTTTTTAGGCTTGTACTGGAACACTTCCCTACTGTCTCCCGCAGAAACTCCGCCTGTACCAATAAAGCAAGGAAAATAGAGCAAAGCGACTGAAACTATAGCGGGAAACTAATCCAGAGAACTGACAAGGAACGCTATCCCCACTGCTAGTCCCAATTTCCCCTATTTCAGCTCCCATTCTCTATACTTTCCACCTCTTCCTCCCGCAGTCCCACTCTTTCTCTATTGATCCATTAATTCCTCGAAGCACACCAGCTGTAGCTTGATAATGTCAGCACCCACGGTAGTGTCTAGCAGCCGAAAGCGGTCCTGCTGGTGTCTGCTTCTCCTCTGCTTGCCTCGAAACTCCCGCAAAGCCAAAGTAGTGGTGACGAAGGAAAAATATGAGAAGCGGCAAACAGATGCGAGTATGAAGAGTCCCTCTGTATCAGTAATTGCGGGAGTGGAGGCGTCTACACTGACTGTAACTGCCGGTCGGCCTGGGCCTAAGACTCTGCAAGTGCGGCCTTTGACGCTTGAGTCGGAAGCCTCAGTGCTGAGTTCGAGGAAAGGGTCTATTCTGGTGGCCAATAGACCACTGGGCGAGTACGTCTTCCCTAGAGTAAAGAAGTAAGATGTAAGGCCGGGCTTATAATGGCTTTATTGGGGAAGTTGCTGAAGGGCAGGTCCACAAAGGCAAAGTCTAGCTAGGCTCCCAAGGACTCTGTAGGCCACCGCAAGCGCATAGTCCGGGCACGTGCGCAGCAGAAGACGGAGGAGGAAATCAACAACGACCGGAAGCTGCTTCAAATCAAAAAGGACAGTCTGCGGGATATGCTGCAGGAAGAACTCAAAGTCACGGCCTTCAACAAGAAGAAAATCATGAGCGAGTGGAGAAGAATCATGAGGATCGCCAAGACAGACGAGTTGAAGCGGGAAATCGAAATCTACTCTCAAAACCACGAAAGAGAGGTAGACGCCAAGGACGCAATCCTGCAGATGCTAGACCGAGACCTGGAAGAAGCCGAGGAACAGTACCAAACCGCTCTCCGCAACCACCTCATCCACGTCGACAAGCTGCTCGCTCTGCAAGACGCCCGTCTCCAAGGCCTGGGCGAGGAGTTCAAACGCGACTTGGACATAATCCTCGAGGAGTTCCGCACTGAAAGACAGGAAATCGTGGAAAACCACAGGATGGAAATGAAGGAGTTGCTGGATATTATGCAGGCGGTGGAGGAGGAGGAGAAGAAAAAGCAGGATGAGGCGAAGAGTAATCATGACTCGGGCAGGGAGGAGACGAAGAATAAGAACAGTGAGGACTTGGTCACGCTCAATACGAAGCTGGGCATGATTGCGGAGAAGGTGGAGAGAGACTTCGAACACCAATACTCGAACTACGAGCAAAACACCAAGCAAATGGCGGAGGAGTACAGCAGCATGTACGCAATGGACAAAAAGGCCTCTGAAGAAATCAAGAAACTGCACCGCAAAATCGACTATCTGAACGAAGAAATCGCCAGTTGGAAGTACAAAACTCAGCAAAACATGAAGGAATGCCAGGCCAGAAATGACGCACTGCGCAGGGAAAAGGCAAATGTGCTAAAGCATTACCAGGAATTGAAGAAGAAAATGACGCAGTTTCGGGAGAATGAAATCAGGAAGTTGAGCAAATTGACTACTGACTCGAGGAACTGCACTTTGAAGCTCAGGGAATTCGTGGCGATGGGGGAGCAAATTCTGAAGTTGGCGGAACTGTGCAGGAAGTTGGAGGATGAAAAGGAAAAAGTGCTGCCTTTCTACGCTTCCGACGCTGAAGCGAAGGCCGAGGAACAGCGCTACCTGCAGCAGGACCGGGAACAGCCCCCCGCCACCCAGGGCGAGTCCGTCCAGTTCGATTTGGGAGAAGGTCCTCAGGTGGACAGTGAGATCATGCGTCTGCTGAACCCTGATGTGGTGTATGAGGAGTTCAGAGAGCTGGAAGTCTTCTACAAGCGCTTTAACAAGGTCTTGCTCGACAAACTGGCCTGCGAGAATAAGAAAAAGGCGCTGGAGAAGGAAAACAAGTTCTTCAAGAACCTACTGAAGCAGTATTTGGACGGAGTGTCAGTGAACGAGGACGTAATGACGCAGGCAAATCCACTCTTCGTGGTGAACAACCGCATCCAGCTGAATCGGCCTCCCGTGGAGCGGGAAGGCCGGCAAACCGTGGTAGAAGCCGCTCACGTGGTGCAGATCAGAGCCCGGGCAGCCATGTAGCTAACATGGGTTCGTCCATTCCTAGTTCTGGGGTTGGAACCAATATGAACTGGTACTCCTATGTCTTTTGGCTCTACAGCTGGGTCAGTGTGTTGCCGTGGGTCTTCATCATCACTCACCGCTTCCGCCGTCCTGCCAACTACGACTCTTTCCTCAAGCGTTACCCGGACTCCTCTAGTCTCGACCTTTTCATACACTTCTTCGTGCTGCCCTTTGTCCTCTACTACATATGTGACTCCATCCAAATCGCATTCCTCCTGCCCTTCATTTCCCCGTGCAACTGGTCTTACCTCATGCACCACCTGATTGCCCTAGTGGGAGCCAGGTACATGTGTTTCCTACCCCACTACCCCTGGTTCATCCTGCTCCCCTTCGGCTGGCACTCCCTTCTACTGATGCTGCCAGGGGTGAAACTGCTGAATTACGGCTATCTGGTGACTCTAGCTCTAATGTTCCTAGGACTGAACACCAAGCCGTGGAATTTGTATAGCATTTATAGGAGATACACATACACCGGGTATGTGCTGGTGGCGGTGCCGCTGGTGATGTTGTGGTACAACGGCTGTACCAACAACATGGCCAACGTGGAGGTCTAGCATAGTAAAGTAGGCTTAGGTCTTATACAAGAATGGAGTTACAGGAAGACCTGTATCAGTGGGTGAGACTCTTGGATCCAGACCTGCCGGACATAAAGTCGATTGAAGGGGTCGTGGCTTTGACCCAGCCCGCCCTCGAACAGCTCTCTGCAGGCTTCGCTGCATCTCAAGCTTTGAAGAGTCTCGGCCTGCCCACTACTCCCTCGCCCTGGCTCTCCGGCCTGTCCTGGCTGCAGACTCACTCCCCCTCTGCCCCGCCTTCCCTGTCCCCAGACCCTCTGCCCGCCTTCAAAGCCATCCTAACTGCCCTGTGGCAGCGCTCCTCCCCCTCTCTCCGCTCCGAAGCAGCCCTGTCCCTGCCCGGCCTCGAGACTTCCAGACACTTGGCCCAGAGCCGCACCTGCCTCGAGTACCTGCTGCTGTCCTTTTGCCAGTCCTTCGGAGTCACAGCACAGCAAGCAGCAGGACTGCTCACACAAGGAGGGAAGTACTTCGCTTACATACTGGGACGAGGCTTTAAAGGCGATTTCAAGCCGGTAGTGGCTTGGAGCCAGGCCATATGGTCCTCAAAAGCCACTCTAATTGCCTTATTGAAGCAGGAGCCGGACTCGTTATCCCTCATACTGCCCCTAATTCGCCCCGGGCTGCTAAGTCGCGAACTGGACATAGTGCGTCTGAGCAGCGGCTTGATAACAGAAGTAAGCAGAGAGATGCAGTCCAGACAAGAGGAAATTTGGACCTGGTTTCAGGGTCCTTTGGGCGGAGTGGACGCTGCAGTGATGGCGGCCAGGAGGTTTGGCAAGGAAGTGGTGAGGGAACTGGCGGGGATGATGCTGGAAGTCAGCAGGGAGCATACGGCGGAGCTTATGGCGCACAGGATTAAGGCGGAAATGCCGGATTTCGAAGAGTACATCCGCCTGATCTCGGAACTTATTGCCCAGTACACTCAAGCTCCGGGCGGCCTCGCAGCCCTGCGCAGTACTGAACTGCTCGCCTCCCTTATTTCCGTCTGTCTATCTGAAGCTGACAGTAGTCCGAAGAAAAGCCTGCGTCTCACAGCACTCAACCTAGCCAGTTCTCTGTGGAGCCTGTTTCCTGAGGAAGCGGAAAGAGACCCATCCATCAAAAGCTCAATACTGGCCCTATTCAAGCGAGGATGTAGGGACAAGTCCGCAGGCTTTTCCCACAGCTGCATCGCTCAGCTCTTCCACCTCCTCGACTTCTTCGCCCAACTACACCACTCCAACTCCGGCGTCCTGTTCAACCTACTAGTCGCTGTGCTGCTGGATTCCTTCGGAGAGCCAGCCCGCAGGTCCTTCCTGCTCAGCAACTTCCGAATTTCCCTCGAGCGCAGTCCAGGCTTCCCTTTGGATGTATTGGTGAATGCAGTGGTGAAGCAGTGGGGACTGAGTGAGGAGCTGGACTTCGACTTGTCTGACTTGGAGTTCTTTGTGGAGGTGGCGGAGGTGGAGAGACTGGGACTGGAGACGGCGGTGGTGCTTGCGGACTTGCTGGGAAGGGCGTATGTTAATAAGACGGAGTGGGCCACTGCACTGCGGATTCCGTTTCTGCTGCTGTTGGAGAGATTTCGGGAAGAAGAGACTTTTCGAGAGTTTGTCTATCGCTTCAGCAAGGTCAGTCTCTCCTCCATCCTCTCCTCCGAACTGCTGCAAGTCCCTCAACGTAACTCCCTCCCTCGCTACATGAGCCAGCCAGTGCGTCTAAACCCCACTCTCTCTGCAGTCACTGTATTTGAACTCACAGCTCAGAGACACCTCAAACATATGGTTTTGGACTTGGTAGATAGGTGCTGCAGGAAGCAGGTGGGGGAACTGAATGAGAAAATCAAGGAATTGGTGGCGGGACAGGCAGTGAAGTATAGGAAAGAAAGGGGGAATTTGCCGAAGGGCTGGATTGCGATTTTGAACTCTATTGGGAACAGTCGCGAAATCCTCAACAATTACGAAGCGAGCCGTAGCCAGATAGTACCTCGAATGCCTTCAGTCCCGCCTGTGGTGGAGGCACCGCCTGCACTGCTGCCTCTGCCCGCTGCCCACTCCACAGAGCGCAAGGAACGCAACCACTCCAGTCCCTTACCCCGACTCACCACCTCCTCCACTCTCCTCAAGGTGCCTTCCCACCCTCTTCTTGACCTGTCCTGCCTCGAAACCACTGCGGAGGACAGGGCCCAGACCCAGGTCCTTTTCTGCAAGTTCGGCCGCATGCTGAAACAGCTCTTCAAGACCTATGCAGGCTCTGGCTTCCACAGGAAGGGCAATGAAAGCTTCCAAAACCAGGGAGAACGCACTTCTATGATGTCCGAATCCGAGTTTTCACACCTTATTAGAGACATGGGCATTTCTCAAGCTGTGGTCAGCAAAGTGCAACTTATCGGCCTTCTGAACAACTTTTCCCGCTCCCAACCAGAGTTCCCCAGTCTGACTTTCCCTCAATTTCAAGATTTACTGCTGAAAACTGCACTTTTGGCCTACTCCACTTCAGATATTAGTGGACTGCCCGCTGTATTCTCCCTCGGACGACTGCTAGTCTGCTTCCGAGCTAATGTAAAGAAGCAATTTGATGTGAAAACCTACGACGAACCCTGGCTCATGCCCGGCGACCAGGTAGTTTTGCGGAAACTCAACGCCGATATCATCGAAAACAGCGAAATTCCGCTTCCTGCAGGCTTCCGCAGGGTCAGAGACCAAGACATTGCCATAAACTACCAAATATCTCCGCTGATTTCCCTCTCATCAGCCCACAAAGTCAGTTTGGAAGTGCTGGACGGCCTGCTGGAGGCTCAATTCGGAGTGCACATATTGGAACCAATGGTGGAAATTGTGGGCATTTGCTATGTTGTGTCGGAATTTAAGGTAAAAAGTGGGGATTTGCTGTCGAGAAAGCCGACAGTTTACCATATGCCGGACAATTTGCGAGTTTTAGTAGTGAAAATGGCGCAAAGGCAGGATTTCAGCACAGTTCAAGAGTGCGCGATGCTGCTTGACGACCTGCTTCTAGCCCTCGAAAACGGCTATTCAAGCGTAGTCCCCCAACACCACCCCGGCGTCACCCTCGAAAAGCAGAAAAAACTGCGAGAAATCGAGTCCAGTATGCGGAAAAACGAGTTGGAGCGGGAAAACCGCCGCAGACAGCAGAACCAAAGGTACATGCTGGACGTGGCTATCAGCATTGAAGAGAAGCGGAGTGTAGAGCGCAAGGAAGCACAGCGCTTACAGCGGGAAGAGGAGTGAGGGATATACAGGACTAAGCGGGAACTGCTGCAGCGCAGGACGGAAGTGCTGAAGCAGCGCAGACTGCAGGAGAATGCGAAGGCGCTGGCGCAGTGGAGGGAAATAAAGAGTGTGCTGGTGCAGACACACAGTGCGCTCAGTCCTGAGGAGGAGGCCAAGGCGAGGGAGCAGAAAAAGGCCTTCATGAGACGTCAAAAGGAGAAACTGGTGAGGGATAGGCAGGGCCGAATCGTCGAGAAGAAGAGGGCCGAGAAGGCAGAGGCACAGGAGAAGGAGGAAAGGGAGCGGAGGGAAGGAGAGGCCGAGCGGGAGGACAAAAAGCGCAAAATCCAGGAAATGCTAGAGGTGGAAAAGGAACTGAGAGACAGGGAAAACAGCGTTCGACAAGAATTCGAAACTCTCTGGTCCCGCAGCGAAATCCAATCCGTATTCCAGCCATTCCAGGCTTCCCTCCAAGTCCTGTTTTCGTACTTTGCCAAGAAATGTGCGAAGAGTCCTCTGGAAGTGGAGGAGCTGTACCTGAACGGACTGCTGAAACTGGGGCAGGAGTTGAAGGTGGTGCCGGAACTGTGTTCCAAGGAAGTGTTGGTGCAGGTGTATAGGCAGGTTACTAAGGGGAAGCAGGGGCCGATGGGGTTGGCTTTGCCTGACTTTATCCAAGTCCTGCTCCGTCTGAGCGCCATTTGCCAGAGCCAGCTGAGTCAGCTCTCCAGCGACTCCCCAGCCCAAAGCTTCCCTATTGCCCAGTGTCCTCCGGCTACAGTGCTCTCCCTTCTCACCCACTTGAAGGTGCAGCAAGACCCTAAGCGTATGATAGATCAACTAAAGTCTTAACTTTACTGTGGATAATTAGCGACTTTTGTGGGCTAGGAGACTAGGGGAGACTTGGATTTGGGGGAAAGACTTCATCAGGTCGGAAGCAGGGCTGGAAAGGAGACGCTTTAGTTTCCCTCGGGAACTGAGCGTTCCTGGCTTCCGTCCCTGCTTGAGCTCGAGTGGAGACTTCCGATAAGTCGCGAAAGTGCGCAGAAACGGCATTGTTTTGATTGGGAGCAACAGAAGTTGTGGGAATTTCCGTCCTGATTGGAAACTCTGCGTAGGCGACAGGAGCGAATAGGAAAACATACGGGAATGCAGGTCGAGAACACTTTCTACAGTCGTGTTTGTCCACATATCTCTGCGATTCAGGTCTGAATCTGGGGGATTTGCTGGGAATTGGGCAGGAATTAGTGGATTTTGGACTTGTATGCAGGGGGAGCTGAGTGTAGTTCGAAGGGGCTTGATTTTCCTCTTCTTGGGCAAGTCTCCGCCTTCTCGCAGTCGTACAGCCCTGCCCGCCAGCATCAAAGGCCTCGGAAGAAAACTCCCTTCCATCATGTCTAGTCCTAGGCTTTACCAGTCCTCCATGACTCGATTCTCCACCTCGTCCTGAAACAGGCACTTGACCGTGACTTCAGGGAAGGGGAAGGCGGGGAAAGGGCCCCAGACCCTCTTGGCACTGGGCTTCTTGGCCTGGTCGAGCCGCTCTGCAAGCCACAGGTCGTACTCCGTCTTCTTCTTTCGGTACTCCTCCTTGGCCAGACGCAGATAAGGCACCATTTCCTGCGAAATCCGCTCTGATAAAGGGTCTTCCTGCTCCTCTAACTCCCTTAGTACTTCCTTTGCCTTGGCCACTATAGCGTCGTCCACTGGACTTCTCACTTCCAATGGCAACTCCTCCATGGACACCAGTCGGTACAGTACCAAATTTAAATAAAACGCCCGCACGACCTCACTCCAGTGGTACAGTAACAGCTTCGCCTCAGTCCCCAACACTCCTTCCAGCACCACTTCCCGCTTCACATCACTGTGCAGGATCTGGAAGTTCCTGTATAGCAGCCACAGTGCATGTGCATTGTTCAGACTCAGTTCATGTGTCAAAGTCAGTTTCAACCCTGCGGTAAACACACTGTGGTTGAAGGAGGAAGGCAGGGTGTGTCCGTTTTCATACATGCAGGTCAGCCATTCGTTGATGATTCGGTAGGTTTCCTGCACTGCTTCGAAGCGGTTTGCGTTAGTTTTCAGGAAAATGACGTGGATGAAGACGGAGATGAGTTCGGGGTTGTGCAGGAGAGCTTTGGAGGCCTCGACTAGGGCGTCGGGGTAGGTGAATAGGTCGCGTTCCTTCATTTCGAGCAGGAAGGTCTTGAGAAGGACGTTGTAGCCGGGGAATTCGTGGTAAGGGACAGTTTTGTGCACGAATAAGCGACGTATATCCGTCGCCCACTCCTTAATGAAGCGGAAATATGCAATTCCGCGCTTTTCCATGCGTCCCTGCCAGCGCTCCTCATTGAGCGCCTGCATATATTTGGGGTCATCATCCGGCGGCAAGAAGTCATAAAAGAATTCCTGCCAGTTAAACATCAGTGGAAAATTGGCCGACTCCGTGATGTCCTCTTCCAAGTCGAACAAAGTCCCACGCCACTCTGGAACCCGCTCGTACGACTTCTTCTTGAAGGCACTGAGCAGCTTGGCTTTGAACTCGGGAATACGGAAGTAGCACACTGCGAACATGCCTTCGCTGAATTCCTGCACTTTTGGGTCGGTGCCTTTGAGGTTCATCTTGGATAGGGCGAGGGCGAGGACTCGGTGCATGAAGCTGCGGTAGCGGACTGCGATGGCTACGCGTTTGGCTTGTTGGGCAGGGTCTGCCACTCTCTCCAGCGAAATCTGTCCCAACTCCAACTCCCCCCTCCTCATCAAGTGCATCAACGCCTCACAGTAACACCCTCTGACCTCATACGCCACCACATCCGCATACTTGACAATGTACTCCCCCACCTCCAACAGCAACTGCTGTGCTTCCTGTCTCACCGCTTCACTACCGTACACATGCGATATCGTCGCTTCCTTATCTGTCTCCTTCAGCTTCTGGATGAGTTCAGTTATGTCCTTGGTGTGGGTCTTTATCAAGGTACTGCGGAAGTTGAGCACTCCGGGTTTCGCAGTGAGGTATTGGCGGAGAGTTTCGATCTGGGCAGCGATTTCAGTGAGGTTCTGAGGCAGGGCTTTGGAGCGCTTGGAGCCTTCCATGGAGGAGGCGCTTTGGATCTGCACGCCGTCTTCTGTGTTCACTCCTGCAATCAGCTGCGCCATGAGGGGGAAGTTCTCCACGAGGACGGTGATGGAGATGGTCCCCACCTCGCGGCCGCTGGACCAGAGACGCTCAGCCACTTTCCGCTCAATCTTGGCGTCTTTCTGCGTAAAAGTCGTCTCTACAGTGGACGAAGTGTCTCCCCTTTCCTTACCAAGCGTAATCGTCTTCGACAAAGACCGTCGAACCGCACTGATCCGTTCATCCTTCAGCAGCTTATTGAAGCCAATCCAGCACTCCCCATGCAGGACCTTCTCATCAGTTTTCTTATGCTTCCAAATGCGGAATTGGAGCGAAGCGGATTCCAAGGCCTCGATAGTCGCAGGGAAAGAAAGGCGCAAAGCGGTATTTGGCTGGAAGTCGTCCTTGGGAAATAGCCATTTTGGCTCGTCGCAGACCTCGGAATGGCCTGTTTCTGTGTCTGTGGAGGCTGCACAGCGGATGCTGAGAGACCACTTGCCTGCTTCCATGTGGTTCATTGTGCATTCGATTCCCTGCGGAACTACCTGAATTATAGTCCGTTGCAGCACCTTTACGTCCACTCCCAGTCTACCTAGCTGCTTTCCTCGGCTGTCGTGGAAAGGGAAGCTTTGGTAGGACGGCCCTACCGTAATGTACCATAGTCCGATGCCCAGTTGCGCGATTTCTCGTTCTCCTGAGCCGAGTAACGTCACCACAAGCTGACTTTCTTGCAAAACCACCACAGGTGCTTGAGAACTGAAAGTCCACTCACTTGCCCACTTGACATCCGCGCCATTCTCCCAACCAGTCGTAAACACATTCCGTCCCCAGGCTATCCTGAGAGCATAAGTGCTCTATATGGCATTTACTGGGGTCAGTCCTCTGACTTTCAGCCTTGATATCGTGACTAAGAAGTCGTACACCTCTGAAATGTCGATAGGCAGCTTATCAGGCGGCTTGGACATCGCTGGTCCACTGGGCTTGGACTGTTTACCAGACGTACACCCCATCCTTTATCGCGAAATGGCAATAACTCGGCAATGCTAGTGTGGCTGCTCCTCGCTATGACCAGCGCCCAGCACTTCCGCATGCCGGAAACTATCAGTGAAGAGGACAAGTTCAACTTCCACCAATTAGTGCCTCAGAATGCTCGCAACATTGCACTGCTGAGGTGGCCAGATAGCCGCGGTCACTCCTTCGTGGTCTCCCGGCCTATCCAGAAGGGACTTCCTGTGCTCGTAATGGACCCGGAATACATCCTTACCAGTTTCGATGCGTATCCCTGGGCGCCACTCTTTGAAGACGCACCAGCGCATATCCAGCTAATGGCCAGACTGATATATGAGAAATTCGAAGGAAACGAGAACTCGCTGATATACAACTACCTCGGCACTTTGCCCCTGGAGTACCATTTGATGGTCAACTTCACCAACTCCGACTGGCAGTTATTGGACAAACACAGGACTTTCGAGCGAAGAATCGTCGATGTAGTGGACGTAGTCAATACCCACCCAGTGTTCGTAGACACTGTGAAAAACAGCACAGTGAGGAGCGAAGTGCTGGAATTGGAAAGCTGGAAGTGGGCCTATTGCACTGCGACTTCCAGGGCTTTTGCAATAGGGAGAGGACTGTGGAAGCAGCTAAAGGGCTATGCGCCGGTCCCGGCCGACAACTTCTACGAAGGACTTGCACTTGCGCCGTTTCTAGACTTGCCGAATCACTCCCCGTTGCCACTCAAATACCGCCACAGGAATATGGCCATTGAGAAGCCGTTTGCCTTGGGGACGAATCCTAGAGGCATGTATCTACTGGCGGATAGGGATTTCCCTGAAGTCGGCGTGGAGTTCACCTATTCCTATGGCAACTTGACCAACTTGGGACTTCTAGCTCAATTCGGCTTCATTCTCGACAAGAACTTGGACGATATTTTCCCAGTGTTGACTCCAATCCCAGGCCCTTGCTTCGCAATAAAGAACGAAGAAGCTTGCGAATACATAATGCAGGCTTATGAGTTAAACACAGACTTGCTCCACCACGTCCTCACAGCCATCGAGCCAGAGGCAGACCTCATCCCCGCCTCTGTCATACTGGAGTACTATGAAGACCTGCCGAGGAAGCAGATGACGAAGGGGAAGTTCCTTGCTGCTTTGAAGCAGTATAGGGAGCATTTGGTGAGGATAAGGAGGGAGGAGTTTAAGCAGGCGCTGAGGACGGCGAGAAGACAGCTGGCGGAAGCTCGTGAGGACCGGGAGAAGCTGCTGATACGGTATGGAGTGTCAGAGAAGGTGCTGGTGTATGAGCACCTGAAATTGACGGATAGGACGCTGCTAGCGCTGGTAGCAGGAGACCTAGCCCTCTAGTTAGCGAAGCCTTTAGGTCGCTACCCCCGGTACATCTCCGGGTACTTGTGCCGGTACTTCAGGATGTCCACCGCCACGTCGAAGTTCCGCAGCGTCAGCAGCCCCAGCACCGGGATCAGCGCCACCTTCACGATGTTGCTCGTGTGACCGAACAGATTGGCTCTGCGCAGGTACATTTCATACGAGAGTGACGTAGCTGTGATGGCGTACAGCAGGCCTGGCACTGCCACGAACTTGAAGTTATTTTTGCCTGGGTACTTCCGGTCCTGCCCCATCTGCTTGTACTTCGCTTCCCACTCCTCATCACTCATCTTCATATAGGTCTTAACGCGGTCGTCCAACTCTTCATATGCACCGCGCTCATCGCGGTTGCCGGCGCCCACGTAATTGTGGTCTCTGAAGAGCACCATTATTACCACTGACTTAGACAGGCCATCATTGCCTGCCTAGGACCGCCTAACTACAGGGAACAGCCTGGCCTAGAGAACACGGATATAGAGAGATAGTGGCGGCTTGGACAGAGAGTAGGGAGACTGTTGGTGCGTGATGGATGATTTCGATGGGATATTTGGGAAGCGCTAGAGAGGCTGGGTCTTTGCAAAGGAGACTTCTCAAGGGGCGAAAAGCCCTGCGTAGGGTCGTGCATTGGTTTTCAGTCTTCAGAGTAACTGAAACGTAGGTCAATATCTCGAATTGTCGTCTGTCTTGAAGTGGACTCGAAGGCAGGCCTTTCACCTTGATATTTCCTCATAGTTACTCCGTTGTTTCACACATATAACAGCCACTCATAGTCCAATCCCCACCCCTAGGAAATCCTCCTCTACCTTTATCTTTAGATTCCCCGGTATCAGCGAGTCTAGTATTCTCTACTTACTAGCCAGTCTTGGGCGCAAGATCCGGACACATCTTCCCAAGCGATATAGACGTATGGAAGTCTAGGACCAGTCGCTGTGCAGGCTTTGCGAAATGAGGCACGAAGTCTTCCTGGTAGCCGGAAAGCATCTTTTCAGGGGCGATTATCCAGCGGCCGAGGTTGCGGTGGCCCAGGATTAGCGCTTGCTTCATCTTCTTCATGTCTTCGGCTGTGAGGGCGGACCCGCGGACTACGTGGGGAGTGGTATGGCGTTGAGGCGCGGGACTTGGAGTTTGCGCCAAATGGTCAATATAGGGCTTGCGAGCAGGTCGAGCAGATACAGGCGCAGCCAGTCTCGCCCCAGGCTTCCATGCATATTCCCTCCTAGCCTCTGACATCCGTTTCGACTCATTATTGGCCAAAGCAGCGGAAATGGACCGAACACATTCGAGTACCAAGTGGCGATACCCCTCGTCGTCCCCTAGGTCCAGCCATCGCTGCAGGGCTTCCAATGTGTGGTCTTTCAGGAGAGAGGAGTAGCTGAGGTCTGCGAGTTTGCGGTAACTGAAGAGAGCGGAGTTGCCGGAGGCTGGGGAGTTGCCTTGATATTCCATCTCATAGGTCGATTTCAGTCCCCGACGATTCAAAGCCTCATTCGTATTTAGCTTTTCTCCCTCAAGCCATTGCGTTTTATCCCTTCGCTTAAATTTCCGTTGGCCGTTTGTCTTCTCCACAGCACTGATTACCCTGAGTCCCTTTTGCTCGTTCGCAGAGGAAGTTTGCAGCCACTTCGAGGCCTTTTCAGCGACTTCAGGCCGCAGCAGTCTGTGGAAAATATCCCCGAGCTCCTCAGTCGCCATTAGCTAGGGGAGAGACAGGGGACTAAGCTGGCTGGGAGAAGCGGAGGTAGTGGGGACTGACAGGGGAATAGTGAAGGGTTTTAGACCAATGACCAAGTGACTTCTCTACTCGTTTCTAAGCCCTCCTCCTTATGGCTAACTGTTCCGTCTACCGTAGGACATAGTCCCAGCAGACGATTGCTATCCGCACCCTCAGGAGAAGGACTGCAAAGGCAGACTTCGCTTAAGATGCGTGTCCATTTTAATGACTCCCAGACACTGAGGCTTTCAGAGTAGTATGGAAGCCGACCCTGAGCTAATTGTCGCCCAACTCGTCAACATGGGCTTTGACCTGGGACAGGCAGTGCAGGCGTTGGAAGTCACTCAAAGTCTGTCCTTTGAAGCTGCGTTGGACTTTTTGACCAGCGGATGTCTCCCGGAAGCCTCTTCCCAGGCCTATCCTCCACCCCGCTCCTCACCCTCCAACCCTCCTCCTCATTCCTATGCCCAAGCCTCAGTTCCCGAATGCATAACTCACTCCTCAACAGACCCTAAGCCGCTCCTAGTTGACCCCGACCCTGAAGAAGACGGAGACTGGAGCGCGGGGGAAGACAAAGACTCCTACGTGCAAGACGCTTTGTTGGACCTACGCACAGGCAAAATCGAGGAAGAGATGGTAGAGTTGGTAAAGCCGGACCTTGAATTCGTGGTGGAGTCTGTGAAAGTGTTCGAAGTGATTGAAGGGACAGTGCATGATGTGTCTGAGACACTGGGGTTGTCGTTTGGACAAACAGCACGCTGGCTGCAGCAGTATCGCTGGAACTCGGAAGCGCTGTATGAGCAGTTTTTCAAGAAGCCAGGGGCGTTCGTTTCCTCTGTTCCCTCTGCGTCTCCAGCGCCCTCCACTGGCTATTGCCCCATTTGCGACCGAAACCTACCTGCCAGTTCCATGCAGAGTATGGAGTGCGGACACACTTTCTGCAGAGACGACTGGGCGGAACATATAGAAACCAAGATCCTCAGCAACCAAGCGGACCAAATTCCGTGCATGCAAACAGGCTGCAAAAGCCTTGTCGTCGACTCAGACTTCGTCAAACGGGCAGTTTCGCCTGCTCTTTACAGGCGGTTTATTCAGATGGCTGTGCAGAAAATCGTGGATTCGCACCCGCTATGGAAGCGGTGTCCGGCTCCAGGCTGTAACTATGTGTTCAAACTGGACGGCTCACGCAAAGACGTCCGTTGTGTATGCAACTTCCCATTTTGCACCCGCTGTAGCAGTGAATCCCACGTGCCTTGCACCTGTCAAATGATGGTAGATTGGGTGAAAAAGAACAAGTCAGAGGGGGAAAGTGCGAATTGGATTCTTGTGAATACCCAACTTTGTCCGAAGTGCAAGTGGCCGATTGAGAAGAATGGCGGCTGCAATCATATGACTTGCATGCAGTGTCATCATGAGTTTTGCTGGATTTGCAAGGCGAATTGGGGCGGACATGGAGCTTGCAATGCCTATAAAGAAGACCCGGAAAACAAGAAGCGAGAACAAGCGAAAGAGTCCTTGGACCGATACATCCACTATTTCCAGCGATACGAAGTGCACGAGAAATCCAAGCAACTCGACACGAACCTGCGCCAAAGCGCTGTCGAGCAAATGATCGAACTGTGCGCTAATACCTCGGTAAGCACGAAAAACATCGATTTAATCGCGAAAGCAACGGAAAATCTGATCGAGTGTCGGCGGATTATTAAGTACACGTATGTGTTCGGCTTTTACCATGAATGTGTGCAGAGAGAGAGGGAGTTGTTCGAGTTTCTGCAGGCGGAGTTGGAGCGGTCGACTGAGGAGTTGTCAGGGATATTGGAAAAGCGACTGGGAATGGACATGCTGGATGAAGTGCGGGCCAAGTCCAACACTGCAGGGAAGTAAGCCCTATTCAGCCGTCTGCGCAAGCTGCTAGAAGGCATTGAAGCTGGACTCATCGGCAGTTCTCAGGAACGCTCCAGTGCTGTTTCTCAGTACCGCCCGGGGGGACAGCCTCAAAGCCGCAAGAAAAGACGCTAATTAGCATTCTCAGGTGCTCGTTTGCGCAGAGTAGTCCCCAACTCCGCAGCAATCGCTGTGAACTCCATGTCCTCCAAGGCTTGCAGCACGTGTTCCGGCCTCAGGACCATTGCCTTTTTCTTCCCTTCCTTCGCAATCGCTTCCGCACTACGGCTACCTCTTACACTGTTGCTATTTCCAGCAGAAACAAAGTCCCAGCCAGGCTCAGATTCTCCTTAAAGTCCTTTGTTAGTATCGCTTGTGAGTCCAACGCTTCCTTAACGATCCGCAGTACTGGGGCTTTCGGTAGCGCCAAAGCCTCCAAGTCTTCCATATTATCCCGGCACTGGGACTTGCCTGGCTGGACTCCGGCTGTGTCTTTGTGTGGCCATAATATGGAAGAAGGGGAAGTGAGGAGTAGAATGGAGCGGGCTATGCGCAGAATCGAGGACTTTTACTTTGGAGACGATGAGGCTGCTGGGGAACGTATGTTCAGTCGCTTCGCAGGCAAGCACGCTCGCCACTTCGCCCCGGGAGTAGCAGCAGAAGAAGGGGAAAACAAACTGGAGTACACCACTGCTTATGAGGAATTCGTGCAGTTGTATGAGGGCAAGCTGGAGGAATTTATTGTAGCGGAAGGTCTTACGGTGGAACGCTTTTTTGAACAAGTTAAGAAGGATGCGAAGCAAGATGAAGACACCGCCGTGTTCGTACACGTGATCTTGGCGCTGGCCGACTACGGCACCTTCGTGGACATGATGGCTTCCTACTGCCAAGAGCACCCTCTGCCGTCTAAATAGAAATGGGCTCATTACGAGATCTCAATTTCCTCAGTCTCCCCACCTTACAGGCGCCTGTCCGCAGGTCCCAGTCCACAACTCTCTCCCCATTAACCCAGGCCATCCAGGTACTACAGGAACACCCGAGTCGGCGGAAAGACCAGCAGCTGCAGATGTTGGCAACTTACTTGGCGGATATTAAGTTCTTTGTGGAGCTGACGGCGAGGACGCAGACGGACGCGGTGAAGACTTGTTGCAAGTACTTGAAGCATGAGGCGTGGAGGAAGGGGGAAGTCGTTTTCCGCCGAGGTGACCCAGGCACCCAATTCTTCATCCTTCTTTCGGGGTGTGCAGGCATCTACGTGCGTCCTACTCCCTCCTCCAACCTGGAAGACCGCCGCACCGAAATGCAGGAAGTCAAGGAAGTGCACTCAGGAGAGACTTTCGGAGAACTCGCACTGATTACCAACGCCACCAGGGCTGCAACTGTGCAGTGCAAAAGCGACTGCCACTTTGCTGTTTTGGACAAAAAGGACTATTTGCGGATTTTGGGGAATTTGGAACAACTGAAACTGGATGAAACGGTGGATTTCCTGCTGTCACTACCATTATTTAAGGGCTGGGGGAAGCAAGCGACTCAGCGGATTTCCTATTATTTCATACCCATTAAGTACATTCGAAAGCAATTTGTATATCGAAGTCGCGAAAACCCGTCTCACGTCTACATCATCTGGTCCGGGGAATTCGAGTTCTGCCAAGACATCGCAAAGTCAATGGAAGGCATCAAGCAGCCCAAACTCGGCAGCAAGCAGCTGTTCCACAAGTACCAAGTGACCATTCTAGGCCGCGGAGAGCTGTTCGGAGACAAGGAAATAGTGGAGGAGTGTCCGAGACTGTACACTTGCAGCTGCCTTAGCACTGTGGGGACTTTGTTGGTCATGACTAAGGAGGACTTTGTGCACAGGGTGCTGGCTGATGACGGGAGAGTTAAGTTGCAGCATTTGAATGCAGCGAAGGCGAATCTACGAGAAGCGAGGGTGCAGAGGCTGATTTCGCTGAATTCCGGGGACCCTGTGCCCCTTGCTACTGTGATCCCGGCGCCCAAATTGCAACTCCGCAAACATACAGTCTCAGAGGTGAACCCGAAACGCAGGAAAAAGGAGATTATGGAGGACTGGCGAAATGTCCTGAGGAAATTCACTAAGAAAAAGCAGATTTATAGAGAAAGAACTTTGCCCGACCTCCGCCCCACTATCAATGAAAACCGAATTTCTGCTATCACTCCCATACTAAAACTTCCAGAAATGCGGCTTTCCTTCTTAGCTCCTATCAGTCGCAGTAGCAGCTTTGTGAATAGCCCGACTCAACAAAGCTATATCCTCCAGAATGAGGACTCAGGGTCAGTTGAAAGGTCTGGCAGCATCAAATCGGACCATGGGGAAGAAGTGAGAGCAATGCTGTCCAGGTCGATGGAGAAGAGAGTTTCCCTTGTGGCTCCCATCCACAGCGTAAATTGGTGCGATTCTTTAAGAAAACGTATATAAGTAGAGTGTTTAGCAGAGTAGTGTTCTACGGCCATGCCACCGATTGCAGCTCTGCTGTATCTGGAGTCACAGTTTACTGGGCGAAATTCTCGAATATCGAATTCTTTACACTGTAACTTCTGGGCTAATTGATCTAAACTGCTGATATCTCGCAGCATTACATTGTCAAGTTTAGAGGCTAGTGGACAGAGTAACCGGGTGAAATAGGCATATTTATAATATACCCGCCTTTGTGCTCTGTGCGAATTCCGCCCTGCTGAATCGGCCTGCTTCTGCACCGCTCCTGAAACATCAATCTGCGCGACCTGCCTTGACAAGCACATACTCAAAAAAGCGTAAGCGACCATAGAGTGGTCGCTATTCCTCGCTTCGATACGAAGAAAGACTGAGAGCGCGTAGAAGTCACTGGCCTCAAGTTCCGAGGAAGTTCTTTTACAGACTGCTCGAATTGATTGAGCTATACAGGAATATGACTCCATTTTTTCAATAGGCAGGTTACTCAGCTGACAGCGTGTGGCTGCTACGGGTAGACAGGAATGGCCATTTCCAGCAACGCCATCTATGCCTTTTAGCTCCGCTAGCCTAGCTAAGAACAGCCAGGCATCTATAAGTAGACAGTCTGGCGCAACCTCTAATCTATCCCAACAGGAGGTTGAAAGTTCTTACAATACTGCAAGCACACCTTCAAACTATTCTGCAGATGAAGGCCCAGTTCACCTTTGAGACTGAAGAAGGGCTATTGGAAGTCGTCAGAACACTGCAAGACGACTCTCCTATACTGACATCTCGCTACGGAAATGCATTTCGATCGTTTACAGAGCAGCCGAAGCCGTTCACCCACTTTGAATACAAGATAGAGGCTATCCTCCCTCAGGAAGTCGTTAGCCTGCATTTCACACTACACCCACATCAACAATTGTCCCTATTCGCGTCTCTCCAAGACACTCAAGTGACACTATTTGATGTTACCACCAAAACAAGCACTGAGCAGGTTCTCGAAATCGATGTAAGTGGAGGATATACCCAGTTAGATGCTAGAACGTTGTTTGGCGGACATCAAAGTACTCTCAGTGG
>Ga0247837_1004774_pt1 | contig 21386 bp, 19 predicted proteins | sample LaCtaG_2_FD_187115 | JGI IMG/M metagenome (GOLD analysis project Ga0247837, IMG submission 187115) | Freshwater microbial communities from meromictic Lake La Cruz, Castile-La Mancha, Spain - LaCruzMarch2015_14.5m | ecosystem: Environmental > Aquatic > Freshwater > Lake | place: Spain: Castile-La...
TCGGGATCGCTCCCTTGATGAACTGGACAATTGCGACTTTCATACCTTGCCCGACAGAGCGAATCGCCATTCCGAAGGAGGCTGTCGATTTTCCTTTGCCAGCGCCAGTATGGACGATGATCAAACCTTTTTCAATGTTCGCCTCCGCAAGTTGCTTGTCCTTGATCTCATTGAGACGGACCATTTTTTCCTTGTGCTGCTGGTTTGTATCCTCGGTCATTATTTTGGTTCCAATTCAGAGTTCATAACAAGTTGTTCGATACGATGAAAATCAATGTTGGCTTCGAACGCATCCGCTAAGCGATCAAGCGACTCGTTAATCACGGCATGGTACGAACGCTGATTCGGATCGTTGCATGGGCGTGGCTCCACACCAAGCGAACTGAGCCAACCACGACGAAAAGCATCGTTATGAAATAGGCCGTGCAGATAACAACCCCAGATACGATTATCGTCGCTCTTGGCACCATCGAGAGCATCGAAAGATCTCGATTCCCTAGTCGCTGATTCTACGGCTTCAGCCCCCGTGCGAATGCGTCTAAGCCAAGGGCTGGAACTGGTCGTTTGCCCAACGTGGATCTCGTAACCATGCACGCATTCCCCTAACGTCTTGGCCGCAATCGATCCATCCTCAATAACTGCTTCGACTTGATAGGTTTGCTTTTCGCGATGGAAGATCGTCGTCACGTCCAACAATCCAAGCCCATCTGCTTCCATCCAGTTGTTTTCCATCGAATGTGGATTGCTCAAGTGCTTACCGAGCATCTGGTAACCTCCGCAAATACCAACGATTCGCGTACCTGTTTTTGCAAGGTGGATAATGCGATCCGCAAGCCCCTCGGTTTTGAGCCAATGCAAATCGCCCAACGTGTTTTTAGTGCCCGGCATGACCACTACGTCTGGGGTCCCGAGTCTTTCAAGACTTCGGACGTAACGAAGTCGAACGGAAGGCTCATTCATCAGAGGATCAAAGTCATCGAAATTGGCGATGTGGGGTACATGAATGACCGCAATGTCTAATGGACGAGTCGAAAACTCCGTCGAAAACTCAGCTGAAAATTGGAAAGCAGATTCTTCGTTCCCATGTCCATCGAACAGAGCAACCGCATCCTCCTCCGGTAACTTCAACGCATCGATCCAAGGCAGGACCCCTAGAACCGGAACCAACCCGCGTTCTTCTAAAATTTCGACACCTCGATCGAACAGCCTTAAGTCGCCTCGAAACTTGTTAACAATCAAACCATGTATCAACTTGCGATCGTCCTCTGGAAGCAACCAAAGCGTCCCGAGCAATTGAGCGAACACCCCGCCTCGCTCGATATCACCCACCAAGATTACCGACGCATTGCAATACCGGGCGACCGACATGTTGACCATCTCAACGTCCACCAAGTTCAGTTCCGCAGGACTGCCCGCCCCTTCGATGACGATCAGATCATATTCGTCGCGCATCCTGTCCAGAGCGCTGGTAACGAACCCCCAAAGCTCATTCCTTCGTTGAAAATAATCCGATGCTTCCAGCGAACGCCCATGATGCTCGGGTAGCGGCCGACCGTTCACAATGACCTGCGAGTGAGTAGCACCTTCAGGTTTCAGCAGAATAGGATTCATGTCCGAATGCGGCAGAACATGAGCTGCGAATGCCTGCAACGCTTGAGACCGACCAATCTCTGCACCGTCCGAACAGACCGCTGCGTTGTTGGACATGTTTTGCGATTTGAAGGGAGCGACGCGAACACCGCGACGCGCGAAGCAACGGCACAAGGCAGTCACCAATAGGCTCTTGCCGGCGGAGGAGCTTGTCCCCATCACCATGAGTGTTTTCGCTTGCTTGGCCATCGTAAGGTTGGACAACTTGTTATTCCACTGTGGCTATTTCGCCACCATTTCGACTCACCCAAGCAGCAAGTTGCTCGATGGGTAAGGAGGCGGAAACAAACTGAACCGAGCCGTCCGCTTTCAACACATTGGCGCCGCCGGTGTGAAAAGCATAAACCTCGTTGTCGTTGCTGCAGTTAATGGAACAAACGCCGGGCCTAATCAAGGTGTTTCCATCGGGCTGTGCCCCGTCCACCAAGAAGCCTTTGAGATGGCTGGCCCACACACCGCCGGTTGGGAACGGCCGAGTCACGCTGGATGTTCCGCTCCATGTTTTAGGAGTTGTCCCGTCGGGAACCAAGCGATTGCGTTGATACAAACTGGGCCGACCCGCACACTCCACCGCCATCAGAGTATTAGAAAGTCCGTCAGATACTTCGCTAAGCCGAACCGAAGAACCTTTGAGGATGCCAGAATTTAGTGGGTCTGCTAACTGCTGGGAGAGGGGTAAAACAGCATTCAGTTGAGTTCCAATGCCGCCGACGTTGGAATAGTCCGTGACGGCTCCGTCAAAAAAAGATCTGGGAGAGAGGATTGCAGACGTGCTCGTTGCATTGCTGTAATCGACCAATACGGCCCATTCGAAACCTTTGCGTTCGATAGCGGATGGGCACTGAAACGAGGGGACTTTGGAGGAAACCGCAGCAAGATTCTCGGGTGCGTGCCAATGCGCCTTGTCGTCAAAAGACTTGAACACTCCATCTTGTTCCAAATACGGAAGAATCGCGGTGAACCAGCTTCCTCGTCGAGCATTAAAGTTGCGCCCCTGCGTCGGGCCCGATGACTGAGATGGCCAGACTCGAAAGGCAGATTCATAGTTATGAAGTGCCAAACCAATCTGCTTGAGATTGTTGCTGCACTGCATCCTTCGAGCCGCTTCGCGGGCTGCTTGAACCGCAGGCAACAACAGGCCTACCAAAATCCCGATGATCGCAATCACCACCAACAATTCAACCAGCGTAAAGCCGTAGCTTCGAAACGTTTTCCTTGGCATCATTTTCCTCGATGACGTGCATGAGTGGAAAAGCGTTTGCACGGCAAGCCAAGACGTTTTGGCATCCATACGAATCAGCATCAACACCAGTGAGACGGTCGCCCGACAACGCCCATGCAAAATAGATGCATGGAGACGTGACGCTGATGCGGAAGTCACTGATGGAATGTGCGAATTCGCGATAGATCCCAAATTCCCCGAGGGCACTACCACGCAAACCGACACTAGGCAGGTCTTCTGGCTCTCGGCATTGCCGTTTCCTACACCTTCCCTCGGAAAACAATCCGAAGTGGCTGAACGTAGAATTCGTATCCGATTACAGCGGCGGGACCGCAACGGTTTTTCACCGTTTTCCCTATTATCCAAACTGACACGTTGTCGGCTTGGCACCTAAGTCTGGCCCAAAGTATCGGGGCGATGTTAAGAATTGTCAACAACGACATGCCGCAATGCAAAATAGGCGGGCAATCTAGCCCGCCTACCTTGAAAAATGTGATTCACGAGATCTTGCGATCCTGGTTAGTGAGCAGCCTTGCCATCCATGCTGATCGGTTTGTAACCACCAATCGACTTGAAGTAAACGAGCAGTATCAGGTAGATCAGAGCCATGACTGCAGGGATGTATGCATCGGCCTTCAGAGTGTTTCGATCCCCTTGCTGATCGGCTGAAACCACCGTTTGCTGATCAGGAGTCCTGTCTTTGCTCTCCTTGGCAGCAGCGAGCTTCGTGCCGTCAAGTCCATAAATCTCTGTAGCCTTCAAGTTGAGAAAGGTACTAGATTTCTCGGACTTGTATTGGTCGGCCAATTCAGGACTTACTTTCCGCAGTTCCTCGCCCGAAAACCGGTCTTTGCAGTATCCAAGCCCTGGACCACCAATCAAGCCAGCAGACAGCATTCCAATACCACCCATAATCGACATAGCAACCGCCCCGGTTTGAGGGTAACGATCCCCGATGATTGCAAGCATGGTTGGCCAAAAGAATGTTTTGCCAACGGCATAAATGCCAAGTGCGACCAGAGCCATGGAGAAAGTCTGCATGGTGCTCGCCAAGTTCAGGCCAACGCACGCAATAATGGAACAAACAAGAAGCAAGCCAACTGGCGAAAGCTTCAAGGTACTCTCAATCCAATGAGCGCAAAAGCGAAGTCCAAACATAATGACCGATGTCCACAGGAACAAGTATTTCCCTTGTTCCGAAGTAAACAAATTGCCTGTGATGTTCTGAATCCAGCTGTCCGTACCAAGTTCGACAGATCCAACCATGGCATGGGTCACAAACAAAACGAAAAGCAAGAATGATCCGATGGAAAAGTTGGTCATGAACGCAACCGCGATCAGAAGCAGGCCACCGATTCCGTAACCCATGTAGCTTCCAAACTCAGGCGACAACCCTTTGAAAATATCCCCGAAAAACAACGCAAGCAGGTAGCAGGCGACCAACGATCCCAGAATACCAACGGACTTGTACATCTCTACAAAGCTCTTGCCGCTGGCGGCCGCTTCCGACTTTGGAAACTTCTGACCTAAAAACATGAGTGCATAAAGCACGGTTGGAATCAGGTACAGAGCCAATTGGAGCTTCCAATTCACTTGCAATTGGTCGTCCAAGAACCAACCAGCCATCGTTCCCAGAATCATGCCAGCTGGCCAGCTTGCATGAAGAATGTTCAGATAATGGGTCCGGTTATTCGGGAATACTGTAGCAACTAGAGGGTTAGCAACGGCTTCCAATGTTCCGTTGGCATAGGCGAAAACGAACATTCCCCAAAAGAGAAAGTTATATGCGTTGTCTGGAGTCGTTGCCGCGAACGTGATGAAGGCGGACAGAATGTGCCCCAGCAAAGCAAGGAAAACCAGCTTGCCGTATCCGATCTTGTCGACAATCACACCACCGATAATGATGCCAAAGCAGAAGCCAGAAAAACCGGCACCGCCAATGGAACCCAGCTGTGTGGCATTAAATCCAAACTCTTTTCCCCAGTTGTCAAGAATCCCGCCGCGCACCGCGAAGCCGACGCCCGCCGCAAGAATTGCCATAAACCCTGCCCACAAAAGCCGATGTGCATTCGGCACTACCGTAGAGTTGTTGGCTGTAGAATCCGACGCTTGGTTCATTGGAAAGTCTCCGAAAATAGGAATGGAGCAAAATGGGCGGGATAGTGCGGTTGCAAACGAAACGACCGGAAGTTTAATCGGACAGGGTAGGGAACGCCACCGGGGCAACCAGCCAAATCCATTGGATTTTCCCTTCAAAGGTACTTTGATTGGCAATCGGAACTGATTGCGGAAGATAAATCACCTCAACCTACAGCCCGATTCGGTCTGTAGGAGGTCGCAATGTTAACTTCTGAAGTACCTCTGTTTCCCGAGTCCAAATTTTCTTGACTCAGCGACATTTCTTGATCCAATCAACGGCTCCAATTACGCCCATTCCGAGTCCGATTCATTCGTAAAGAGGTTTACCCCTATGTCGCAAGTTGAAATCAGTCCTGATTTATCTCAAAAGATCGTACAGATCGAGCTTGAAGTCGATGCACTTCGATCCGCGATTTCCCGCGCGCGCACGATGCGATTTGTCTTTTTGATCGCCCTTATCGCGTTAGTCCTTGCCGTCGTATATTTTTTCTTGCAATTGGCCAGACAAGTGACCAGCGAGAAGTTTATGCAGGAAATCGCTTCAGAAGCCAAGCTGCATATCGAAAACAATCAGAACGATTACCAAAAGCAAGTGCAATCGCTCGTGGATCATTCCTACCCGATATTGACCCAAGCATTTTCCGAAAGAGCCTCGAAGGATATGCAAAAGTTCACGTCAGCCATGGATCATGAACGAGAAGCACTCACCAACAACTTACAGACACAACTGAACGATCGGCTATCAAAAAAATATCAGAAGGTACTTGAAGAATATGAATCTAAGATGATCGAAGCTTTTCCTGAACTCGCCAACGAAAAAACACGAGACAAAGTGCTCGATAATTTTCAGTCTATTGTCAATACGTTGGTCGCGAGGAATTACGGTGATCGATTCAAAGTGTCCTCACAGCGTTTGATGACCATTTGGGATGAATTCCCAGCCACAGACGAAGTTGTCGGCGATACCACCACGCTCGAAGAGAAACTGGTTCACAATCTTATGCAAGTTGCAACGGAAGTGATGTCCATCATGCAAAGGGAGAATGAATCCGTGCAACCGCCACCGGTCGCACTTGGCGTTTCCAATTCAGGCCTAACGGCCGCCGAGCCCTCCGCTTCCGGCCAACCCTCACCTGAAACACCAACCAAAGAAGAACCAAGCGAGGAAAGTCCTGTGCCTTCTGCGAATGAAGCGAGCCCACCTGCACAAGCTGCAGAAACTCCAGTTGCGACAAGCTCGGAAACAAAGCCCAATGATGCGCCAAGTGCTGAAGCACCCCCTGAGCCGCCGAAGTAGAACACGGCCTTCAGAATCGTAAAATGATTATTTTCCACATCCGTTCCTATCTATTTCCGTTCCTGCACGTTCGATTCCAACACACACATTACGAGATAAAACATGACGATAGACCCATCAACCAAGCTTCAATCCATCGAAACAAAAGTTCACGAACTAAAGGCCCGCTTGAATCGTGAAATGACTTTTACCACCCTTTTAGGTGCATTGCTGCTCGCCGCTTTTTGCGGATACTTTTGGTATGGTTACAACCAGATTGCAGAATTGTTGCAACCCAAAATGCTTGTCGGACTGGCGGGCACCATGGCCAACGACAAATTGCCCGATATCCGAAAACAACTCGAAGAAGAAGTCAAAAAGAATGCTCCGGCATGGGCCGAGGAGCTAAGCCGCCAGGCCATTACTTCCGTTCCGACATTGCGACAAAATCTCGAGGAATACATCGTAAACGAAGTCGATAGTGTCGCCTTACAAACGGTTCAGGCCGCCAGCCCGGAGATACAGAGTTTCGTCGAGAATAACAAGGCAGAAATCGCGCAGGCAATCAAGGAGTTAACTCAAAACGATGCATTGTCCGAGGAAACGCTCGGCAGCATAGAAACCGCGCTTCGCAACACACTGCAAGTTGACATCAAAGCGCAAGCTGCCGAAACGGTCAGAACCATGGATGAAATCGCCGCAAAAGCGGAGTATCTGAAGAAAGGTGAGAAGCTTGCCGACATCGATCAAAAACTTCGAGAAATCGTAATGATCCTTCGACGTCTTCACTTACGTGAACAATCCCGCGGATAGTGCTACTTCCGTGGTCAAGGCATGCTTCCAATCGACGCCACCATCCCTAGTGGGCTGTGAATTTATTCATCGTCACCTGTCACTCGGCGAAGGTAGCGGCCAGAACCGCTACTTTCTCGGAACAAAAGAGGACTATTAATTGCATCGATCGTAAAAATTCACAGCCTATTCGGAACGTCTTGCCAAACCTGTAGGTTCGACTTGCTATTTGGAAGACAAACATCAAGCTCTTTTATTCAAGCGAATCCAAGTTCAGATCGGATATGGGACGATCTAGCCCCGACCCCTCAGACTTAGGAGCATCATTTTGCTTTTCTCGAACCACGGTGACCACCAATCGCCCAACATCCAACCGTACTACGCGCACTCGTTTTCCCGCTTCGATTGGCCCGGTTTCGCTGAAGGCTTCAAACGATTTTTCGTCGATCTGCACTAATCCGCTCGGAATCATTTCCTTCATCGCTACTCCTTCTTTACCGATAAGGGCATGGGCATTTCCCGATTTGGCCGCATCCGACCAAACGAACTCGCCTGGATGCACAGGAGCGCTGATCATCCTTCGTCCCAAAGGCGTTTTAGGCCAGATAACCAGAAACAGCCAAGTTAAGATCGGTATGGAACCCAGCGATGCTATCAGCATCCACACACCAGCCGTGGCACTGTGTCGAAAAGCAACCACAACAGCTGCAAAAGCAAAGCAAACCGTGATCCCAACCAAAATTCCACCGCTAGGGACCATCAAATCGATCGCAAAGATCACGAGTGCCGCAAGAAACAACAAAACAGCTATCGCAAGTAAAGACATCGACGAAAATTTCCAAAAAAAACAATCTGGCTGGCAGATGGAAAAAGGGCGGCCAAGGGACATAACATGCCAATTGGCACAACGAATTTGTTTTGCGAGAAATCTTTTCGCACTTCAAGTCTACACGACAAAAAAAGGCAGCAAAACAATAAGGCAGTGTGACAGCATACACGACGCCTAGATTCCTAGGGATCCGTTTGAGCCGCGGGCGCCAGTTTTGATATTGCGTTAATCGAAATCCCGACTCCTGACTCGGTGGCTTGCCAAACTGCTACTATTCGAACAAAGTCTTGTTTATCTTTGGGTCAATCCACGGAATCACCTAAATCGTGAGTCTCATGAAGTCTTTCATCCTACCGTCAGCCGTTTTGCTTTGCTCACTTCCATTCATGGCCTCCGTTTTGGCGGATGGCTTCAACCAATTTCGGGGGCAAGGCGGCACAGCGGTTGTGCTCAACCAAACGATACCTCTCGAATGGTCGATGGACAAGAATTTGGCGTGGAAAATTGATGTACCAGGCTCGGGCTGGTCGCAGCCAGTCGTTTGGCAAAACAAACTGTTTGTCACATCCGCGGTGGGCGACAAGGAATTTCGGCCGAAGGATTTCAATGACGGCGTGAAAACACCTCAAAGCATGGGACTTGGTGGCATGTCCTCCCCGCCGAAGATCAACTTCCAATGGCAAGTCCATTGCTACGACGCCCTTCATGGATCCCACCTGTGGAGCAAAACGGTAGTGGAAGGGCGTCCTGAATTCCCGGTTCATCCATCCAATAGTTATGCTACCGAATCACCCGTTGTCGACGCTCAAGGTGTATATGCCATGTTCGGGGCAACCGGCACGGTGGCTGGCCTTTCGCATAGCGGCGAGCTTCTTTGGAAAAAGGAATTGGGTGCTTTCCCAACCAACAATGGCTTTGGAACAGGCAGCTCGCTCGCCATTTTGGAAGATGCCATTTTCGCTCAGCATTTTACAGAGAAAAGCGCGTCGTTAACGTGCTTTGAAAACGCCACTGGGACTATCCGCTGGTCCGACAACCGCGATCAAATGGGCAGTTCATGGAGCTCACCTATTGTCTGGATCAATTCCGTCCGGCCAGAATTGATCTCTTCGGGAGGGGAACAATTGATCAGCTATTCCCCCAAAACAGGGGAAAAGCTTTGGATGGTCAGCAATGTGAAGGCACCGACAGCCTGCTCGGTCGCAAGCGATTCGCAAAGGATCTACTTTGGTGGTTCCGACCCCATGTCGAAGGGGCCACTGTTCGCTGTCCGCGCGGGTGCTTCCGGCGACATATCTCCGAAAAAGAAGAACGACTCGTTCGCATATTGCGATTGGCTTGAGAAAAAAGCCGCTCCAGGAATGGCATCCCCGGTTTCAACAGGAATTCACATTGTGGTTCTCGACAACAACATTTTGCGTGCCTACGAGGCCACATCAGGGAAAAAGATCCAAGAGCGACGACTTGGAAAGCTCAAAATGATTGCCGCCAGTCCCTTAGTCGTGGACAACAAAGTCCTAGTATTGGACGAAGAAGGCAATGCGATCTTGCTGGATTCGACGCAAGAATACGCAGCCGTAGGAAACGGAAAAATCGATGACACATTTTGGTCAACTCCAGCCATTGCAAACAATTCGATCTACTTGCGAGGCATCAATAGCTTGTATTGCATCCGAACCGCTCAAGCTGGTTCGAACAACCCATAAGATGTTCATTCGGACTAGCACGTTCCAGTGGTAGGACTGTAGATTTTGGCTAACTCTTGGATCGCGATGGCTGGTTGCTGCCGCCATGCTTTGGCTTCTTCCGTGATCAAGGCGAAGCCCGTTGCATTCATTGGAATTGATTCGAGTCTTCAAGATTCCACTTCGGAAACGGAAGAGCTAGTTCGAGATTTAAAGTCGCTAAGGGAAAAGCCCTTTCACACCCCATGGTGGTGGGGCAAACGCTATCCAAAGATGCTCAAACAATGCTGATAAAGATTGAATTGGATTGGCGGTATCTGTCCCGATCGGCTTGATTTCGATAGTTCCCAACATGGTAGCTGGTTTCAGTTCTGTTCAAATTTGTGGAACGGAGCTAAACGGGAGTCGGCCGCCAGTGCTCTTGAGCGACCTCGTCGGATCCCACCTGAATCGAATTCATCGCCGGGCTGTGGCTGTTCGAAGCTGGTTCATGCTTGGCTTCGCTCTGACGGCGTCTGAAGTGATTCAAGCAATCAAAGCCCCATAATAATGCCACAATGACCGCTGCGACCATTCCCGCAAAAGGCATATTCAGTTTCAGTCCATTGAGCATGAGCAATGTAACGGCAGAGGTCACTGCGACACCCGTCACAGCGAGCTTGAAGTAAAACTCGGCACTGGTGCGTTGGCTATCGCTTCTGGAAATCGCTCGCCGTGCGTTGGAATTCGCCAGTTCGCGCAATGCCGTAAGATCGTTGCGCTGCTCGGGAGCCTGCTGCCTAGGAACGAACGATTCTTGTGTCAACGGAGCTAGCGTTTCGGGTTGTGGACTTACTTTTTCAACGTCCAGCCCGAGCGAGGCGGCAACACGCGACTTACCTGAACCAACGGGGTTGGCAGCGTTTACAGGAGTCTTTAAGACGCTGCTCTGTGAGGGCGCCGAGTCCGAACCAGTACGCACACGATGCAGCAACCGTTGCATATACTCTTCGATGGATTCCTCTTGCGACTCGTCCTCCGTTTCTTCCTTGGAAGCCGAAGAAGTTTCGGGGGAGATAGCAACTTCGCTTGTTTCCGGAATACTTGCGATCAATTGGGATAGTTGCTTTTCTTCAGTCTCAGAAAACGCTTCATCGGTTGCGAGGTCCCCGGAGCTTTCTTGCTCCTGGGAGATCGGTTCCTCAACCTGTTGCCGTTCAGGAAGGTTCGTGGCGGATATCGAATTAGTTCCATAGGCCTTCGACCACCGCCTAGAATTCGTCGATAGTGAGCCGGATTTAGAGCCCCGACGCGTATCCGCGTCGACAACCATCCGTTGCAGTCTTTCCGAAATAGAACCCGTATCTGTTTCAGGGATATACTGTGGCTCCCCTGGATACCCATCTTGAGCAGACGACAAATCGCCGCTGTGTGGTTCGCCGCTGTGTGGTTCGCCGCTGTGTGGTTCGCCGCTGCGTGGTTCACTAATAAAACGACCTTGCTGGTCTTCGCTCAATGGCTCCGAGTATTGACTCAAATCAGGATTGGAAAAAGAATCTATGGCACGAGTGGGTTCTGATAAATTGCGAGGAGCAAGTACCCTTTCGTAACCGTATTCACCGCTTGAAATCGGTTCGGAATTTGTAAACCACGAAGGAAGTTGAGATTTCTCAGTCGACGATTCAGCTTGGTACTGCTCTTCAGCTTGGTAATTGTCCTCTGCCACATCATGGTCGACGATATCGTTTTGCTCATCTACCGTGTTCTGATCGTCGACCGACAACGGTTGCAAATGATCGTTGGATTCCACCGAACGAACTGGACCCAATGAGTCATCTGAACTTGAAGGTGTTAGTCGATCTGGCTGTGAGGCAAGCGAGTCAGTGAGCGCTATGATTTTCTGCTCCGCGTTTTGCCGTTCGATCTCCAGTTCTCGCAATCGTTGGTTGTACTGCTGAATCTGCGTCTGAGCTTTTTCGAGCGACTCTGCTAAAATCTGGTCATGGACCGGGGCTTGCACTTGTTCATGGACCGATGCCACTGATTGTGCCAAGGTCTGAAAGGAATTCGTATAGGTATCGTGTGCATTTGAGATCTCACTGTGCAATACATGCAAGGCTTGCATCAATTCATCGCGATTGGCAGCTACTTCCGAAAAACGTACTTCGATCAAAGACTGTTCGGAGATCGCACGCTCCAGCAACTCGCCGAGCTGCATTGATTGATGGGAGGTCGACTCTGTAACGTACTGAAGCTGTTGGTCGATGGTTGCAAATTGCTGGGCCACTTGTTCTGAAAGATTGGACAGCAAGGATTCATGACGCTCTGTCTGACTGGAAAACTGATCGCTCAAGGTGGAAAAAAGAGTTCTACCAAACGAATCGAAATGATCGGCAACCGTGTCCGATAGAACTTCGTCGGGTTCTTTCGGTTCCATTCGGATCGTCTCTTGGACTCGATTCAATGAAGACTGTAACGAAAGTAGCATTTGCTCAAGTCGCTCGAATCGCTCTTTCGTCTCGCTTGAGGAAAGACCACTAAGAATCTCTGGATTGGTAACTGCGATCGGGGCTCCGTCACCAGCAGTTACCAACGATGCGACGGGGGCTGGTATGCTGGGTCTTGTGGTAGCCACTTGAACAACGGGCATAGATTCGCTGCACAATCTTGCAGCCCGATCCAGCAACTGTTCTGCTTGAACCACAGTAGCCATGACCCCGATGCAAGGGTGAACTACGATGCGCGTGGAGCCAAGCAAAATCTCGGTCGGATGATCTATCAACCATTCGCGAACATTGCGATAAGCGATCTTCGTGGGAGCGATCGCGCGAAGCAGCGTGTGGCGTTTTCCAAAAATCAAAGTAGCATGAAGCGGGGCAGCTTCCGATGGATCGAGCTGAATCGTGCAATCTTTGCCGGAGCCTATCGTGCATTTCGACGATTGAATCCTCCATGATCGTAACGTTTCGCCTTGCGTATCCAGCAGATCGATCTGGCCGATAGCAGGTTCAAATCCCTTAGGGCGGCCTGGAACCGTTGCGGAGCTTTGGGAATGGTACATTTTTGTTTCGTCAAGTGCAGCCAAAAGGTTGTTTCGATCTGTCATCAAGCTCTATCGTCATTGACATCATGATTCCCTGCGGAGAAAAATGAAAAGAGCTTGTTTTGTCCCAGTTGGACATGTTCCCTCAATTGGAAATATCCCGAAATTCTTCGCGAACGGCAAAATTCACCACCCCCGGGATGCGTTCCGTAAAGTATTCGAAAATAAGGATTTGCGTCAAATTCTTGAGTGTCTAAACTTACACAATGCAATCTAAAAGGCCTCTTAATTGCCAAAGACCGAACACTTTGGGCCGAATTGCGTACTATAGTTTTGTACTTTGTGCCCCCTCCATTTGGGCGGGGTGCATTTAGTTAGGCAACCAACCGGAGAAGGCGGAAATGTCGAGAAAAGAAGCGCTCAACAAACTCAGGGACGTTTTGCTGGTGCGACGAGAAGCGCTTCGTAAAGCACTGGATGGCGACTTGAGCTTGCTGCAAACTCTGTCCCAAGAGGGAGGGGATGTTATGGATGCAGCGATGGACACCGCGCAGGACGAGATTAGCAGTCAGTTGGTAGAAGTAGAAAGTCGAGAGCTGTCGCAAATAGAAGACGCTCTAAACCGGCTTAAAGAAGGCCTGTACGGAGATTGCGAGCACTGCAATAAGCCAATTCCGCTCGCTCGGTTGCAGGCAGTGCCTTATGCGACCATGTGCATTGATTGTGCAAGAAAGCAAGAGAAGAGTTCGCCGAGACTGTATACAGGGCTAGATTCGACTCAAGCGTCCAACGCTTCTCTTTAGAGCCGCTACGAAGGGCCCCAAAAGTGAGCGGCTAACGACGCGTTGCGTTCGACCTAGTTCTCAACCTTGGTTTTCACTAGCGGAATCCAGCGTTCTTCGCAGTTGCATATTTCAGTAATGCGCAGCCCAAATTTGTCACCTACCTTGACCACCTCTCCTTGTGCCACAGCATTTCCATCAATTTCGATGGTCAGCGGAGTTTCGCACGGCTTTTCGAACTGAATCATTACGCCAGGAACGAACTGCAGAATTCGTTCCACAGGCAATTGCTGTTGGGCGAGCGTAACGGCGACATCCGCTTCGATGCGAAGCAAACTCTTCCAAAACTCAACTCGAGCAGGGTTGTCTGTGGAGTGCGATTTTACGGTGGTCATAAAGAGCAACTACCGTCCGATGCTTGGTGGGTTGTTCGCAAAGAAATCCCTTGGGCCACGATTGGTGTAATAGGGATAAGCGACTGCGGGAGCGGAAACACCGGAGCCTACGCCAGGATCTTGACGATACTGACTGTGGGAAAGGTGAGACCCGTAGTCGGTGCCTCCGCGTTGCCAACCTATTTTGCAAGGACGGCAGCCAAGTGGGCCATTGCAACTGTTGCACTGGCGATGATTATGATGCAGGTTGCAGCCGCTTGACATTGCAAGGGTGATACCGAAAAGGGCGATTGCGTAAATGCCACGTTTCATAACTTGATCCTTTAGTGTTGCTAAATGCTGGTCATCATTTCCAGACTTGGTTTTGGCGGTCTCGTGTGGGACCAGCAACGTTATGATCGAAACAATTGGCACCATAAATCCAATCCTCCCAGCCAGCCCTGTACAAGTTACCTATCCTTCCTTAGATCTTCGTTTTTGGGCTTCACTTTGTCCGTTTGCAATACTCGGATGATTTCTAAGAGCTAGCATTCCAAAAACCAAAACTGAATCCAAATCCACGATTTTCCAAGTGATTTCTCGACTTTCAAAAATGCCTGACCTTCCGAACTGACTGCTTTGAACAATTGCCCGTGAACATCGAACTCCTTCAAACTCAGCAATCCCTTGAGTCCATTCGAGATTCCTGGAAAGAACTCGCATTGGCGAATCCATTTCGCCAACCCGAATGGCTACTTGCTTGGTGGACTAATTTTCAGGCGGAATCCGACGAATTGTATGTGGTCGTGGTTCGTGACGAAGAAGATCGCGTGCGGGCCATTGCACCTTGGTATCGAAATCGAATAACAGGCATCCTTCGCTTTTTGGGGGACGGCAAAGTCTGCACAGATCATTTGAGTATCTTGGTCGATTCCCGGTTCTACGATGAATCGATTCCATCTCAAATCGCTTCATTTTTGGTTGAGCAATCCAAGCGGAAAGAGGGATGGACGTCCATTCACTTCGAGTCGATCGATTGCGTCGATGCCATGATGAACGCATTCAAGCTTGCGATGCTAAAGTACGGTTGTCGATTCCATAGTTCTAAGTCGTCTAACACTTGGCAGGTGGAACTACCGAACGGGTGGGAGCAGTTTCTAGGAGGGGTTTCCAAGAACTCGCGAAAGGCATTTCGGAAACGAGTCGCCGATTTGGAGCAGGTCCGGGTTCGGTGGGTCCATGACCATGTCGACCTCGAAGAATTCATGCTGGTGTTGATCGAGCTGCACCAGAAAAGGCGCAAGGCGTTGGGAGACGTCGGTTGCTTTGCGGATGCTCGCTTCGAGAGCTTTTTGCGCGAGGTTTCAAAAAGTCTTTTGCAACAGAACCAGCTACAAGCATTCTCTTTATGGCTCGGACAACGTCCTATTGCGGCCGACATCGGTTTTCGAACCCGCGACACATGGCTATGCTATCAGGCTGGGATCGACCCAGAGAAAATGGATTTAGAACCAGGAAAACTTGCGAATGTCTATATTCTTCGCAGTGCAGAACGCTATGGCATCAAGGTTGTCGATTTTCTTCGAGGCGACGAACCCTACAAAAACCAATTAAAAGCGAATCCATCTCCGGCATACGACTTGCTGTTTTCGCCTCCCGGTTTCCGTGGTCGAATGCGTTTCTGGAGTTGGCAAATCAAGGCAAAAATTTGTGGGCTCGTTCGGCAGTGGAAACCAAAGTAACGGGAAGGGTGTAGTGCAACTTGTCTAGCGTTTCGTTCGATGCCATTGAAACTCAGAATAAGCTTGCCTACGATCGCATGGCAAAAAACGGTCACATTCTGGCGACCATCGTCACCAAGGATGAACTGAACGAACCATTGCGATCGATTGACACGTCGGGTTGGCTAGGAAAGTCGATCTTTGGCTGGAACGTTTTGTGTTTGGGAGCAGCGGGAGGCCGCCATAGCGCACTCTATCACGCAGCTGGGGCCAAAGTGACCGTAGTTGACATCTCCGAAGGAATGCTGGCCCTGGACCGGTTTGTTGCCAAAGAACTGCAGATCGAAGTGAGATTGATCCAAGCCTCCATGGTAGATCTATCCATGCTTCGCAATGGTGAATTTGATTTGGTGGTGCATCCGGTAAGCACCTGCTATGTCCCTTCGATAGCACCGGTCTTTCAGGAAGTTTCGCGAGTGCTGAAACCCGAGGGGCTTTATGTTTCCCAGCACAAACAACCCTCGAATTTGCAAACCTCCTTACGTCCGACTCAAGGCAAGTACTTCGTGGAAGTGGAAATCGGTCAAGCTGCGAGAAAGCTGGCTGAAAATGAAGTAAGCCCCTTTCGGGAACCCAACACCATCGAGTTTGCTCATAGCTTAGAGTCGATCTTGGGAGGAATCTGCCGAAGCGGGATGCATATCGAGGATGTCACAGAACCGGTTCATGGAAAGAGCGATGCAGAACCAGGTTCCATGGGCCATCGCAGCCGATTCATTGCTCCCTACATTCGAATCAAGGCGAGAAAACGGATTGCGACCCTAGAACAGACGCGACCGAAGCTTTTGATTCCTTAGCAAATCGAATTTCGCATCACACCCCAATGTCTTCGTTCCATAATTCAGGATGGAGCTCGATGAACTCTTGCATGAGTGCAACGCACTCCAGGTTCCCAAGAATTGTAAGTTCAACGCCTCGGGTTCGAAGGTAATTCTCCGGGCCCTGAAAGGTTTTGTTTTCGCCGATAACAATTCTGGGAATGCCGTAAAGGAGAGCAGTGCCGCTGCACATGTCACATGGGGACAAGGTGGAGTACAACGTGGATCGCCGGTATTCCGCCCCCGAAAGCCTGCCAGCGTTTTCTATGCAATCCATTTCGGCATGCAAGATTTCGCTTCCTTTCTGAATGCGACGATTGTGCCCTCGCCCAACAAGCACATTATCGATCACCAAAACGGATCCGATGGGAATCCCTCCCTCTGCTAGTCCCAAACGGGCCTCTTCGATACTGGCATGCATGAATTCAAGCACGAGGTACTCCCCATAAAAAAGTTTCTGGAATTTTCAAACAGTGACCTAACGTGTCACCCTGATGATTCACATTTTCTTAACCCTAATAGCAATGGCGGTTTAGCGATGCTTTCCGCCGTTGTTTAGCCCATGTCGTCTTTTCCGCCCTTGGTTCCAAAGCGAGTCACCACAAGAGGTTGCGCGAACCGCGAAGGAAAATTTGACATGGACGCAAGATTCGGTACACTGCTTCCAAATGACGCAACATGTTGTGCAAGCAAATCACCACTGTACTACCTATAGTGTTTGCTAGCCGATTTGGAGCTAACGACAAAATCACCGTTCCGACCGGGTGATCGAGCCGTGAGCATGTGCGTCGGAAGCTTACCATAGGGTACGAAACCCCCGGTCGCAACGGAATTTTATCTACAGTCAGTAGCAAGGCAGCTAACCAGGTCGCGAAACCACGCAGCTGCATGCCTTTCACCATCAATTTGGACATTCACGAGGGAGTCAACGGATCTAATGGCAACAGTAGAAATGGGACGCGAGCACCGAGCCAAGTCACGAACCACACACGAGGTTCGTGGCAACCGAAATGGACTCAAAATCGAAAGTCGATTTTGCCCAGCTGACGTGATGGACCCTTTTGATACGGTCAAATGGGAAACGCGCAGCGCTGCGATCAAGGACGAAAATGGAAAGGTTCTTTTTGAGCAAACCAATTGCGAGATCCCTGCTGACTGGAGCCAACTTGCCACGAACGTGGTGGTAAGCAAGTATTTTTATGGTGATCCAACGAACGTGGAGGAAAGAGAGCGATCGGTACGACAATTGATCCATCGTGTGACTCGCACTATCACGGATTGGGGAATGGCGGATGGATACTTTGACACTGCTGAAGATGCAGAGCGGTTTTACCGTGACTTGAGCTGGTTGTGCTTGCATCAGCACGGAGCCTTCAATTCGCCCGTGTGGTTCAACGTTGGGCTGTACCAGCAATACAATGTGACTGGAACCAAGTGCAATTGGCACTACAACGTAGAATCAGGCCAAGTTGAACAACCTGAGAATCCTTACGAGTATCCTCAGGGTTCTGCTTGCTTCATCCAAAGCGTGGATGACAACATGGAAGACATCATGCGTCTCGCGACCAGCGAAGCGATGCTGTTCAAGTTCGGTTCGGGAACGGGAACGGACTTATCGACGATTCGAAGCAGCCGAGAAAAGTTGTCGGGCGGCGGCAAGCCCAGCGGCCCGCTTTCCTTCATGCGAGTTTACGACCAAATTGCAGCGGTGGTGAAGTCAGGTGGCAAGACCCGCCGGGCTGCTAAGATGCAATCGCTCAAGGTTTGGCACCCTGATATCATGGAATTCATTGAGTGCAAGTGGAAGGAAGAGCAAAAGGCTCACGCGTTGATCCGTGAAGGCTACGAATCGAACTTCAATGGAGAAGCCTATTCGTCCGTGATGTTCCAAAACGCGAACCTTTCTGTTCGAGTGACCGATGAATTCATGAATGCGGTTGCCGAAAACAAGACTTGGAAGACACGTTGGGTTAGCGATAAGTGCGACCAAGAGTCTCCTACCTACCAAGCCAAGGAAATCCTAAATCGCATGTCCGAGTGCGCTTGGCACTGCGGCGACCCTGGCGTTCAGTACGACACGACTATTAACAAGTGGCACACCTGCCCCAACAGTGGCCGGATCAATGCAAGCAACCCCTGTTCAGAATACATGTTCTTGGACAACACGGCTTGCAATCTTTCGTCGATCAACTTGATGAAGTACCGACGCGAAGATGGATCTTTCGATGCCGAAGGCTTCACCGCAACGTGCCGGTTGTTCTTCATTGCTCAAGAAATCTTGGTTGATCATGCGAGCTATCCAACCGATCGCATCGCTCACAACAGCCATTTGTTCCGACCACTTGGTTTGGGTTATTCCAATATTGGGTCCCTGATCATGACCAGCGGAGCACCTTATGATTCGCCGGCTGGCCATTCGATGTGCGGGGCGATCACGGCCTTGCTTCACGGTGCTGCTAATTTGGCAAGTGCGGAAATCGCGGGTGTAGTCGGACCATTTGCCGAGTATCCAGACAATGTAGAACCGATGCTTCGCGTCATGCAAATGCATCGCAATGCAGTTGAACAGATCGATCCGAGCGGACCGTCCTACCTGAAGGATGCGGCCCGTAACATTTGGGACAAGGTTCTGGAGCTAGGGAATCGAAACGGTTTCCGCAATGCTCAATCGACAGTCCTTGCACCGACGGGCACCATTAGTTTCATGATGGATTGCGATACGACTGGGGTTGAACCCGATATCGCGCTCGTGAAGTACAAGCAACTTGCGGGTGGCGGTATGCTCAAGATCCTTAATCGGTCTGTTTCGCTTGGCCTTCGAACTCTTGACTACAACGAAGAGCAAATCGTTGCAATCGAGAAGTTCATTAGCGAGAAGGACACCATCGAAGGCGCTCCACATCTTAAGGATGAACATCTACCAGTCTTCGATTGTGCATTCACACCTGCCAACGGAACGCGAAGCATTCGCTGGCAAGCGCACGTCGAAATGATGGCTGCGGCTCAACCATTTTTGTCGGGCGCCATCAGTAAGACGGTCAACATGCCAACCGACAGTACCGTGGAAGATATTGCCCAGGCGTACTTCTGGGGCTGGGAACTTGGATTGAAAGCCATCGCCATTTATCGCGACGGATCCAAGCAAAGCCAACCTCTGTCGACGAAGAGCGAAACCAAAAAGGCCGAAGATGCGGCATCTGCCGCTGTCGTCGAAAAGATCGTCTACAAGCCTCGTCGTGAACGACTGCCTGATACTCGCAATTCGGTAACTCATAAATTCAGCATCAGCGGCCACGAGGGATACATCAGCGTTGGCTTGTACCCTGACGGACGACCGGGCGAAGTCTTCATCACAATGGCCAAAGAAGGAAGCACCATCGGCGGTTTGATGGATAGCTTTGGAACGGCGACCTCCATCTCGTTGCAGTATGGTGTTCCTCTGGAAGTCCTTGTTAGCAAATTCAGCCACACGCGGTTCGAACCGATGGGGCACACCACCAACCCAGACATCCGAATCGCCAAGAGCTTGGTGGATTACATTTTCCGCTGGCTCGGCTTAACCTTCTTGGATAGTTACCGTGAAGAACAGAAGACCAAGTCCGAGATGCTTGGACAGCCTTTGACTCCGGTCGCTGTAACAGCCAAGCCGAAAAGCAATCTCACTTCAGCTCCGGTAAACGGAAATGGTGCCGATGTAGCCTCCAGCGGTGACTACACCAAGGCACGGTTTGTTGGCCTGGGTGATTTGACTGGCAAGGCAAACCTGACGGCAGCTGCGAAACCAGAGTCTCGCGATGGTCAATTTGCCGGCTTCCAAAGCGATGCTCCGAGCTGTGACAGCTGTGGCTCCATCACCGTTCGCAATGGAAATTGCTACCTGTGCCACAATTGCGGCAACAGCTTAGGCTGCAGCTAACGCTGAATGCTGCAAGGCATCGCACTGCTTGCGCGATCAATGACAAAACGTCCTCTGGTTCTGCCAGAGGACGCATTGAGCAAGGGAAACGCTGAGCGATCGCCGTCAGCGAATTCATGCGTTTGACTCAACGCAATTCAAAACGGCTGAAGATGGACTGCGTCTACCAAACACCGGCCGCTTCAAGCTGCTTGGTGGCTTGTCCCGCCCAACCGCGATTAGCAGCTGGGGATGCAGGGCTGGGATGCAAAATCCTACTAATTGCGATGGCTCCCAATTTCTTATCGAGCTTGCAAACACGTTTCAAGCAATCTTCTGCGTAAGCACCGACCCCGACTGCGTATTCCGGTTGGACCAGCAACAAACACGCTTTCAAATGCGCATCGCACAATGCATCCAGAGGTTGCGATTCCGCCACCGGAAGCTTGTCCGGGGTAATGTTACGAGCCCCCGCATCCATAAAGACCAACGGGCAGTAGTTGGACACGAAGTGCGAATCAAAAAATTGGTTCACATCTTCATACTTGGATGAAAATAGCCCCCATAAGCGCTTCCCAGAAACCTCGCTGCGTGTGCACGCAAATCCTTCGATGGGGCGTTTCGGATGTTCGAGAACAGGCTTGCCAACATGGGTATCGATCTGCAAGTAGGATTTCACAGAATCGATTTCTCCGAAAGGAACTCCGGTTTGTGCCATCCCCCAGGGGCCGGGATTCATTCCCATGAAAAAAACGCGAGCTTTGGGCCTCGCGAACTTCTGCAGATACATTTCGTGGGCAGGCCATGCGTACTGCAAGGGATTGTAAACCCAATCCACAGGCGACGAGAACGGCAATCCGTCCAAAGTCGTTCTCAGTTGTTTTGCCAGCTTGATCAATCCCGTCGCGGTTTTATTCATTTGGCCATTGTAGGAAAACAAAAACACCCTGCCAATTGGCAGGGTGTTTGTATTGTTTCTAGCAATTCGATCGAATCGACTAGAACGTGAACAGCATGTCGCCACCGATCGAGGTTTGGCTCGATGCGTTGTTTTCGTTGAAACCGAATCGCTCGCGGTCCCAAACCCAACGTGCTTCTGGACGGAACATCAAGTTCGAGTT
>Ga0247837_1004782_pt1 | contig 21366 bp, 13 predicted proteins | sample LaCtaG_2_FD_187115 | JGI IMG/M metagenome (GOLD analysis project Ga0247837, IMG submission 187115) | Freshwater microbial communities from meromictic Lake La Cruz, Castile-La Mancha, Spain - LaCruzMarch2015_14.5m | ecosystem: Environmental > Aquatic > Freshwater > Lake | place: Spain: Castile-La...
AATAGGCCAATGGTTGCATATCCTTGCGCATCAGGTCGTCGTATTGGTACATGTTAGCCAATAGCGTGGTATCGCCGTCGTAGAAAGGTGCGAAAGCGACAAATTCCTTGGTCGGCTTGTGGTGGTGCTGTTTGTCGCGCATTTCCTTCAGCAAGGTAGCCGAGTAGGTATAGCTGAACTGGTGCTGGTTGAGCAGGTAGGGGTATTGTTTGAAGTTGTTTGGGTCTTTGGGCGCAGCGGTCAGCAGGGCATCAAAAGGCACATAGCCCAGCGGGCCGTCGGGCACGAGAATCACTTGTTCAGGCAGGAACGCTTTAACGGGTGCGAACAGTTTTTCATACAGTTTGGGCGCGTATTCGAGGTATTGCTCCAGGCATTTATCATAGAATGCGTCTGTTTGATCGGCTTTGGGGGCGGTGTAGAAGCCATAGAGTCCCTGGCGGAATTGCTCGGTCCAGTCTTCCAGCGGGAAATCGCGCTTGACTTCCCGGACGATCATGGTATCGGGCCGGACCACGAAAATATAGATAATGCTGTCGCCGACGAAGAATTCGAGCAGGGCTTGCTTGGGTTGGAGCAGGGTATCCTGGACGTATGGGAGGGAGACGGTACTGAGGTCGTATTTTAGGCGGTAGTATGCTGGGTATTGGGTTTCGAAGCGTTTTTTTAGGGCTTCGTAGTCGTGTTTCAAGTCGAAGATGATGCTGGAGATGCGGAGGGTGTTGGTGTCGGTTTCGGTGAGGCCTTTATCGAGTAGGGATTGGCGTCGTTTTTCTCGCCAGGTAATGTCTATTCGGAGATCGTGTTCTTTTTGGAGGAGGGAATCTGGGATGCCGGCGAAGGCAAGGGCATCGGCAGCTTTGCTTTGGGCTTGAAGGAGGGAGGCTTTGCTTTTTTCGGCGTATTGGAAAGTCTTTTGGCGGAGGTTGTCGTTGTGGTCAAGGTTGGCTTTCAGGAGGGAAACAGAGATGGCTTGTTCGTAGATGGGGTAATTTTTGGAGAGATGGAAGGATTTGGAGGACTCCTCGGTGATAGATAATTGCTGATAGTTGAGGGCTGAAATGATTTGGCCTGTATAGTCAAATATTTGATTCAGAAATTGTGGAACATTGGTTAGTGTATATTTCTTACTTAGCACCCAGCTCATGCCGTAGAGTCCCTCTACTAAATTTTGCATGGAATTAACTTTTGAGAAATCATTTTCTACATATCCGCATGAATGAATAGATTTTTGATAAAAATAAACTGCTGTATCATATTCCCCCTTTGATTTGTATAATGCGCCAAGGTTGTTATATGATTGAAACACATCCGGGTGTTTTTCTCCAAATATTTTCAATCTAATATTTAAGGATTTTTGATAATAATCTAATGCTTTATAATAATCTCCCTTTGAGTCGTATGTAACACCAAGGTTGTTGTATGATAATGCTACATTTGGGTGCTCTTCTCCTAAAACCTTCAATCGGATGTTTAGGGCTTTTTGCTTATATTCTAATGCTTTATCATATTCCCCCTTTGATTCATATGTAACACCAAGGTTGTTGTATGATGATGCTACATCCGGGTGCTCTTCTCCTAAAATCTTCAATCGGATGTTTAGTGCTTTTTGATAATATTCTAATGCCTTATTATATTCCCCCTTTGAAACGAAAGTGCTACCAAGGTTGTTGTATGATGATGCTACATCCGGGTGCTCTTCTCCTAAAATCTTCAATCGGATATTTAGGGCTTTTTGCTTATATCCTAATGCCTTATCATATTCCCCCTTTGATTGGTATGTAACACCAAGGTTGTTGTATAAATCTGTTAAACCCAAGTGCTCTTCTCCCAATATTTTCAATCGGATGCTTACTGCTTTTTGATAATATTCTAATGCATTATCATATTCCCCCTTTAAACAATAGCTATTACCAAGGTTGTTGTATGATGATGCTACATGCGGGTGCTCTTCCCCTAATATCTTTAATCGGATACTTAAGGCTTTTTGCTTATATTCTAATGCCTTATCATATTCCCCTTTTGATTCGTATGTAGCACCAAGGTTGTTGTATGACAATGCTACATCCGGGTGTTCTTCTCCTAATATTTTCAATTGGATGGTTAAGGCTTTTCGATCATATTCCAATGCCTTATCATAATCTCCCATTGATTCGTAAGTATTAGCAAAGTTGTTGTATGAATCTACTACCCTCAGATCCTCCTCTCCCAATATTTTTAATTTGATGTTTAAGGCTTTTTGATTATATTTCACTGCATTATCATAATCCCCCTTTGATTCGTAAGTATTAGCAAGGTTATTGTATGAATCTGCTACTTTCGGGTGCTCTTCTCCTAGAATTATTAATCGGATTTTTAGGGCTTTTTGCATATATTCTATTGCCTTATCATAATCTTCTTTGAAATTGTAGATAACACCAAGGTTGTTGTATGATGATGCTACATCCGGGTGTTCTTCTCCTAATATTTTCAATCGAATATTTAAGGCTTTTTGCTTATATTCTAGTGCCTCATCATATTTCCCCATTGATTCGTAAGTAATACCAAGGTTAGTGTAAGATGATGCTACATCGAGGTGCTCTTCTCCAAATATTTTCAATCGAATATTTAAGGCTTTTTCATAGTTTTCTAAAGCCCAATTATAATCTCCTTTGGACTTACCAACCAATCCTAATTGATGCCAAACATCAGCCACCTGCCTGCATTTCTCACCAAATAACCTAGTATAAACAACTTTTGCTGACGCTCCTTTCGCTTCCACCTCTTCCCATTTCCGCTCCTTTATTAACTCTTTCATCTCCGCAAACAACCGATCCGCCACCACCGTATCCGCCATCCCCCCAGTCAACCCCAACGTATCCCCCAATGCCTGCCCCAAAACCGGTGCTGAGCAAAAGACAAAAAGCACTAAAAAAAACAAAGAATAAAAACTGCGCATAATTCAATCGTTTTAATAAGGTGTAAGGAGGCCTAAAACTAACGCCTGCCGGTCAATGCGACCAAGCAGGCGGGCTATTATTATTTCAAAAAAGGGAGTAGAATGTGGAATGCCGGATGCAAACGAAAACTACTTAACTACATGCATAAATCCTCAAAGAGATTGCTTGAAAAGCCTACTCTCCAGTGCCGCCAGTTTCCGCTTCCGCTCAAACTCCCAAAATCGCGTATTCTTCCGCACAAACCGGAACGCAAAATTGAAATCAATATCCCGCACCTCTAAGGGCGACTGCTCAGTCAACGCCAGCACGGCAGGCTGATTCAAGGATTCCAACAACGTCGCTGATGTTTTTAGAAAAGGGATGATCTCATCATCAACCAATTCCTTTCGGACTTCCGGGAATACCCAGCGCCCCAGGCTTGCAAAGTGAAAATAAGCGCCGATATACTCTAGTAAAAAGACCTTTTGGGTTGCTTCCCGCGCAGCTTTGGCCGCAATGGCATCCTGATTTTGAACCGCCTGCAACAAGGCGTATAGTTGTTCGGAAACCTTGTCGGTAACGCTGCGCTGCTTTTCGTCTAATGCGATAATCTTTTCAAACTGATCGACCCGCAGTGACACCAATTCCGCTTGAAGTTTGCGAATTTCACCGATGGCTTGCGCCCTGCTAATCAGCCAAACAATAGCAGCAGCACCGAAAAAGATGGCCGATTGTCCCCATCCAGCCCATTCGGTTTGAATGTATTCTATTATGGTGTTCATGGCTATTTTAGTTTTTTAAAGGCATTTAATACGGTTTCCAAAAAGGACTCTTTACCGCCACCACCGAAGCCCTGGGGTTGCTGGGAAACTACCTGAAGGGTATCTGATGGGCCAACTCCGTAATTCCCAACGGGGACATCGAACGGTAGCACATCGCCATTGAATTGAAGGTAAAAATTGCCCTGGAATTGTGGCACGTGGCGGTTCTGACGCAGGTAATCCAGTATTTGCCGGGGTGTATGGCCGGAAGCAATGCTGACGGCATTGTTTTTATTACCTATGATGATGTTTATGGTAAACATGACAAAATGGTTTAGATTTGTGAATGGATTGTGACAGCATAACCCTCAGGTTTCAACCCGGAAGATTATGCTGTCATCGTTCAAAAGCGTTCAATTCATTTCCAGCGCGGCGGCCGTGATTTCGCTGCCAAATTCCAGAATCAGATCATGAACTTCCGCTGCTTTATCAAAAGAGGTTACTTTTTCCAGACAAGACTGAACGGTATCGGCGAGGCCATGCACATCAATCCCGTGAACAGAATGAAGCAGGCGGGCAAAATAATAGATCGCCTCATCTATGTTGTCCTCTTCCAAGGCTTTAAAAGCTTTGCGGAGATGTTTGATTCGTTTTCCTGTCCAGGCCACGCCTCCAACAACAGTGCCGACGGTGATGGCAGTGCCGATAGTAGCACTTAAACCATAAGCTGCAATTGATTTTGCGATGACGTAACCTGTAACTTTAACGAGCGCGGCTTTGCCCGCGATGGCTTTTGCCAAAATGAGAAGCCCTTTGATTGCAATTGGTGTTATGAACATGGCTTGGATATTTTATTGGTGAACGTTTTTTTTAAATTTTGAAAAATCAATGCTTTCAATCGTGTTGTTGAGTTTTCCTTTTTGTCTCCTGAATAAAAACCACTCCATGGCGAGCGACAAAACGGCCCCAATAATGCATTGTACCCATAAAGGCGCCCAAAAGAAGGGAAGCGTGAAAAAGAAGATCTCGAGCAGGACTCGTCCAGATGTTTTTAGGTAATTCATAATGGCTTGAAATGTTAATGAGTGCGATGTGATTGGCTTGTACTACTTATTGCCACGCACTAGCCCGGGGTAAGGTTTTCTTCTAAAATAATTTAAAAAGGAGCAAATTATTTATTGCAAAATATTGTATATCAATAAAATAGGACGCCTGCTGTGCGTGCAACACAACAGGCGTCCTATAATTTATTTCTACACTTTCCAATCAATCGACACGAAATACCAACGGGCTTACCGTCGTCTCTGCACCGCCCGCATATCCCCCACCGGCACAAAAGCCGCCCAGAAAAACGGGTGGCACACATCCACCGATTGCTCACTGAAATAACGCTTCCGCGCCAGGCGCAAGGCTTCATCCTTGGTTTTCCCACGCTTCAGTTCCCTGTAAAAATAACGCATCTGCTCCGAGGTGCTTTTGTCGTTCACTTCCCACAGGGTGGTGACGATACTTTTCGCGCCTGCGTACGCAAAGGCGCGCGCGAGGCTGATGATGCCTTCGCCGCGCTGGAGCTTGCCGATGCCGGTTTCGCATGCTGACAAAACGACCAAGTCAGCGTTGAGCTCCAGGTTGTACAGGTCTTTCACGTACAACAGCTCGTTTTCGATACTGTCCTTAATTTCGGTGAAGGCTAAGAAAGCGTAATCGCCCACGCGGTTGTCGGCGCGTCCGTGGGTAGCCAGGTGCAGGATGCGATAATCGCCAGCCATACTGGTGAAACGCTCCTCGGTGGCGGAAGCACCAGCCACAATTTCCCCGTGCATCATTTTGGAGGCCGCCGCGACTTCTGCGCCGGAGTAAGCCAATGGTTGCATGTCCTTACGCATGAGGTCGTCGTATGTATACATGGTAGCCAATAGGGTTGTATCGCCATCGTAGAAAGGTGCAAAAGCGACAAATTCCTTGGTCGGCTCGTGGTGATGTTGTTTATCGCGCATTTCCTTTAGCAAAGTAGCAGAATAGGTGTAGCTGAACTGGTGCTTGTCGAGCAGGTAAGGGTATTGTTTGAAGTTGTTTGGGTCTTTGGGCGCAGCGGTCAGCAAAGCATCAAAGGGCACATAGCCCAGTGGGCCGTCGGGCACGACGATAACTTGTTCGGGCAGGAACGCTTTAACAGGAGCGAACAGTTTTTCATACAGCTTGGGTGCGTATTCGAGGTATTGTTCCAGGCATTTATCATATAGGGCATCCGTTTGATCGGCTTTGGGGGCGGTGTAGAAACCATAGAGCCCTTGACGGAATTGCTCGATCCAGTCTTCTAGCGGGAAATTGCGCTTGACTTCCCGGACGATCATGGTATCGGGCCGGGCCACGAAAATATAGATGATGCTGTCGCCGACGAAGTATTCGAGCAGGGCTTGCTTGGGTTGGAGCAGGGTATCCTGGACGTATGGGAGGGAGATGGTACTGAGGTCGTATTTTAGGCGGTAGTATGCTGGGTATTGGGTTTCGAAGCGTTTTTTTAGGGCTTCGTAGTCGTGTTTCAAGTCGAAAATGATGCTGGAGATGCGGAGGGTGTTGGTGTCGGTTTCGGTGAGGCCTTTATCGAGTAGGGATTGGCGTTGTTTTTCTCGCCAGGTAATGTCTATTCGGAGATCGTGTTCTTTTTGGAGGAGGGAATCTGGGATGCCGGCGAAGTTGATGGCGTCAGCGGCTTTGATTTGGGCTTGGAGGAGGGAGGCTTTGCTTTTTTCGGCGTAGGTGAAAGTGTGGTAGCGGAGGGTGTCGTTTTTGTCTACCTCGGCTTTGAGGAGGGAGACGGAGATGGCTTGTTCGTAGATGGGGTAGTTTTTGGTTTGCCAGTGGGATTTGGTGCCTTCGTCGGTGAAGGTAGATTGTTGGTAATTAATTGCGTCAAGGGCTTGAAGTACATTAGAGTAACTTTCAGAGAGCAGTCGTGGGGACTGGATTTCTATATATTGTTTTTGTTGTGTAGTGCTTAGTTTATTGAGAGCCCTTACTAATTTTTGCATTGAGTTAACTCCTTGAAAGTTGTTTTTTTTGTATTGGCAACTATTTATTGCACTTTGATAGTTGTAGATTGCTTCATTATATTTATGTGTTATATTATATGAATCACCTAAATTGCTATAAATATTTGCGACATCCGGGTGCTGTTCTCCATGGGCGTTCAGAAGAATTTCTAATGCTTTATGAAAGTATTCGATAGCCTTTTCATATTCTTCTATATATGAATATGAAAAAGCTAAACTGTTATATGAAAATGCAACGTCAGGATGATCAGGCCCAAGAGTTTTCAAACGAATAACTAAAGCATTTTGTTTAAGATCAAGTGCTTTTCTATATTCGCTTGTTGATTCGTATGAAACACCTAAATTATCATATGATGACGCAACATCTGGATGCTCTTTTCCAAGGGTTTGTAATCGGATTGCTAATGCTCTTTGTTTGAACTTGATTGACCTTTGATATTCACCAATAAAGTGATAAGTAATTCCAGTGATGTCATATGATGATGCAATATCTGGATGCTCAGGCTCTAGGGTTTTTAATCGAATTGCTAAAGACTTTTGATCAAATTCAAGCGCTTTATCATATTCACCTTTTTGATTATAAGCATCGCCCAACGAGTAATAAGTTGTCGCTACATCAGGGTGTTCTGCACCAAGCACCTTTAATCGGATTGCCAAAGTTTGCCGTAGGCATTCTATGGCTTTATCAAAGTCACCAATAGATTGATAAGTAATCCCTAAATTATTATACAATCCTAATACGGCAGGATGTTCCATTCCTAAGTTTTTCAAATATATACCAGAAGATTTTTGATAACATTCAAGCGCTTTGTCATATTCACCTTGAGCATCATAGGCAACTCCCAAGTTGCTATATGTCCCAGCTACGTTTGAATCTTCTGGTCCTAATATTACCAAACGAATTGAAAGGGCTTTAAGTTGATATTCAAGGGCTTTCGTGTAAAGACCTTTGGCAACATTTAAAAACCCTAAAGCAGTATATGAAGCAGCAACATCAAGCTGGTCAGGCCCTAGAACTTCCAACCGAATATTTAATGCAGTATTCCATGCATTTGAAGCATTTTCATAATTACCTTGCCGATAATCTATCATGCCCAATTGATGCCATATATTTGCTACTTGCTTGCACCTCCCCCCGAATTTTTCAATATAAATCTCCTTGGACTTTTCTCCTATTTCTTTAGCCATTTCCCATTTTCCTTCTTTAATCAACTCCTTCATTTCTTCAAAAAAATGATTCGCCACCACCGTATCCCCCATCCCCCCTGTCAACCCCAACGTATCCAACCCCGCCTGCCCAAACACCGTATTACTAGAAAAAAGCAACAAAAATCCAATACCTACTGCTAATAAAATACGCATAATGCATTCGTTTAGTGGGTGAAAAAATAATCTGTAAAGATAGCCCCAAAAAGCAAAAAAGCAACCGCCCATCAGGCGATTGCTGTCTTAAAAGATACGATTGGTTTTAGGCGCTAATCAATCGCCAGCGTCAAGTTCCCGTTGGTGCCTTGCGCCACGATCTTGTAGTTTTTGCCATAAGCAGGCGTATAGCCTTCCCAGGTGCAATTTCCATTCGGGCATTCCCAGATAGATAATTGATTGCCAGAGGTTTTGGCGGGCACCCAAAGACTTTCATTGGGCTTCAAGGTGTGGTAAACACCGTTGAGCCAAAAGGAAAGGTTCGAGCTGGTATTTACATTGTGCCGCACACGGATGCGTTGGGAAGAATACATTTTGCCAATGAAATCTTTGTCAGTAACAGACAACTGGGTGTTCCATGGAATGGACGATCCATCTGTTGTCAAGGAGGCCTCTACTGGGTATAGCATGATGGATTTAGAGTCAAAACTGGTGTGCTGAGACGATTCCCAAGTGTGCTTGTTGAGTACCTGCGCATCTACTTTTTCTTTTGACCAATTGTTTGTGCTTAGGTAGAAGGCATATACTGCGGGCTTATTCCAAGGAATATTTGCCAAAGGATTCTGGTGTTCATGTTTGAGGCCCAGCGCATGACCAAATTCATGCAAGGATGTTCTGCGTATTTTCTCGTCGGAAGTAGTATTGGTAAAATTCAGATTCATGGTTTTCAAATTTTGAGCAATACCGAGGTTGTCATTTCCGATATAAGAATAATTTCCATCTGTGCCAAACATCACACGAATATCAGAGGTGCCGGAATTGACACGCACGAAATTGACATTGGCATAACTTTCCCATTGTTCTGCATAAGCAAAAACTTTGTCCTGTAGGCTGGTGCTGCCATTCAGAAAGCGCACGCGCAGGGTCTGGCCGGGCGACCAGAATTTGTTTTTTGCACCCGAAGATCGGTCTTGTGCTCCGTCTTCCGGAGTTTCAGAAAAGGCATAAGGTTCATCAGCGTCCAAGGTCAGGCAAGTGTTGGCACGCAGCTCGGCCAATTCGGATTCGCTGAAGTGCATTGTTTCTTCGTCCTGATTTTTTTTGCAGGAGGCAAAACTGATTCCGAGGAGCAACAGCCCGAAGGCGAAAGCGCGGAGCAATAAGTTGAATTTCATATTGTGCGATTTTTTTAAAGTGAAGAGAATATTTTTTTGAATTACTAAACCTTATTGCCACTTGTGAAGGATAGGTAAGGTCGAGTTGGAAAATTTTATTTAGAGATTTGAATATGTTTTATGGCTTGTTTCCCGTCCTGAGCAATAACCCGCAGTACATAGACCCCATTGGACAGATGGCTGCCGTCAATAGGCTCAGATGTCAGGCCGGGAAATGCTTGTTGGAGGCATTGGCGGCCGAGCAGATCGTATAGAAAGACTTGGCAGGGTTGCTGATCTAATTCCTGGGCATGGAGGAAGAAAATGCCGTTGGAAGGGTTGGGGAACGCCTGTATAGGAAATAATTCTGGTGTAGACGTATTGGTATTGATGAAGCTATCATAATAAGAGAAAACACGATAATCTGATACGGACGATAATTCAGACCAATCCTCTAAATAAAAGACCAAGTTATTGTTCACATCATAATTATATGAAAGTTCAAAAAGAATTTCCCAGTTTGAATTTTTCCATGAATAATATTTTCGGACGGAGAGGTCATCGTGCGAATTATACTCATTGGTGATATAGCTTGAGTTTACCCATGATGAGCCAGTCCAATTCTGACGTATGGTAGAGGCATGACTGCCGTTTGCAGTATATTCCCGGATCCATTGGCTGCTATTTATCCAGTTATTTGAGCTCCATTGTTGTGACAACTCAAGTGTTAAGTTTGTTCCAGTATACTGGTATATAACGCGCAAAGTATTTTCCCAAACCCCTCCATTCATTGCTTGGGATAAGAAAAGGGTGTTTTCTCCATTAGTATTGTATTCGTAAACCGTGCGGTTAATAGATTTCCAGCCCACACCATCCCAATTTTGGTTGGTGCGCAGAGTAATATTATCATTCCCATCATATTGATTGGCCGTTCGGTATGAATTGATCCACGAGTTGCCATTCCAGGTCTGGCCAGTATTTAGTGTCAGGTTGCTGTTCGAATCATATTCAGAATCGTTACGACTGAAGTTCACCCAAGTTGCGCCATCCCAGTTATACTTTGTGGACTGTATTCGATTGTTATTTACATCATATTCAAAGTTGTCGCGTGTACCATTGGCCCAAATTACCCCGTCCCAAGTCTGAAATATTACTTCCGTTTCTTTGTTGTTTACATTATATTTTCGGAAATACTGTTCATAGTTTTTCCATACCGACCCGTCAAATCGCTTTGAGGTGCTTTGCGCTATATTGCCTTGGTTGTCATAAACATTAACGACTGAATCGGATCCTATCCAGCCATTTTCCCAACGGTCACTGCGGGATGCTCTTAACCTGAAAACAGGATCATCTCGATCCACCACTTTTTTGTTTTCATCTTTTGAAAAAGGGAGATCATTCATTTGCGGAGCTCCTTCCAGTTGCCTAAGTGATTGGGCACCCTTGGTTAGTAAGGGTTGTATTTGAGCATTTAGGGTATGCTGTGCAGAGAATGCACAAAACAAAAAAACAAGTATCGAAGTGAAGTTTTTCATGATCAGTTGATTTTGAATGTGAAGCAGGTGGTGTGTGTCTTTTCATACCTTATTGCCGCAGTCCTGAATCTGGTAAGGTGGATTTGTAAAAAAAATGAAGCATTTATTTTCTTAGCAATTCAAGTTCTTGAAAATCAAATAATTAAAACGCCCACCATGCATCAGCACAGTAGGCGTCCAAATAATATATCAGTAGAAAGCGGTCCTTACCGCACCGTCCGCATATCCCCCACCGGCACAAAAGCCGCCCAGAAAAACGGGTGGCACACATCCACCGATTGCTCACTGAAATAACGCTTCCGCGCCAGGCGCAGGGGTTCATCCTTGGTTTTCCCACGCTTCAGTTCCCTGTAAAAATAACGCATCTGCTCCGAGGTGCTTTTGTCGTTCACTTCCCACAGGGTGGTGATGATGCTCTTCGCGCCCGCGTGCGCAAAGGCGCGCGCGAGGCTGATGATGCCTTCGCCACGCTGGAGCTTGCCGATGCCGGTTTCGCATGCGGACAAAACAACCAAGTCGGCGTTTAGATCCAGGTTGTACAGGTCTTTCACGTACAACAGCTCATTTTCGATGCTGTCTTTGATTTCGGTGAAGGCTAAAAAAGCGTAATCACCCACGCGGTTGTCGGCGCGCCCGTGGGTAGCCAGGTGCAGGATGCGATAATCGCCAGCCATACTGGAGAATCGCTCTTCGGTGGCGGCGGCACCTGCCACGATTTCCCCACGCATCATTTTAGAGGCCGCCGCGACTTCTGCGCCGGAGTAAGCCAATGGTTGCATATCCTTGCGCATCAGGTCGTCGTATTGGTACATGTTAGCCAATAGCGTGGTATCGCCGTCGTAGAAAGGTGCGAAAGCGACAAATTCCTTGGTCGGCTCGTGGTGGTGCTGTTTATCGCGCATTTCCTTCAGCAGGGTAGCCGAGTAGGTATAACTGAACTGGTGCTGGTTGAGCAGGTAGGGGTATTTTTTGAAATCGTTAGGGTCTTTGGGCGCAGCAGTCAGCAAGGCATCGAAAGGCACATAGCCCAGTGGGCCATCGGGCACGAGGATGATATGGTCGGGCAGGAAGGCTTTAACGGGTGCGAACAGTTTTTCATACAGTTTGGGTGCGTATTCGAGGTATTGTTTCAGGCATTTATCATACAGGCCATCCGTTTGATTGGATTTGGGGGCGGTGTAGAAACCATAGAGCCCCTGGCGAAATTGCTCGATCCAGTCGTCCAGCGGGAAGTCGCGTTTGACTTCCTGGACGATCATGGTATCGGGTCGGACGACAAAGAGGTAGATGCTGCTGTCGCCGACGAAGTATTCGAGCAGGGCTTGTTTGGGTTGGAGGAGGGTGTCTTGGACGTATGAGACGGAAACAGTGGAGAGGTCGTATTTTAGGCGGTAGTATTCTGGGTATTGGGTTTCGAAACTTTTTTTTAGAGTTTCGTAGTCGTTTTTTAGGTCGAAGATGATACTGCTGATACGCAGGGTATTGGTGTCGGTTTCGCTGAGGCCCTTATCAATGAGTGCCTGGCGTTGTTTTTCGCGCCATGTGATGTCGACGCGGAGGTCGTGTTCTTTTTGGAGTAGGGAGTCGGGGAGACCGGAGAAAGCGTTGGCTTCTTTGATTTGGGATTGGAGGAGGGAGGCTTTGCTTTTTTCGGCGTAGGTGAAGGGGTTGTGGCGGAGGGTGTCGTTATGGTCTATGTCGGCTTTTAGGAGGGTGACAGAGATGGCTTGTTCGTAGATGGGGTAGTTTTCAGAGAGCCAAAAGGATTGGGAGGATTCTTCGCTGAAGGTAGATTGTTGGTGTTCTATACATTCCAATGTTTCAAGCGCATAATTATGGCTTTTTGTAAGAAAAATTGTATCATGGGCTTGGAGATATTGTTTTTGAAATGTTAGGCTTAAGTTATTAAAACCATATATTAATTGCTCTGGCGAATTGACTTTTGAAAAATCACCATGGGTAAATCCACATGCCGTGATAGCTTGTTGATAGCATTCAATTGCTTTATTGAAAATTCGTTTCGAGTCGAAGGAATTACCAAGAATATTATAGGATTTTGCCACATCAGGGTGTTGTATGCCAAGCGTTTTCAATTGGATTTCTAAGGCTTTTTGAAGATATTGGAGGGCTTTATCGTATTCTGTTTCTAGGTTATACGAAACGCCAATATTGAAGTATGAAATTGCCACCTCTGAGTCATCTGCTTCCGAGAAACTTAGTTGGATTTCTAAATCTTTTTGATAATATTCGATCGCTTTTTCGTATTCTTTTTTTGAGTTAAAGGAAACACCAAGGTCATTGTACGAGTTGGCTACCCTTGGATGTTTCGCCCCAAAGGCGTTCAATTCAAGTTCTAGACATTTCTGTTTGTATTCAATTGCTATATCATATTCTCCTTTTAACTCGTAGGAAGCACCAATACTGTGGTATGATGCTGCCACGGCAGGATGTTTAGCCCCCAAGGTCTTTAATCTGATTTTCAACGCTTTTTTCTGGTATTCGATTGCTTTATCAAATTCTCCTTTAAAACGGCATGAAGCGCCAATGTTGTTATATACCGATGCCAGATCTGGATGCTCTGCTCCCAAGGTTTTCAGAAGGATTTCCAATGCTTTTTGCTTATATTTGGCGGCTTTGTTGTACTCCCCTTTTGAATCTAAAGTACTACCTATATTGTTATACGAGTATGCCAGGTAAACGGACTCCTCTCCATAGGCCTTCTGGTGTATTTCTATAGCCTTCTGAAAGCATTCTATCGATTTGTTATAATCCCCTTCTGAGTCGTATGAATTACCCAGATTGTTATATGAATTTGCCACATCTGGGTGCTCTACTCCAAGGGTTTTTAATCTAATTTCTAAGGCTTTTTGATAGTACTCTATCGCTCTTTTAGTCTCTCCTTTTGAATCAAAGGAAGTACCTATATTATTATACGATGTTGCCACTTTTGAATGATATGGTCCAAGGGTTTTTAATCTGATTTCTAGAGCCTTTTTATGATATTCTATTGACTTATCGTATTCTCCAATTGATTCGTATGAATTACCCAAATTGTTATATGTAGATGCTACATTTAGATGCTCTGGTCCAAGAGTTTTCAATCTGATTTCTAGAGCCTTCTGACAGTATTCAATCGCTTTATCATATTCTCCATTCGATTCGTATGAAGTACCTAAATTATTGTACGAAGTTGCCACATCTGAGTGTTCCGACCCAAGTGTTTTCAATCGGATATCTAATGCTTTTTGTTTGTATTCGATAGCCTTAGCATATTCTCCTTTAGATTCATGTGAAATCCCTATATTGTTGTATGAAGAGGCAACGTCAGCGTGTTCTGCTCCCAAGATTTTTAATCTAATGTCTAAAGCATTTTGATAAAATTCAATTGCTTTTTCTGAATCCTCTTTTGCTTGATATGAAGCGGCAATGTTGTTATATGAGGTTGCAACATCGAGGTGCTCTAACCCCAAAATTTGTTTCCGTATTAATAGTGAGCGTTCATAGAGGATAATTGATTCATCGTAAGCCTCACTAAAATATTTACTCCTCCCCATCTGATGCAAAGCGTCCGCCACCTTCCTATTTTCCCTTCCCAAAACCTTCTCAAAAATCATCCGAGCACTATCCGCCTTCACAAAAGCATCATTATATTTCCCTTGAGTATTCAGTTCAATCGCATCATTCAAGAACTGCTTTGCCAGAGCCGTATCCGCCACCACCTGCCCAAAAGCCACATCTACTTGCCCAAACACAGGCCCCGCCCCAAATGCAAAACCCACCACAAAAAGGAAAGTATCAAAACCACGCATAGTTTAATCGTTTTAATCAGGTGAAAGAAGCCCAAAAATAACACCCGCCTGTCGGTATGACCAAGTAGGCGGGTGTTATTGTTTCAAAAAAGGAAAAGCAAGGTGCCGCAGTAGCAATCAAGCGTTCTTCACCAAACTCTTGAAGCGTTCAAACATTTCGGGAGATACATCTTCATTGGCCAAAGCCATCATGTCGCCATATGCTTAATTGACCAATTGCGCCGTCCATGGTTTGCAGTAAAAGAACAGCGGAACCATCTTGAGTTGTTGCTCCAATTTCAACCGGCCGTCACTGCCATAAACGTAGTCCATCTCTTGCCGGAGTTCGGCCCGGAAGTCGAGGCCCGCTGGGAGTGGTTCGCCACCTGCATCAATGCGCTTGAGCACCCGGCCGTTTGCATCGTATTCTACCAAATACATGAGATAGTTTTCTGTTCGTGCTTCGTAACGTTTAGTTGTAGTTACTCCGTTTACCGTTTTTCGGGTGATGATCTGATAGGATTTGCGAACGCGCAGCTCGTTGCAACCTGTTGTATTAGTGTATTGAGCGGTAGATGGTGAGCCAGTAGCAGCATTTGTTGTCATGGCCTGATTTTGTTCGACGGCTGTTGAAAGGGCCTCCCAAACAGCAGGATCGCAGGAGGTTTGTGTGAGTAGAACTGTGGCTGATAACAAACAGATCAGTCCGTTTTTAATGGAATAGCGCATAGAGTCCATGTTAAATTAATTGGAATTTTTTAAATAAAGCGGTCATGGGAATGAAATCCCCCTCCCATGACCGCTCTCGATTGGCTTAACCTTAATCGTTCGTTAATGTTAAGTTCCCATTGCTTCCTACCGCCACGATCTTGTAGTTTTTGCCATAAGCAGGTGTATAGCCTTCCCAGGCGCAATTTCCATTCGGGCATTCCCAGATAGATAATTGATTGCCAGAGGTTTTGGCGGGCACCCAAAGGCTTTCATTGGGCTTCAAGGTGTGGTAAATACCGTTGAGCCAAAAAGTCAGGTTTCCTGTCGTATTCACATTGTGCCGCACCCGGATGCGCTGGGAGGAATACATTTTTCCGATGAAATCCTTGTCGATGGCAGACAGCTGGTTGTTCTCAGGAATCGAAAAACCATTGGTAGTCAGTTTTGCATCTACCGAGTATTGCATAACAGATTTGGAATCGTATGCAGTGTGTTGCGAGGATTCCCACGTAGATTTGTTCAGTACGTTAAAATCAGTTTTTTGCTTTGACCAGCCAACCGATTGATAAAAAGCATAAACCGCTGGTATGTTCCAAGGGATATTCGCCAAAGGCTGCTGCTGTTCGTGATTCAGGCCGAGGGCATGACCGAATTCGTGCAGCGTGGTGCCACGTAAGTAGTCCTCCTTCGTGTTGCTGGTAAAATTCAGGTTCATGGTTTGTAAATTTGGGGAGATGGGGACGTTGTCCTTTCCCACATAGGAATTGTTGCCCTCTGTTCCAAACTTGACGCGGATATCAGAGGCCCCAGAGGTGACCCGAACGAAGTTGATGTTGGCGTAGGCTTCCCATTGTTCTGCATAAGCGAAAACTTTGTTCTGCATCGCGGTGCTGCCATTGAGGAAGCGTACACGCAGGGTCTGACCAGGCTCCCAGAACTTGTTTTTTGCACCTGCGGCCCGGTCTTGTACCCCGCTTTCGGGTGTTTCGGACATGGCGTAAGGTTCGTCGGCATCCTCGGTCAGACACGTGTTGGCACGGATGTCAGCCAGTTCAGCAGCGGTGAAGTAGGAGATTTCCTCGTCCTGATTTTTTTTGCAGGAGGCAAAGCCGATGGCGAGGAGCAGGAGCCCGAAGGCGGAAGCGTGGAGGAGATGGTTGCGTTTCATGTCGTTTTATTTTTTTAAGTGAAGAAGTTGTTTTTGAACTACTAAACCTTATTGCCACTCGTGAAGGGTAGGTAAGGTTGGGTTGAAAATTTTATTTAGAAATCTGAATTTGTTTTATGGCATGTTTCCCGTCCTGAGTAATAACCTGTAGTACATAAGTGCCATTGGGCAGATTACTGGCATCAATAGGTTCAGATGACAAGCCGGAGCATGCCTGTTGGAGGCATTGACGACCGAGTTGGTCGTAGAGAAAAATTTGGCAGGGTTGCTGATCTAATTCATGGGCGCTAAGGGAAAACGTGCCGCTGGAGGGATTAGGGGATACTTGAATGTTGAGTGCTTTTGATACTGATTCGTTGGTGCTGACGAAGCTATCGTAGTAATAGATTGTGCGGTAGTCATTGACATAGGAGATTCCGTTCCAGCCGTGTCTCAAGTACTGTGTCAAGTTATAGTTTTCATCGTATTCGTACAAAAACTGGCTAAACTTTACCCAATTTGAATTGATCCACTCATAATTTATGTAACTTGATAGGTCATTGTGTGCATTGTACTTGAAGTCCAGCAGATACCAATTTACCCAAGACGAACCATCCCATTGTTGAGCTTGGTAAGAAGTACGATTGCTATTCTGATCATATTCAGTAATCCAACGGCGGCCGTTTACCCAAGTATTATTTTGCCATCCCTGATTAAAATGTAGTGTCATGTTGCCTCCGGTATATTGATAAGAAACGCGGCCGTTATTCTGCCAAACCCCGCCGTTCATTTCCTGGTTTACACGGAGTGTTTTTTGGCCATCAGAATTATATTCAGTGGAAGTGCGTGAGATAGAAATCCAATTTGCGCCATCTCCACTTTGTTGGGTTTCAAGTATTTCGAGGTTGCCATCATATTGATATGCCCACCTAACCCCGTTATACCATGTTGCTCCGTCCCAATTAAAAATTGTTTTCAGTGTTAGGTTGTTGTTGGCATCATATTCATAGGTTGTACGATCGTCATTGATCCACACAAATCCATCCCATTTCTGCCAAATCAATTCTGTTAGATTGTTGTTTGAATTATACTGTTTGATCTGCCGGGTGGATTTATTCCATACCGCCCCATCAAAATTTCTTGAGGTGCTTTGTGTTATATTGCCCTGACTATCATAAACATTGACGATTGAATCGCCCCCAGTCCAGCCGTTATCCCAGTTTTCACTGCGGGTTGCCCTAAGCCTGAAAATCGGATCGTCCCGATCTGCGACTTTTTTGTTTTCAGGTTTAGAAAGAGGAATATCCCGGGCGTCAAAACCCCGCTCCAAATGCTTAACTAAGAAAGGATCATTGGGAACAACCTCACGTATCTGCGCTTCTAGCGGGCACTGTGCAACGAAAAAAGCGAGTATTAAAACAAGTATCGAAGTGAAGTTTTTCATGAACAGTTGATTTTGAATGTGAAACAGGTGGTGTGTGTATTTATACTCCTTATTGCCGCCGCCACTTATTAGGTAAGGTTCCCCTGAAAAAATTAGCAAAAAAGGATCCGAAAATTTTTAAATTATTGAAAATCAGTAAATTAGAACGCATACTATGTCTCAGCACAGCAGGCGTTCTAATCATTTACCTTTAAAATGCAAGCTCTACCGAACAGGCCGCATATCCCCACCGGCACAAAAGCCGCCCAGAAAAACGGGTGCAGGCCCCTCGGAGCGGCCTTGTCAAAATACCGGTGCTGCGCCAGTCGCAGGGCCTCATCTTTGGATTTTCCCCACTTTAATTCCCGGTAGAAATAGCACATCAGTTCTGAATTGCTCTTATCGTTCACTTCCCATAAAGTGGTGATAATGCTCTTTGCGCCTGCATACGCAAAGGCTCGCGCGAGGCTGATGATGCCTTCGCCACGCTGGAGCTTGCCAATGCCAGTTTCGCAGGCGGATAAAACGACCAAGTCGGCGTTTAGCTCCAGGTTGTACAGGTCTTTCACGTACAACAGCTCGTTTTCGATGCTGTCTTTGATTTCGGTGAAGGCTAAGAAAGCGTAATCGCCCACGCGATTGTCTGCCCGCCCGTGGGTGGCCAGGTGCAGGATGCGATAATCGCCAGCCATACTGGTGAATCGCTCCTCGGCGGCACCAACCACGATTTCCCCATGCATCATTTTGGAGGCTGCGGCGACTTCCTCGCCGGAGAAAGCCAATGGTTGCATGTCCTTGCGCATTAGGTCGTCGTATTGGTAAATGTTAGCCTATAGCGTGGTATCGCCATCCTAGAAAGGTGCAAAGGCAGCAGATTCTTTAGTTGGCTTGTGGTGCTGTTTTTCGCCCAGTTCCTTCAGCTAGGTAGATGAGTAGGTATAGATGAACTGATACCATATATTTTAGCAGAAGCTATGACACTTTCATCTAATTGAAGGGCTAATTTCTTGTTCATAATATTTTACGTATTAGAATAAAGATCGTGGGGCGGTTTTGGCTTGGTAAAAGCCGGTAAACTTTCGCCAAGCCAAAACGCACCAGTTTAAATATCCGAATATTCCGCAGGATAAAGAAAAAAACTAGTGTTTTTGGATACATTATTCTGGTATTGCGGGTCTGTTTTCATCTTTTTCCATGCTTCCGAATCCCCAAATGCTTTCCAATGTGCATCCCTTGCCGCTTTGTTTTCAAAGGTCGTCATGTACATCAGGTTGGGCATGTGGCTGCCTGCAATAACTTCTCCGTAAAACACGGCATTAAAACCAAGGCTTGAGAATAAGTTTATCTCGCCTCCTTCATTGAACATTTGCACCTTGTTTTGATATATTTTTTCGGTATGCCCTTCATAACTGCGCAATTCGTAAATCCTTTCGCTTTTAGGTCCATTGAGTTTGGGAAGCGCAAGTTGCGGGGCATCTGAAAATGCCTCTAAAACGATGGTTTCAATGCGCGTATAGGGCGGGTTTTTGTATTCCGCATCGATATAATCTTTACCGGCGCTTACATAAGCAGCATCTTCCTTAAGTTTTTTAGGAATGTCCAACAATTGATGTAGGTCTTTGAGGGGTGTCAATACATACACCAACTTTCCAAATGATATCGTATCGGCTGCAACGGGTTTGAACACGCCAATTGTTTTTATGCTCATCCGGTGCATTCCGGGGATGTAGGCATCCTTTAGGTAAGCGTCCAGGCGCGTTTCCTGGTCTTTGCTGTTGATATGATACATTTTAATTTGATAAAATGCGCGTTTGGGTGGGTTTATCAACGTGGTGAACCCGATCAGTATTAAAAGCAAGGTCTTTAAAGCCATTGTATTATGTTTTTAATATTTTATGAATGTATTGGTTGTTTTTTGAACGGTTGATCGGACTTGCTAAAGCGCGGCGCTGTGCTTGGGTAAAGATAATCCTGCACTATTTGAAATTTAAAAGGTAATAATAGCTGAAGCCCAATTGGTACCGACTGGTTTTCATAAAAATAGTGTATTGCACAGGGAACAACTGGTCCACAATATAACCTGTGGTTTCTCTTTGGTTATAATAAGCCAGATTTAGTTCTAACTGATGTCGATTGGAGGGTTGATAGCGCAACGAGGCTCCGCCAAAGAAATTGGCCTGATTGAATCGAACGGGAGAATATTTAAATTCGAAGTAATAATCGGACGGGCCGGAGTCGGGTTCCGTAAAGGGCGCACTTATAGGATCGCCGTAGTCTTGAATGACCCGGTTGGTGATTGATTTTCGAACAGTAAGCCCAAATTGTAGCACAGGCGACCATTTACTGTAGGGCAGCATGGTATATGCAATTCCGATGGGCACTTCCAAGTATTTGAAATCCAGTACGGTACTGAATCGATATAAGTCAGATGCCTGATAAGGTGGAATGCCTGGTTTATTAACCGTAAAATTGACCCTCTGTTCCTTCGTTTCGGTAGCCATCTTATTATCAATATAGCCAATACCGGTAAATATAGCAAATAAAGGATGTACATTAACCTTAAACAATAAGGAAGCGCCGGGTCTTTGAAAGTTGTTGTATTTTTTATTCGACACAACATCATTGCCCGTTACAATCGGATCGACCCAGTAATAAAATGCAGATAGTCCGATGCCCAGTCGTGGGCGCGCAGGGGATTTAGCGGTATATGGCGTTGTATTAGGGTAAGCACATTGGTTTATTTCCGACACATATCGTTGCAACGATGCGCTATTATACCGCAGTTTCGGCAAGTTTTCCCGACTGGAGCATGGTGCAAACAAGATTTTTAACTGAGATTCAAAACCCAGTTTATTTACTTTAATCCAGGTTCCTTGCGCTGGGGACTCGATAAAATATACCTTTTCGGAATTGGCTAATTCCCCTTCGTATAAATTATTCCCGCCTTTGATAGTTCGGCGCAAAAATACCTGTTGCGTATCCTGGCCCGACCGGATCATATGCGAAATGATGAGCAGCCCTTGTTGGTCCCCTGCCCGCGCCACGGATGCAGGGGAAAGTTTTTGCCAGGAAGAAGTACCCGCAGACATGAATTGTAGAACCTGGCCTCCTGACTTTTCCAGTTGGATTTGCCCCAGGATACTATCGCTTTTGGGCGAAACGTAGTAGCCAGAAACGATGTTGGGATTCTGCGCAAAGGCATGATGCTGCGCCAACAGGCAGATAAAATGAATGATCAGGAGTAGTGTTTTTTGCGCTATATTCATAATGAACTAAGATGATGTTGTGATATGTATTGTCTGCGGCGAATTTCTTCAATGCTCTGCCTCCTCGTCTTGCGCTATAAGCCGTGTAGTTAATAAGCCACAAGATAGTTCGTTCTGTTGCACTACACGCAAGAACTATTTTTGTTGATGATAACATGATATTTTGGGTATGTTTGCGTGAAATTTAACCTTCCAATGGTTTGAATAACACGAAGTTAATTGTCCTGTTCCTGCTGCTATGCAACGCT
>Ga0247837_1004783_pt1 | contig 21361 bp, 14 predicted proteins | sample LaCtaG_2_FD_187115 | JGI IMG/M metagenome (GOLD analysis project Ga0247837, IMG submission 187115) | Freshwater microbial communities from meromictic Lake La Cruz, Castile-La Mancha, Spain - LaCruzMarch2015_14.5m | ecosystem: Environmental > Aquatic > Freshwater > Lake | place: Spain: Castile-La...
ATAAGAGATGCTGAGGAAGTGACGAGACAGTCTCCTACAGCGAGCTAATATCTAGTGCAGAGAAACTGCTCAGTGCGCTGGGTTCGTGAAGTAGCGAGTTAGTTAAGTTTCTCTCCTGTGTGGCCTGCTCCAGTGGCTAAACATAGTCCACTAAAACCAACTCTACAAAGCTCATTAGTCCACTTGTTCCACCCAGTGTCTCCTTGAGTATCCCACACTCAGCAGTTCCTCTACCTAATCAGCGGTTCTGTAGACATAAAATGTCAGGCAACCATATCTGCGGGGTATGCCACACTCGGACAGCCACCTGGCGCTGTGCTTGTTCCTCCCTGCCGCTTTGCCCTAATTCTTGTTGCCTCGGCGCACACATGTCAGCTGCTTCGGCTTCCCCGCATCTGTTGGTTCCCAGTGAGGCTGAGACCTTTCTGTCGCCTGAAGAAGCGAAGGCGAATTTGAAAGCGTGTGATGTGGCTATGGAGGTGTCTAGGTTCTTTGAGGAGGAAAGGAGGTGGCTGATGCGGAGGAAAGGGGAAATTGTTGGGGAAATTGAGGCGGAAGTGAGTAGACTGTGTGGGGAAATTAGAGCTCAAGCGGAAGTAGCGAAGCAGGCTGCTGAAACAGAGGCAGATCGAGCCATTTCCAGGCTGGAAACATTCAGAGGCATCGAGCAAAGAGACTTCGTATTTTCAGTCAAATCCAGCAGCCGGCATTTAGTCGCACTTAAGCTAGAAATCAAGAAGCTGAGCTTTCAGGACCTGTTCAACATTACCTCTATATCTGCTCACAAGAAAATTTACAAAAACTTGGATGGAAGTAGGGGTTGGGGGTTCGACGGGCGAAAAATTGATGCTTTAACAATCCAAGTTTCTAAGAAAATATATCTTTCAGGCGTGATGCTTGGACAGCCTTTGCCTCAACAGAAAGCCACAGAAGTAAAATCGCTACAAATCCGCAATGGCCCTTCAACTCAGAGCTCAATTATCTACGAACATCAAGAAAATACCGTCTTGGATCCTAATGATCCGGCACCTATAATTCGTTTCGTAAGACCCATAGAGCTGCTCGTAAATCAAGAATATACTTTGAAGGCTTTGATCGCTGGTGGGTCTATGTCTGCTGGAAATACCGTCAGCAACCGTCTTCAAGAAGGACTCGAGGTACAGCTGTTCGATACCAAATTTGAGGGAGGAGAGACTACTAATAGTACTGGCCCTATTAGCGGTGTCTTCTTTGGCTTCGAGTACACCTCCTAGTAACAGCACATCTCTGCGACCTCTAGTTAGCTCTAATCCATCCACACCAATGGCCTCCCCCGCCCAGATCGTGCCTATCCTGCCCAGTACGTCCCACCTAGACCGTCTCCTCTGGATGTGCCACACTTCCCCGCCCCGCAACCTGCCGAAAGCCTACTACTTCTGCGTGGACAGCGTACCCCACACACAGGACCTGGTCTACGAACCTTTCTGCAACGACTTCGGTCCTCTCAACCTGGCGATGGTTGTTCGCTACTGCCGGGAGCTACAGCGCCTGCTCGCAAATCCCGACTTTTCCACCTACCGTATATACCACTACACCTCCACAGACCCTGTGAAAAGAGTGAATGCCGCTTTCCTCATCTGCGCCTACGAGGTCATTGTCCGAGGGAAAACAGGGATGGAGGCTTGGGGGCCTTTCCTGCACTTGGAGCCTTTCCCTGACTATAGAGATGCTTCCTTTGGGGGATGCAGCTATAAATGCACTTTGCTGCATTGCCTCAGAGGACTGGAAATAGGCATCAAGCTGGGCTGGCTGGACTATGAGCGGTTCAACTTAGAGGAGTATGAGAAGCTGGAAAAGATCGAAAACGGGGATATGAACTGGATTATTCCAGGGAAAATGCTGGCTTTCAGCTGTCCTTCAGTCTCTGCAGTGGACGAAAGCGGGCTCCGCTGCTTCACCCCGGAAGACTACGGCCCAGAATTCAAGCGACTAGGGGTCAGTTCAGTCGTCCGGCTCAACAAAACTACCTACGAATCCACTGTAAGCAGCCACACAGCGGTTTACTCGCATGGGCTTCAAGCACTCTGACCTGTATTTCCTCGACGGCAGTGTGCCATCCGAGGAAATCGTGCAGAGATTCATGGAGATCGGAGAGGGGGAAGCAGGCGCTGTGGCTGTGCACTGCAAGGCAGGCTTAGGCAGGACTGGCACTCTTATTGGTCTATTCGCTATGAAGAACTTCGGCTTTCCTCCTGCGGAATTTATAGGCTGGATTCGCATTTGCAGGCCTGGGAGCGTGTTAGGACCTCAGCAGCAGTTTTTGGTTTCGATGGAAAACGCTATGCAAAGGTGGGCGGCTGAGGCCCGGGCAAACCAGACCTGCATTTCCCCTCAGCGTAACAGTGAAAGGGAGAAAAGGGCCAATTTCTCCTCTCCTGAGATAGTAATGTCGTCAGAAGACCATCGAAAAGCGAACTTCGGCGATAAAGGACAAGCGGAAAGACTGATTTCCGCTAAGAAAACCCTCCAATCTCCCCAAAGTCAGAAATCCACTCCCACCCGTCTACCCCAATCCCCTCCCACCAGCCACCGCAGCGGCTCCCTCTCCCCGCCAGCACCCCTTTCCCCTCCCAAACGCTCCCAGAAAGTCATAATCGTCAGCAAAACCACCACCATCTTCAACAAGTCTCTCCCCGCAGTCCGCAAAACTACCCGCCGCGCCATATACTAACTTAATCTCTGCTTTAAGCGTACACACTAGTCTCGACATGTGTCTGCTTCGTGCTGCTTTAGCCGCGATTTGGGGCGAGTCCGCTTAGTGGAGTTGCTGTGAGTGAGAGGGGCTTTGGTGGCTGTTAGAGAGGTGGGGATGGGGGTGAAGGCTCGGGTGTAGGCTTCACGGGAGGAGGACCGGTCGAAGATGGTTTGGTCCTTTTTCAGCATGCGTCTCGGCTTGAAATCCGGGTGTTTGGAACTGCGGAGAGCTGCCAGCTTCTGACTGATGTCCCTGTAAGCCTGGTCTCTCGCGTAGTAGGCGGCTTTGTACTTGCGGACTTGATGCTCCAATTTGACGATTCTGCGCACCAACTCCTGTATTCGCTCTGAATCCTCCTTAGAAGTCTTAGAAAACAGCTGAATTTCCTTGCTTTCTTCCCTTCTATCCGTCCAGCCGCCCTCCAATCCCCTCATTTCCCCTATGTCCATCACTGCATATCTCCTCTCTCTGCCTCCTTTTTCACTCTTCAACTGGTCAATAATCTGCTTAAAGTGGCCCATGGTGTCCTCTTTCGCCTTCAGTTCCTCGTCGAATTTGGATTGGAGAGACTCGATGTGGAGTTGAAGCTGCTGCTCGACTTTTATGTGGTTGCGAGCGTCGTTTTCAGCCTTTTGGAGGGCTTTTTCGAACTTGTGGAGGGTGGAAAGGTCGTCTGAGGCAGGGAGTTGGTCGGATTCCAGCCGGTATTTGAGCAGTTTGAGGACTTTTTGACGGAGAAAGTCCAGACACTCAAAGGGTGAGTAGGCGAGTAAATCAGCCAAAGTAGGGCTTTCTTCGTGCTTTAAGTTGGACAGCTGAGTGTAGAGAAGCAGACAAAGGTCGCAGAGGCCTTGCTGTAGCTCTGCAGACATAGATATACGCTAGGATTAGATAGAAAACAGACGAAATGGCGGTTTTCTAGGGGTTTCCTGCCTATATTGAGGCTTTAAAGCTGTAATTCTGGCTGGAAACTGCATTTTTGTGCAGGTTTTATATATCTCCCTTTATACTGCCAAGCCAATCTCCGGCTATCTACTTATATGCAGAATGACGGTACAAAGGAGTACCTTCTGCTATAGCGAAATGTATTAAGGGAGTCATTGACATCCAAATTCCAATTAATAGACTATATCAGTTCTATATTGGCTGCATCAAGTAGATAGGAGTCAGGACATTGTTCAGACGTCTATCAGGTGCTCTAAAGTCCATTAGTTCGCCCTGCTTTGGCTAATGGACTTAGAATCTGTGTTAGTAATAGGTGGGAGAGTGACTCATACACACACCCATTCCTATACTTCGCCTACACCAGTTTTCCTCCTACAGCCTAACTAACCGCCATCTGAAACCTCGGCGCTATGCACATCGCCATCAGCTCCTGGAACAGCAACTTGCACGCGTAGGGAATCGCCACCTGGCAGACCTGCGTCCTCGAGTGCTTACACCGCTTGCACTCGAACTGATTCCGCTCCAAGTTCGCAACAGCAAACAAACCACACTTCTCACAAACATGCACTCTGTAGGCATCCGAAGCGTCGAATAGCCGTTCCTTGAGGAAGCGGGCTGCACCGTGGGAAATCATACAGTCTCTTTCCATCTCTCCGAAGCGCAGGCCGCCGTCTCTGGATCTGCCTTCGGTGGGCTGCCGCGTCAGGCCTTGCACCTGGCCCCGGGAGCGGGAGTGGATCTTGTCGTCTACCATGTGCTTGAGCCGCTGGTAGTAGGTCGGGCCGAAAAAGATCAAAGCGTCCAGTTTCTGCCCGGTGTGTCCACAGTACATGGCCTCGTTCCCATGGCTTTGGAAGCCTAAAGAGTGCAGATCCGCTGCAATATCGTCCACTGTGACTCCCTGAAAAGGAGTCCCGTCGCCTTCCTCCCCTCTCAAACAGGCCACTTTCGACGCCAAGCACTCAATCAAGTGCCCAATTGTCATTCTCGAAGGTATTGCATGTGGGTTGACAATCACATCCGGACACATCCCCAAGCGATTAAACGGCAAGTCCTCCTGTCTAAAGGTCTGCCCCACCGTCCCTTTCTGTCCATGCCGACTCGCGAACTTGTCCCCTATCTGCGGGACTCGAATTGACCGCATGCGTATTTTGACAAAGCGGTGTCCTTCTTCGTCGAGTGTGAGCAGGACGGAGTCAATGATGCCGGATTCACTATGGCGGATAGGGATTGAGGCGTCTTTGCGGATTTGGCGGGATTGGGAGTTGGCGGCTTGGTGGAAAGCGGCGGTTTTGCCCACGATTATGTCGTCTCCGGATACGCGGTATCCAGGGAAAATGAGTCCGTCCAGGTCTAGTTTGTCGTAGAAACCTCTGCGCATGCCGATGGTCGTTTCGGCCGTTGGCTTGTGGAACTCCTCATCCGCACCCGCAATTACCTTCGCTTCACACGTATAAGTCCTATAAAAGATGGAGCGGAACAGACCTCTATCGATTGCAGACTGCGACAGGATCACTGAGTCCTCCTGGTTGTACCCTGTGTAGCAGCCAATAGCAGTGACAGCATTGCACCCACTCGGCAAGTCTTTGAAGTACATGTACTCCATAGCTCTAGTCATCACCAGGGGCTTCTGTGGGTAGTACAGGACATGCGCCAAAGTGTCCATTCTGATTTGGTAGTTGCTCGTGTATACACCCATCGCCTGTTTCCCCATAGCGCTTTGATAGGTGTTCCTCGGGGATTGGTTGTGGTCCGGGAAGGGAATGATTGAAGCGCAGATGCCGAGTATCATGGAAGGGTGGATTTCGCAGTGGGTGTACTTGTGAGTGGGGTTGCGTAGGTCGGAAAGGGTCATAGCGATCATAGTGGTTTCTTCCTCTTCAGTGTCGAGGTACTCTATGAGGCCCATGCGCCCCATTTCCAGGAAGGTGTGCGGGTCTAGGCCGGTTTTGTGCTGCAAATTGGCCACATGCGATTTCTTTATCTTTAGACTGTTGCCCTCTACCACGAACAGCGGCCGCTGGACTCTCCCCGAGTCCGTATACACCTTAATTTCCTTATTCGCAATATCGTGCACAATCGATACCGACCCTTCAAACAGCCCATGTCTCCGGCCCTCCACCATCGTCCTGACCAGAAACTCCGCATCTCCATGTATTCCCATCCACGACCCATTCACAAACACCTTCGTTTTCTCATATATATCCTTCACATTCAGCTCTACGAGCGTTTCAGTGTTCATGTCTTCCAGCATTTTGAGCAGGGGAGCGGGGTTGAAGGACACTGAAATCTGGGACATGAGGGTGAGGTTCTTCACGAGGCCGCAGGCTTGGCCTTCGGGAGTCTCAGCGGGACACATCATCCCCCAGTGGGTGTTGTGGAGCTGCCGCGGCTTGGTCAGCTTCCCTTGTTTCTGCAAGGGCGTGTTCAGCCGTCTCAAATGCGACAAAGAGGACGCAAATGTGAGGCGATTTAGGACCTGGGAAACCCCTGTTTTGGTGACATTGCCCAGGCGGTCACTTCCCCAGTTGCCAGTGGCGAGCGCGTATTTGAGTCCGGAAGTGATAGTGGTGTCCTTCAAAGCCACCACCAGGTTGATATCGTGCTGGCTGTCCACCTGCTTCTTCAGTATTTCCTGTGCGTCTTTCGTGAATTTGCGGAAGAGCTGACGGAACAGCCCGCCTAGCAGCGACCCTGCGAGGTCCAGTCGCTTCTTGCCATAGTGGTCTCGGTCGTCTTCTTTGACTCTTCCGAGCGCGGCGTTGCAGAGCCTGTGCGCCATATAGCCCACGAAGAAGGCCTTTTTGGTCTCAAATTCATTGGAAATGGCGACATGCGGGAGTACCTTTTTCTGCAGGATATCCTTTGCGTAGAGTATTCGTTTGTCCTGACTCGCCCCTGTGGAGTTCCCTCTCCTGCCGATATAGTCCAAGGCCTGGTCTTGACTGGGCAGGGAAAAGGCAGCCTCGAGGGACGGCCGCAGCATTTCCATCATCCTGGCGTCCTTGCAGTCGTAGCAAATGTGGGAAATGATGTCCCTGTCCGCCACAAAGCCCATAGCCCGAAAGACCACAGCCACTGGAATGTCTGCCTTGATATAGGGCAGTTTCGCCTCTAAGACTTGCTCAAGTTGCCCTGAGCTTTTGCTGCCTTCAGTGCGAGTGGCCAGGGCGATAGTGAAGGAACTGGGGATTTCATTCGAACTTTCACACTGAGAGCGGATTTCCGCCACCCAGAAGCTTTTCTGCGCCAGTTTCCTGCAAAAGACATATACGAAGTTCTGCGCCATTCGCTCCTGCGCCACCAACACCTTCTCCCCCCCATTAATAATGAAGTACCCGCCCTGGTCGAAGGTGCATTCCTTGTACCGCACCTTGTCCTTGTCAGTTTTGTTATAAAGTGCACAGTACTTCGACCGGACCATGATGGGAATTCGCCCAATGAACACACTTTTGTGCTCCTCCCGGGCCTCCACGACCTCTTCCCGAGTATCTGAGTTCGTAATCACTACATGCTTCTCCAGGTCCACCAGCAAATTCGACGCATAGGTGACATTCCGCAAACGCGCCTCATGCGGATACAGCAAGTTGATAGTCCCGTCCTGCTCCGTTAGTGCAGGTCTGTGACTCAGTGCTGCCTGTTTGAAGCTGATCACGTACTTCATCTCCTGTCTGTGTCGCTCTCCGGGGCGGAACTGCCGCTCGGGCACGATTGTGATTTCCGCACTGTCGTCGATGATTTCGGTGATGGTGTATTGGATGAAGTGGTTGAAGGAGTTGAGTTGCTGGCTGACGAGGCCGTTTTCGCGGAAGTACTCGGAGATCACGATCCAGGCGTCTTCTTGTTGGATGTCGTCGTCCATGCTTTAAAAGGGTTATAGGCGGAATGGCTGGGAATGGCGGGACCTAGAGGGAGGTATGGCGGGTTTGGACTCCACTAGTCTCATAGGAGAGGAGGGTTTAAAGGCGATTTGGGACGGTTCTGTTGGGGATTTGCGGAGTTGGGATATAGTGGAGTGTGTTCAAATTGGGTCCTTTTAGAGACAAAGTAGATATAAGAGTGGCGTAAGTCGGTAAAGTCAGGAATGCCAACTAGCCTATAAAAGCCTCTTTGACTCCCACTTTATTTCTTCCCAACTCTAACATTGGGTAAATATCACAGAGTCTAAGTCAGTGACCTGTGCATAAGTCAACCTTTCAGTCCTTCCTCCCTAGACACAAACCCTAACACCAACCTAATATTCGTCTTAGTCAATACGAAGAACTATTCGTGTCCTAGACCTTCACAGGTGTTAGTACTCCGAATATACTTAAAAATGGGCTGCAGCTCCCACAAGGTCATCCCTCAAGTCAAGGTCATCCGAATTGCTCTGATCGGGACCAGAGGCAGCGGCAAAACAGCGCTGATTTCCAGTTTCCTGATGCGGAAATTCGCGCTTGCCTATGTCCCCACGACCACTGTTAATATCGGCATGAAGTCCTACAGCTTCAAAGACTCTAATGCTATTGTGACTATAGAGGTTTGGGAACTGTATGAGGCCAAAGGTGTATCGGACTCTTTCAACTACATAGTAATAGTGCTGGATTGCACGAAACCTGCCGAGGAGTTAAGTGAGGAGCTACTTTCCTTTACCTCCGCTCTCAGTCTGAGAAGCACTCCCAGCCACATGTCAGTCGCCTTGACGAAGTGCGACTGCCTCCCCGAAGCCCACCAAAAGCTGCTAACTGCCATGCAGAAAACCCTCCCTCTCCCTGAGGATGTCACCCTGTATGCGACCTCCGCGAGTGACCAGGCAGGCATAGATTTCATGTTCCGCGACCTGGCGAAGGCAGACCGCGCTCCCACGATATCCAGAGATACGTCTGTAGCTGCTCTGCCTAGTGCTTAGTCTACTCTGTCTCCTGCATTAGCCTTTTCAGCGACTGCACAATTTCCCTGCAGTCCTGCGAGCAGAGAGGACATTGCGAGTGGCGGCTCAGGCAGAAGCCGCAAGCTGCGCACTTGAGGGATGCGGTGAGGGAGTGCAGGAAGGCAGTGGGCACTGAGTGTCTGCCCAGCTTGCAAGTCCCTAGGCCGCCACTGCCCCTGGCTTTCGCACTGCTCAGCGCTTCGAATGGCACTGCAGTTGTCTGCGCGTCTCCAACAGCTTGAAATACCACTTTCCGCTCCTCAGCCATAATATAGATTCCTAAGCTACAAATAGACCGGAGTCAGTCTTTCGACCACTTCCTTCACTTCCAGGACTCCCTCACCTGCCTTGGACAGGAACTTCTTCCATGGGGCTTCTGCGCCCACTACGCCCTTGCCGAGGAGGGCTTTGAAGTCTTGGAGGACTGCTTGGCCGTCTGGGTAGAGGTCGGAGAGCAGAGATTTCAGGGATTCGCAGGCTTGGCGACGGCGAATGGTGGAGCAGGAGGTAACAAAGGGTAGAAAGTCCACCGGGACCACAGGGCTCAAAAGCGCCAGCCACAGGTCCGCCTCCTCACTCGACGCTATCTGCACCAAGCCCTGTCTCAACTCCCTCAGCCCCAACTTCCCACTCTTACCCACGTCTTTCTGAGCATAGAAGTCAAGCAGTCTTTGCTGCTCCCCAGGTGTTAAGGTCGGCGTGGCTGCGATGCAGGCCACCGCCCTCGCTAGTCTGAGTCCCTTTTCCATCTTCCGCAAGTCTGCCAAGTCCAGTCTTTCCTCCTTCAGACTGCCGAAGGACAGCAGCCACGGGTCGCTCAGTGCGTCTGCAGCACTCAGTCTTCTATCAATGTCCCTAGTCAGTAGTTTACTAAGGAACACTTTGGCCATTGAAGTCACCTTTTCCCAGTTTCCCCCTTCGAAGAAGACAGTCTGCGTGTCCACTTCGAGTCTGGTTTGGAAGTCGTCGGAGCCGAGGAAGGGGTATTGTCCGCTGATAAGTATATATAGGAAACAGCCAGCACTCCAAATGTCGCTTTTTTCACTGTATTCCATATAGAACGTTTCAGGCGCGGAATAGGGCAAACTGCCCAAAAGCGCAAATCCAGACTCTGACAAAGACCCAGAAGCCGAGTAGTCTCTCAAGGCAATTCGGAGTCTATCAGCGTTTCCCCGCCTTACCACTACATTATCAGGCCACAAACAGCGATGCAGCAGCTTCTTTTTATGCAGAAACTGCAGTCCTCCCAATACCTGCTGCGCAATGTTCGCTGCCACCTTCTCAGTAAGCGCATCCGTCCTGACCAAGTAGGAAACCAGGTCGCAGTCCCAAGCTTCAGTGGCGATTTCAAAGGCATAAGGGTCCTCATAGGTGCCAAATACCCTTAAAACGTTGGGATGGTCTAGGACTTGCAGGGCTTCCGCCCTAGACACGTAGCCTCTAGCGTCTTCGTCCATGCCTGCCTTGCGGAGCTCTTTTAGACAGCGCTCCTGGGCTGTGGGGCGGTGGGATACTAGGAGACGCCGCCCGGTGGCTTCGAGACTGAGGGTTTTGACCACTGAGTATTCCTTCTCGTATGAGCCTCTCAGAGGCTTTCTATTCCCAGTCTCTGGGTCTCCGGGCAGGGCCGCCAGAGGCCGAAACGGCCCTTTGGCTGGCAAATCTTCTTGTATAGTCGGCCTGCCTGCGACGCAGCCCATGTAATTAGCTAAAAGGAGAGTTAGTGAGGGAAACAGGGCAGAAACTGCTCACAACGGTACTGCTATATATAGCCTGATATAAGGCCATTGATATTTAGCTGAATGGGTGTGCTTTTCTATATAAAACACAAAATTAGTGCTTTTCGCTGGGTGTTTTGGAGGCAAATTGCATGGAAATGGCAAAATTTCAGGGAAATTTAAGCTGAAAAGCCTGCTGAATTTTTTTAGTTTCAGACTTAAACAGTTCATATAAAATTCAGAATTTGCGGACTTTATGAAAAAGAAAGGAGTATGAAACTTTCTATGAGAAAAATCGAGGGAATTACATATAATTTACGCGAAAATGTATGAAAAAGTCTCAATTATGTCCAATTTGCCTATATTTATACTGAATAAATCAGAGATTTCCGAATTTCTCTGCATTGATATGCTAAAATGTGCAATTCCCAGTCAACTTTGCATTAAAGCCACCATTACCAGCTTTCCAGTCCCTTTCCCTATTAACTTCCACTGACCCACTAAAGGCCAGTTGCAAAGCAGACAACGTGGCAAGATAGCAAGACTTCGGCTAAGCAGTGCTAGTAGAAAGCAGGCGGAAGGAGGGATTTGGCCTGAAGGTAGGGCGGCAGCGCCAGTCGGACAGGTAGATGCCTCGTGACAGTGCGTCGATGTCCCTGTGTGGGCGTGGACCTGCCTGCTCCTGTGGTGCTGTTCAGGGAGGCAGTGACGGAGTGAGGCCGGTATTTCCACAGAGGCGACTTCCCTAAGTACCGGAATTGCCCCTTCCGCAGGCTGCCAGTTCCCATGGTCAGCTCCGCTTGCCTATATCTGGGTTTGGTCTGTGTGTGGGGCTTGGCTGGCACTGGAGAGGCTGGGGTGGGGGTGCGGCGGGGAGGCGGACTCAGTTCTGGAAAGGAACACTGCACGGAGATGCTTTTCCGCACGTCCATATGGCTGATTCTCAAACGTTAGGGCTTCTATAATGCGCAAGCGGAGTGGTGGTGTGACCGTAGACTCCTACGAAGAACTACTAGACGAAGTGACTGCCACCTAGATGAGTCGCAGAGACTCCAACTGCGCTGTAGACGCCTGCACAGGCATGACCAAAGACCTGGCCCTGGAAGGCTTCGAAGAAGCCGAGGAAGAGAGTCTTGTAGTGGCAACTCCCTGTGTGAAGGTGCTGGTCCTAGGTGCATGCGGTACAGGGAAAACCAGTCTGGTGAACAATTTCCTGCAAGGGTCGTTTGCAGAGGTGTATGAGCCGACTCAAGGGTGAGTGGTAGACAGAGTGGCGCTGAGTCTGCACTACACTCAGATAGAAGGCAGAGAGGTGAAGCTGGAGATCTGGGACACTAGCGGCCACCCCGGCTACCAGCACCAACTCGCCCCTTACTACCGCAGTGCAAAGGCAGCTCTACTCGTCTTCAACCCGTCCATCCGCGCCACTTTCCTGCACTTGCAAAAGGCAATCCAGCAGATCCCCTCAGCACGCAGCTACCTGGTCCTCTCTCACCGCATAGGCTGGGACGACGATGTGAGCACTGCGGAAATCGACCACTTCTGCAGGGTGGCGAAGGTGAAGTGGGCGGAAGCCAGCGCTGCCAGCGGCCTGAACGTCCAAAAGGCCTTTATTGAGCTGTGCAAAGAGGCACTGTAGCTTTAGTTTCTGTTGGAAGAGGGAGTGCACTCATTTGCTCCTGTTGGGACCTATTGGCAGAGTCTGTGAAAGCGACCTAGTTAAGTACGCAGCTCTCATAGGTCGGAATCATGTACTTGATATTGATGAAGGCGTCCTCCCCCCCTGTAGTCTCAAACAGCTCCAAGGTCTCTTGAATCAGGTCCCCTAGATTCATCCTTTTCCGCTGACTGTAGTCGATTTTGTCCCCTGAGTTGAAGTTTTTCTGCTTGAAAATGTTGAAAATGGGCAGGATTTGGCGGTAGTAGGGGACTAGGGCTTCGCCGATCAGGTCTGCGCATGTGACAAGTTTCTGCAGGATTTTGAGCGTGACACAGATAATATCAGGGTCGCGGGTATTGAGTGCAGTTTTAATGGGAATAATGAGCTGCGGAATGACAGGCAGCACCTTCGCCCCTCCCTGTTCCAGCATATCATGCACTCCCTGCAGCGCCAGAAAGCGGTACGGGTCCACCTTTTCCCTAATTCCATCGAAGAAAATGGGCAAATAGTGGTGGTAGTCCAGCTGCTCCACAGGCACTTTCCAGGCGATTCGGCCGCCTGAGATGTGGCTGATGGAGATCGGCAGGTCGCCACGGTCGTAGAAACGGCGGAATTCGCTGGGGGGAATATGGCGGCGATTGAAGGCGCCGGATCGGGGGGGCGCCGTTACAGGCTGCTCCTTGCCCCGCTTCAACGAAGACGTCTGTCCCCCTGACCCAATGCCCTTATGCGTGTACACATTCGGGTGACTGGCCGCCTGCGAAGCCTCATGCGTTTCCTTCAATTTGAACTCAGTCTCCACAGTCTTCTTCGGCACATTGTAGCCGTCTGGGAAGTCGCCGAAGGGGGAGTGGTTGTTTTTGGGCAGGTACTTCTGCTCGGGGGGAGGGGAGAAGGACCCAGTTTTCCGCAGCATTTTGCGGAGATGGTCCTGGGCGGCGAGGAACTGGGCTGGAGACTGGGAGTACTGCAGGTTAGCCATTACTGTTAGAGAAAGGAAAGGCTGGGAGGGGAAGGCTGCTGAGAAGTCTGTTTCGACCCTGTGCCCAGCCGCTACACAGGTCTAAGCCCACTGCCTTTGACCTCTTCTTTGCTGACACTACCAGGTTATGGCTTTTAGCATTGAATACAGTACTTACAGGGCCTGCCAAGGACTGCAAATATTCAAATTCGCCACTCTATATCTCTAAGCCTTCCCTCATATGCGACTATATACCTAAGTGAAGCTTAGCCCCGCCTCATCAGCCTCTCCCTCTTCCCCTGCTCCGAAGTAAACATCCATCAAATGCTCCGCTTCAGCAGATATATTGGGCAAGTGCCTATTCGCCAGACTAGTCAGCGCCTGCAAGCAGCCTGCAGCCTCATACAGCACCGCAGCACTATTGATATTCGCTTTCGTGTCACTCGCCCTGATTTCCCCTGCAGCCAGTACCCTCTCCGCGATTTTAATAGCATTTAGCGCATTGTGGCTGTTATCTTCATACAGTCTTTTCAAATAAGTGAAGATACTGTGCTCCACTAGAGCCAGACGCTCTGCGACTGTGGCTTGTTTGGTCAGGTTGAAGTAGAGGAAACTGGCTTCTTTGCGCACTTGGCAGACTGGGTCTTCGAGGCTTTTGAGGGCTTCGGTGCAGAGGGGGTGGCGACAGAACTCGGAGACTTGGGAGGGAGAGCCGGCGGTGACGTTGGAGAGATGGCGTAAAATGTCTGCGCGAGTGGCAGCCTCTGGACAGTTGAACCAGACCATAAACGCATTCAGCAGTCCTCCATCCAGCGCCATCTGCGTAGTGTCCTCATCCGCTTCCACCAAATCCCCAAGCGCCCGGATGCTCGGTTTGACCAGGCAATCCGCCCTATTCTCAGGCTCCGCAAGCAGTATATTCAGCATACCAGACGCATTAACGACCATACTGATAGGGTAACTCCAGGTGTGGATGCTCCCTGCAGCCACCAGCACTTCCCGCTTCGTCTCCATGTCGTCCAAGTCATACAGGGTGGTAAGGACTGAATAGAGTGACTTTAGGACTTCTTCAGAAGGCTGTGTAGGCTTAAGTAGCTGTGAACAGACCCAGGCACTGACTCTGCCGAGAGTGTCGTGCAGTTCGGGGGACTCCATGACGAGTTGATACAGGGCGGTTGGCAGGCCTGTGGATAGGAGCAGATCTCGGTACTGCTCCCCTTCCCCTGCGATGTTCCCCAGCGCCCAAATTGCGTTTTCCGCGACTCCCAGCATGTCTCCACGTATGCAGGATATTAGCTTCGGGACAGCGCCCAGACTAATGGCTCTTTCGACCCCGCTTCGAGGCGCAGAGAGGAGGTTGCACAGGACCCACGCTGCCTCCGCCAAAGTCGCAACCGGGCAAACTTCAGGCTCCAAATGCTGCAATAGCAGCGGAATATAGTCCAGCTGCAGTAGGACTTGGACCGGGGGCGCGACTTGACTGCACACTGCCTTTCGAAGCACTGTCAGCGCCATTAACACCAAATCCGCAGTCCGCGCTGTCTGAATGACCTCCCGAAGTGCACTCGCTTTCGTCATTTCATTCGCCTGTTCATCGACAATCACTGGACAGACTGATACCAACTCATAGGGAATGGAGTGGAAAGAGAGTGGCTTGTCAGAGCCTTCTTCCCCCTCTGCGTAGGCAGCGTTCAGCAGCAGTCTGCGCTTCTGGGCTTTGTCGCTTCGGTTCTGCTTGCGTAGCTCGACGCTGAAAGTCTCTCGCATGGCTTTGAGCTGGGGGAGGGACTTGCCGGACATGAATTCGTCCTTGCGCTCCTCTATGCGTTGCCCGCCTAAAAAGGCCATTTACCAGTGGAAAGAGTGGGGAATAGTGGAGATATGGTGGATAGATAGGGAAACTGTGCTGCTGGACTAGAGGGAAGTACCTCTTACTAGGCTAATTACGTCCTCTTCTTCGCTTTCTTGAATTGATTGATGGCCAGAGACAGGTCATCCTGCATTCTGGCCGGCCCCATAGCAGTCTGTCTGGCCACTGCCGTATTCAGCACGTCCATTTGCTCATTCACAGCCTCCAACTCCTGCTTCTGCTCCTCACTGGCTGCATGTCTCGCCAATAGCGTCTGGTACGCTCCGTCTGTCTCCTTTAGAGCGGAATATTGGCCTCCGGCTGCCTTTCTAGCGTTTTGCACTTGGTAGTTTCTGCTCAGTACGTCGAAATCGACGGCTCGCTCCGCTTCTTCTTGGTTGGAAGTGACTCTCAGTACCTTCGAATAGGTCTTTAAGCACAGTTGTCCCTTCAAGTTGCGGTACTGGAGAGCCAGTTGGAAGGGCAGTTGGGTGACTCCCTCCATATCCACCTCGGAAATTACCAGTTCTTCTTCGGTTTTGACGGCGTATTCGAAGGTAAAGGAACTGAATTGAGACGCGTTGCCCACTTTTCTGCGGAGCTGAGACCCACCCTGCTGCACTTCTTGAGCACGTTCATTCTTGAATTTGAGCGCTTTGTGGAGAGTGACAGTGGCCTGTACCTCCGTAGCCACTACTCTTTCTGACAGAATTGCATTGAAAGCATCAGGCCGACTTGCATCCGCCCCTGCTCCAAAGCGACTGACCAGGTACTCCGAACCCACACGCCAAACACTGCCCTCTGTGAGGTCTGCCAGGGCTGATATCCCTGCAAGGTTGCAGTCCCCAGAAGTGAAGGAAATCACTGATATACTCACTCCATGTTGCTGAGCCATTAGTCCCACAGCATCGTAAAACCCTGGCTCTGTATAGGTAATTCCGTCAGTGCACAGCACTACTTTGGAACCGGGCTTGCCTTGCATAGCGAGGCCTAGAGCCAACAGCACTCCAGGTCCTAGGAGTTCCTGTGCTCCTGGAGCCGTTAGTGAGTTTAGCCGGTCCAATAGGTCGTTTTTGGACTGGGAGAGAGGTCTGCCTACGTAGTGGTCATGTTTGCCCTCCACATACCCCAGTAGAGGCTGGTAATTCTGCCAATAGTCCTGGTTAATAGGCACTACTTCCCTATAGCGACCATCTCCATGCATAGTGACAAACGTCTGAAACTCCACAATCCCCACTTTCTTCGAAGGAGTCTCTGCCAGCATTTGGTGAATCTGCGCCTCCACTGTCATCTTCACACTCTCTATTCTGTTGGTAGTTGTGAGCTGCCGTCCATGGTGCATAATTGGCTGCTGCAGAGGGAAGTTGGTCTGCATTGACCCTGAAGTATCGATGCAGAAGATAGTGGTGCTGTCGTCATCGAGAGAACTGCTAGTAGTGGGTGCAGTGGGAGTGCGAATAGTGGGGTCCAGGAGGTAGGTGCAGACCTCATCAGAGGGAGCATTCGGAGTCTCACCAGGGAGGATGTTGGGACACGAACAGAACTCACAGCCCCAACGCTTCTGTCCCTCTTCCTCCACTGTCTGGCTGTAAAGGTTCCTCACAGCTTTGCAGTTCTCACAGAAAACCGGAGTTCCCTCCGCTATGGCCGACTCCTGGTCCAGTTGGTACAGCTTTACCTCGAACACGTTGGTGTCGGCTACAGGCTGAGGTCCGCGCACCGGCCCTGCAGAGGGTGCAGCTGAGGGCCGAGCGTAGTACACGAAGCTAGAAGCGCTTTTCATTATCAGAACCTATTAGATGCTGGATTAATATGGTTTCTGCAGGTTTGGTTGGAATTACTCGCTGTCTGAAAAGGTCCTGTCGAAATGCTAGTTATATATCATTTTCAGCTGCTAATAGTACAAAAAGTCCTTCCATCAGAATACGAATTTCCACTTTTGAGTGCAAATTCCATATATCACCTAGCGCAATTAGTACTCAGACTCTATATGTCTTCTTCCCAATTTCGCAATTGCAGTCTGCAAGGTTCACTTCCCTAAATTGCCAAAATCGATATTCATAGTTCCCAGGTCCCAATCCTTTATTCTGCAGTATATCAACCCTGCCCATAGCCTTACTTCGTCCCTTTCCCAGTGTCTAATAATGGCCAGCTCTTTGGAAGTCCTCCGCCATATGCAACTCGAGAAAGCCAATAGCCAATGCTTCGACTGCGGCGCAGCGAACCCAGCCTGGATCTCTATAAACCACGCAGTGTTTATTTGTCTGGACTGCTCTGTGCATCATAGAGCTTTGGGAGTCACTATCAGCCTGGTTAGGTCGGTGTCTATGGACTCGTGGTCTGATGGTCAGCTGAGAGTGATGAGTTTGGGAGGGAATCAAAGGCTGTGGGACTTCTTCGAAGTCTACCACCTAAACGGCCCCGTCCCTCACGCCTTCAAGTACACCACTCTAGCAGCCCGCTACTATCGCGACCTCCTGCGCGCCCGAGCCGAAAACGAACTGCTGTCCAACCCCCCTCCCAAGCCAGAGGAAGGCCAACAGTCTGTCATAGAGCGATTCGAGCCTGCTCCAAGACCCAGCGTGCCTAACTACGACCCCGGCGCCTACACTGTCGATTTGAGTTCTTTACTGCCCTCAGATGATAGCGGTCGACCTAAGACTTGGTGGGACTCTGCGCGGAATGCCTACTCCCGACTGCCGGATTTGGGCGTGACTTCGAAGTTGGTATCTGCGGCTGGGTACCTGTACAGCAAGACTATGGTGATAGGCGGCACTGCTGTGAGTCTCAGTTCCTCGTATGTGGTAAGGACTAGGCAGCCGGGGGCCGTGTGGTCGGTAGCCGGGAGACTGAAGGGTTGGACGAAGGGACTGTTTGGCAGGGGAAGAGGGGCGGATGAGTTGCTGATCCCACTGACGGAAAGCCAGGGGGAGTATATGGAGCTGCAGGAGAGAAGGTCTGTGTCGATGTAGTATGGGCGTATTATAGATTGCTCTATTAACCTAGTCCCAGATCTACCAAATCCCACGAAATCCACATCCCTAAAGCCAATTCCCTATCCTACTATCACAGATTTACTCGATTCCGAAGCCCAGACAGTACTGCAGTGCCGTGGACAGGTGCATCTGCAGCAGGGCGCGAGTGGGGTACAGCGGCAGGTCCACTCGGTTGAAGCAGGTGTGGGCCTTCGGGAAAGGCGCGGATTCCTCATAAATAACCGATTGCAGGGTAAATCTCGCTGATTCCCCACGTAAAGTCTTGAGAGTGCGGAAGCCTTCCACAGGCAAGCGGGAAGTCCCCATAGAAAAGGCGAGTAATTGGCTCAGTTCCTGCTGATTCATACTGCCCACTACCCCCCAAAACCACTGAATTACCTGGTGTTCTCCTGTGAATTCCCCTCGGTAGTCAGTGTATTCCTCCCACTCCTTTACGTCGATTACGGGCAAGCCGCACATTAGCAGTTCCAGCTCTCCTGGCTCGAAGAAGCACAGGGAGTCTTCGGGAATTACAGTGTGGAAGCCTTCGAGGAAGGCTGCGATTTGCGCCTTTGCCTCTCCTTCGACTCTCCACTTCTTCCGTAAACTGACGTATTCCAGCTTGTTTTCCTCGCTTACGGTCTCGAGGCCGCCTCCAGGCTTCAATTCCACTACTTCTCCCACACAATTGGTGACTGTGAACGCGTTGAGAATGACGTCAGCCACAGGGTTGGATTTGATGAAGAGGAGAGACTCGTACAGGTCTTTGTCCATATCTCGCAGGTCTATCAACTTCACACGACTGCCCGCCAGCTGCCGGTACAGTGGCGTACAGAGCGGAATGTTAACAGGCACGTTTTCATACAGTGCCTTCGCTAGCAGTTTCCCTGTAAACCCATACACCCTCCCATCACTTCCCTTCGGGTCTACCTCGTAGCGCACCTCCTCCCCTTCCGCCCTGCGGAAAAGTCCCTTTTCACTGCGAAACAGCTCTGCACTGACTACACTCAGCCACTCCTTGAACACCCCGCCTGCGTCCTGCGCCTCCTCCCCTTCGAAATGCACTGCGAATTCCTTGTGGTAGTCTCTGGCCTGCAGGCTTTCCAGCTGGTTTAGGGAGTCTTCGAGCAGCCGGTCTCTGCTGATTACGAGGACTTGGGAGTCTTGGCTCCAGGGCACGCGCACTTTGTTGCACATTTTGCGGAAGTACTGGGACTTGCGCTCATAGGACAGTTTGATCAAGTCCTTCTTCTGCTTCCTTGGGAAGTGCTCAGGACTACTATGCACCGAGGAAATAAGCGGCTGAAGTCTAATACAGTGGTCAATGTGAGAGTTGAGCTGGCGGTGAGTGTCCCCTGGACTGAAGGCCAGTCCACACAGTGGACACACAGTCGCTGTTTCCAGCACATCAGAAACAGGCACTGTACTATGTGACTTGGACTTAGTCCGGCGGTAAACAGAGCAGCAGCAGCCCATTATTGTTAGTTCCTATGCCGGGCAGATGCTAATGTATGCGAGAGTTAGTGGAAAGCAGGCAGTGGAGGTTCGGATAAGTCGAGGGTGTTGCCGTCTATGCGGGAAGTGGTAATGGAGCAGACGAAATTGCTATCGAAAGTCGGATTTCTGTTTTTATCGAGATTTTTTAGTGAAGTGTCGTACTTTAAAGGAGTTACTTGGGCAGTCCTACGACGTCTGCAAAGGAAATACTCATAAGTAGTCATCGATTTGGCCCTTAGAAAAGCATGAAAACAAAGCAGAAACCCCAGAATCACAACCAGCACCGCTAAGCACAGTTCTATCACTACCACTCGTCAAACCGGTCTGGGAGCAGCACATGCACCCGTAGCGTCCACAGAAACAACACCTAAGCCAAAAACCCGAGTCCACTGCGCTGATATCTGTGAAAAAGCGCGAAGCAAGCCGCTCTCTTTCCCATTATCAAAGCCTACTCAAAGCTTAGTCCATGGTGATGTCGGCTTCAGTCAAAGGACTCATCCTGGCACTTCGAGTTATGTCGGACTGGAACGGTGCACAAAGTCTCCTATTAGCGCAGGACATCGTAGTGCGCCACTCCCACAAGTCTTCGCCCAAGTCGCTGCTTTCCGCTCATCATTTCCTCGAAGCGGCGCTACTCAGGTCTGAGGCCGTACTCCTGCAGGGCTCAGTACTCAGGGGTGTATTCGTAGATTAGCCCTTCGGGCGTTCTTAGCTCACAGTTCTCGAGGTAAAGCTCTTCGGTCTTAACTTCTTCGTATGATATTGGCGTCTAAAATCGTGCCTACGAAGTACCAGCCGCTTCGGGTTTTCAGTCACGTTGTCCAGGAATGCTCTGAATTCGACTTCTGGGAGACCGAGTAATTGATAGGAACTGTGTACTGACCAAGTCGTGCTCCAGCCTGAAGTGCTCCGATACCATGAGGAAATGCTATGGAGTCGTCAGTGACATCCGATGCAGAAAAATCGCTTCGAAGTGATACTGGACTGGTCATATCTTTGCTTCGCGTGTTGAATAGACGCCTTCCCGCTATTCACGCCCATGTAGAAGGATACTCATGTTTGTTCATATTGGTGGAAATTGTGCTGGCACGAAGAAAAGGCAAATCATAGGGAAAACAGAGTGGGAAAGTAAGGATACCTAATTAAGACTCGTAACGGTTTATATATATAAACAGGAAATTACATTTTGCCTTAGTCCTATTCCTATCTCCATTTGTGGAGATCGCCCCTTCGCCGCAGCACAAATCCAGCACAGTGAAGCCAGGCCTACAGTGCTCAGAGGTCAGCCCGCTCTTGACCCAGTAGTTGAAGTTGCGCAGAGACAGGACGCGACTCTCCTTTTCCCTCACTGACTAGTGTCTCCATGCTCATTAGGGAAGACCAGTTGCTGCTTATGTATTGTCTACTCGGAAGAGGAATACTTATGTCGGTTTTCTCCTTGTGGTATGTGCATTTCGTCGTTAAATAAATAACTTTTGATTGAAATAAAGGCGGTTCAAGTGTATTTGCTGGGAAATATGCATATTTCGGCTATTATAAATATGCTATATGTAGCTAATGAAATGTATATTATGAAGGATCAAAGTCTATTCTTCCATATATCATCATAATAGCAGGTGCTAACGTCTTTCGAGGACTGTCCCGAGACTTCACTCCAAATTTTCGCAGAGTTCGTAGGAAAGCACCAAAACACGATATAAATAGCCGCAAGTGTGGACATATCGGTTTTAATTAACGTGCTTATGAGAACATGCAGCAACTCACCACTGCCCACGAATTAATTTTTCTTTATATCTCCCAGTGATCTTTCCGCACCATAACATATTGGTGATAACCTCAACTTGACCATTTCCCAACCCGAAACCTCAAGATGAAGAAAGCAGTGCAATTGAGACCCGGGGAAGGCAAGAATTCCTTCCAAAGAAAGGTGATGTCAATGGGACAGCAGGACACCTCACATTACGGCAGCCATCATTATGCCGTCCTGCTATATGAGAGTTGAGCCTACACAGAAACCCAGTCCACTTAGTCGTTGTTTACAACACATCCGAAGCAGGCACTGTACTATGCGACTTGAACTTGTCGGTAAACAGAGCAGCAGCCCATTATTGTT
>Ga0247837_1004784_pt1 | contig 21351 bp, 15 predicted proteins | sample LaCtaG_2_FD_187115 | JGI IMG/M metagenome (GOLD analysis project Ga0247837, IMG submission 187115) | Freshwater microbial communities from meromictic Lake La Cruz, Castile-La Mancha, Spain - LaCruzMarch2015_14.5m | ecosystem: Environmental > Aquatic > Freshwater > Lake | place: Spain: Castile-La...
AAAGCGAAGTTCTCACTGCCACTAGTACTGCTTTTCAAAGAGAGTAGCTTACCCTAGTGAAAACTTGCAGTACGGAATAGGACAGCTGTGCAACTCTCTAAATATGTGTTTCTCCATAGATATAGCATAGGCTGCATAGCTCGATGCGAGGCTCACTACTTCACATATGTGACTAAAACACACATATTAATATGCACTTCTGATTTCTTCCAGTCTCTGGATCCACTGCATATTCTAATTAAGTTCACCAAGGCAGGAAGACTCAATATGTTGTCAATAGACTTCTTTCCGGACTACTACGGCCTTTCTACAGTTTGGTAAGTCGCAATGCCTACATTGGAGAAGTGGAAAATGAGGAAAGTTAGAAGAGAGGAATTGCCACTGCTTCAACATACTATAGGGATAGCAGAGGTTTCTGACATATTTTCTCATATTATGCATTGCGGTTGCATATAGAATCAACGACAGATATAACGGCAGTAGTAATAGGATGAGACGCTACTGACTTGTTGAAACGGAAAGGAATGACGCTAGAAAGCATGCAAACGGCCTTAAGAACTAGACTTTGAGACCTACCAGCGAGAGCATAGATGGTTCTCACAGAAATACTGCTCTTTCGACAAGTCTAGGACTTAGGAGAACGGTTCCTCACATGTAGGGCAAAGCTGGCTGTTCTTTTTGGTGGTAGGTTGGCCGCAGTTGGAGCAGGTCATGGTACGGGGCTCTGATGTTCCTTTACGAGCATCAGCGCAAAGCTGACCCTTTCTGTCAGCTACGGGTTTCTCCGTCGTTTGTTGCTTTTTGTTTTTAAAGCATTTCGAGCAATATTCCCTTTCTCCGTTTATCCCTTGGCAATATTCACAGATCCAAGTACCCTCAGTCGAAGTCTCCTGTCTCTTCCCCTCTTTCGCCTGCTTGCAGTGGTAGCATTTTACATCTTCCTTGAAGTTCTGCGCGCCACAGTCTCTACACATCCAGTAATAGGTACTCCGTGGCTTGGGCTCTGCAGGTCCCGGCTCCAGTGCAGACTTAGGGTTGTGACAGCGGTAACAGTCTTTGTCCATTGGTAAGTTCATGGCTGTGCAGGCTGAGCAATTCCAGTATGAACTTTTTACATTTGCCTGTGGCTCGGCTTCCTCTTGAACATCTATCATGAAAGCTCGATCTGCTGCATCTCCTTTAGCGAGAGCCCGAGCCTCCTGACTCAGAGAAGCTGCTTGCTCTACTTTGACTCGAGGCACTCTACAGATGAGACAGACTTCTCTCGTCGGCCGGTTTATGTGTTGACAACTACCGCATTTCCAGTCTTCTTCTTGAGTATTGACTTTGGGAGTTTCTTGTCCTCTGCTACCTGGAGCAGGCTTCAGTGAGTAGCAGGAGTTACAGTAGGACCGGCTGCCCTGCACCTCCACCAAGCACTTTTCACATCGCCAAGTGTCTGCAGTCTTTGCCTCTTTTTGATCAGCCTGAGCCTCTTTTCTGACTTTCTTCCTAGAATCTGGCTGATGTTTTTGAGTTTTAGAGGCAGGTTTAGGCAAGTCTTTATCCAGCTTTGGAGGCAGTTGTTCTTTGCGAGTCTTGGCGCAGGCGTTGCATATCCTGTCAGACTCATTGTTGATCAGAGTGCAGTAATCGCAGGTCCAGCCTTCCTGATCATCGTGATCTTGTGCGTTTCCTTGCTCTTCACCGCTCCTTACAACGGAAAGTTTGCCTATTTTGCTTTGGTTTCTACCGAAATCATCCAGCTTCGGCGTAGTCTTGGTTTTGTCAGTAACTGCAGCCAACAGATTACCTTCCAGAGGCAGTAAATTACCACTGTCGACAACTAGTTTTGCTAAAGCTGAAGTACAGTCCTTAAAAATCAAGTGAAACATTGATGAGTCCCGAGAAACGTCGCATATCGCGAGATCTGTTGCACAAAGATCGAAATTTCTATCCTGGGTAAGTCTTTCAAAGTTTTCTTTGGACTGGATCAATGCTTTCTTGATTTCCTGATATCTCCGCTGTAGCTTGCTCTTCACTTCCCCTAAACTCTCCTGCAAAACCCTCATTAGCCTTTCCTCTTCCCTCAATAAACCGCCCTCTGCATCCGCTAAGTCCCTGTCACACCTGACTTCCAAGGCTCCCACTACTCCCAGCCCCTGCTCCTTCAGCCCGCGCCTCCGCTCATATTCAGGCCCGTCCGCCACAGACTGGACAATTGGCTCTGACTCAATGTCGAAGATTGATATCCGCTTGTCAAGAAGTGTAGTGACATGGCTTCTACAGACGTATACTTTGGAGCCGGTGCGAGTGAAGCCGAATGCGGAGACTGGGAGGTCGCAGTTGGGCTCACTGCAGAGAATGTTGCGGTCCGCCATGAAGGATTGGATTAGAATGGTGAAGAAAAGACTCTAGGAAAGGAGAAGCCAGCGGACAAAGCCTTACATCCAGGGAATCGCTTTAATTAGATAGTCGTGCAGTGACGAAACTGATGTTCCGGCTTTCCTGTCTGAGAGGCGGAAGCACTGCTACCACTATTCGCTGCACTCTAGTGCTATTTTAGAGCCTTTTCAGTGCATTTCTGCACTTCTTCATGCGGTCCTGGTCATTGCTGGCAACATGCAGCTCCAGCGCCTGCTGATATCTGTCCCTCGCCTCCTTCTTCTGTCCATTCGTCTCATACAAACTAGCCAAGTTGAAGAGACAAATCGCGTAATTGAGCGACTTCGACTCGCGAGAGGCATAAACAGTGCAAGCGGCCACGAAGTGCTTTTCCGCTTTAGGGACGTTTTTCAGCTCGTTGAAGTAGAGAAGTCCGAGGTTCCCCAGACAGGTGGCGAACCCCAAAGCCTGCGGGAAGTGCGTAGAGTAGATCTGACTGGCGCGTTGATAGTAGTCTTCGACCTGGCTGGGAGGCTTTTTCTGAGTGGTGCAGAGGAGGCCCAGGCTGACGAGGCAGCTGGCGTAGTAGATGGTGTCCTGGTGGTCGGAGGAGTAGAGCGCGATTGCGGCTTTGTACTCGTTTTCCGCCTGATCCGGTCTATGCAGTTCTTCGTAAAGCGAGCCGAGACTGGCCCGGCATATGGCGAAATCCAGTGTTTCTGCGTAGTGCAACTGGTACAGGTCACATGCACTTCGGTAACTGGTCTCTGCCAAGTCCAGTCTTCTATGGACTTTATAGCTCAGTGCTAGCCAGCGAGTCGCACAGGCAGCGATGTATGAGTCGGGGTCGAGTTCTTGAGAAATGGTTAATTCGAGGTTGTCTCCCTTTCGGGCTTGGTCCGCTTTCACGAATTGTCCCAGCCACTGAGTCAGAGTGCCTTCAGTGAAGAGAGAGCCGGCCCAGGCCTCCATTTCCCCTGCGCCTTTTTCCATTTTCTCGATATACCATCGAGAGTCCGCGAGGAAGAAGTAGGCGCGGAGCAGCTGCAAAGCATGCGGAGAGGCTCTCCAGCACTCCAGTAGCCTTTGGCACTCCGTCCTTGTCTCATCCCACTGTCCTGCTTGGTGGTAGGTCTCGACCAGTGCATTGCTCAGCTGCAGTCCCATTTCCGCCTGTGCATCGATGGATAACTGCAGGTCGAGTCCTTGCTGGAGGACTGCACGCGCTTGGACTCTTCGACTTGCGAAGTGCGACTGCACGAGTCCCAGCTCTAAGCAGAGTTCCGGGGTTTCCCGGCCTCTGGACTGGGCGAGCGTCCAGCAGCTTTCTAACTGCGGCAAGCTGGCTTCGTAGTGCCCGGCTCTCCGATTTGCTGAGGATGAGGAAACGCATGCAGTCACGAAAGCCTGCAAGTCCTGCTCCGGCATTTGTCTCGGTAGTAAGAACGCCAAGTCTGCAGTGCTCCTCTGCCGATGCTCAACTGCAGCGGACTGAAAAACATCAGACACCTCGGTGTTGGCGAGTACTGCAGCATATGCAGCTGCTTTCAAAGCGGCATCAGCTTTGCCTCTTTTGCCTAGGTCTCTTGCGAGGTCTTCCAGCTTTCTGGAAGTAGTAGATCTGTCGGTGACAGCTGCTACTGGACTGTCTTCCAAAGGCAGTAAGTAGCCGCTGCTCACAATAGCTTGAGCGATGGATGAACTGCAGTCCTCAAGGATCAAGCGGAACAGCGGGACGTCCTGAGTGGCTTCAGTCATCGCGATGTCCATTTCACTGAGATCAAAGTGCCTATCCTGAATACACCTCTCCAAGTTGATTTTCAGCTGATTCAGCACTTTCCTGATTTCCTCCTGTCTCCGCTCAAGCCTGAATTTCACCTCCTTCAGACTTTCTCTCAGCACTTGCATTAGACTTTCCTCTGCCTGCCGCAAGTCTTCCTCCGCTTCCTCCATATCCACATTGCACCTGGTCTCCAGTGCACCCAGCACTCCCAGGCCTCGCTCCATCAGTCCTCGCCTTCGGTCGTATTCAGGGCCGTCTGCTGGGGACTGCACGAAGGACTCGGATTCGATGTCGAAGACGGAAATGCGCTTGTCGAGAAGGACATTGACGTGACTACGGCAGACGTACTGCTTTGAGCCTATACGATTGAAACCGAAGTGTAAAACCGGCGATCCACAGTTCGCTTCGTTGCAGAGGAGATTGCGGTCCACCATTACAGTGGCGACTCAAAATAAGGAGTAGAAGTACCTCATCATTCTTACCAATTACTGACACTGGCATACAGCAGCCTTACTTACCTAGTCTGGGAAGAAATCTTCGATGAATTCTCAGTATTGCTACATTTCAATACATCTATCTAACATAAAAAGCGGGATTGAAGAACTACTGTAGGCTAGTTCTGAAAGCCTTCACCACTGATAAAGGCTCTGGCTAGCTGTCTGCTAATTGCCGTCTGGTCGTGCGGCAGCAAATGACCGGCTTTCAGCACTGTCAACTGAGTGAGTTGGTCGTAGGACCGAGAGAAGCCCGCCACCTGTCCGTTCACCTTCCAAGAGTACTTAGGCGCGTTGAGGTAGCCTTCTTGTCCTGGCCAGTCTAGGTTGGCTAGCCACTGCTGCCCCAGTACTATGTTCACTATGAAGTCGTCGGCGCCAGTGTAGATCACCATGGGTATATGTTGCAGTAAAAAGACCACATCCGAAGCTACGGATGTGGCAATATCCGCAGACATAACCTCAAATACAGTGGCACTGCAGTCCACATATTGCACACTAGCCGGCACTCCCAGTAGAGCCGTGTTTTCAGGCTTTTCGCACCAAGCCGTGTAATTGAAGTCAAATTCGCCATAGTCCCTATAGTTGTATATATTCAACCCGCCTGTGAAGTCGCCCGCCAAGGCCCAAATTTGCGTGATTAGAGAGGTAGCTTCTGCCTTGAATCCAGCGTTAATCGACGCCACTGCCATTTGCTCATAGTAGCTGATGTTTGTTCTTTGTTGTTCGTTAAACAGACCCACTGCATAACCAAAGTCTGCATAGCCTACGACTTCATTGATAGGGTCCGTCCAAGGATTGCCCATGCCCGCGCCTGCAAGCGGCAAATAGAGATTCCCTGTGACTGGAACTTGGCTGTTTTGCTGGACTATATAGGCTCCAAGTGTAGGAATCCAATGCCCTGCGTAGCTTTCCCCCCACAGATACATAGGCCGCGAGTTCATTAGCCAGGTAGGGTGGTCCGTCCCAATGATTTGCAAGGCTGCATATAGCTGCTGTGCATACTGTTGGGAAGTAGTGATGTACTCATCTCCACTAGCTACGAAGGAAAACCCAGTCCCTATCGGTGCGTCTATGTAGAGCAAGTGGTAGTCCAGTGCCCAGGTCTGGTTCCTCACTTCCAGTCCGCCGGTAGTCACGTTGTAGTACCAGGCCCCGTTTTCATACAGATTAGTGCCTGTGGAGGAGCAGCCCGGCCCTCCTTCTAGCCAGATTATGAGAGGCGTGGGGTTTGCTATGTCGGTGTTGATGTCTGTGCCCAGCTTGTTTACTTGCCAGTAAAAGAGGGAAGAGCCGTAGGTCTGATTCACGACTGCGTACCCTGCGGTTCCGTTGATGCCGGAGAAGGAATAGGGCGTAGAGGTGTCGCCCGCGGCCTGGCGCTTCAGCATCTCTTGGCCGGCTGCAAGGTTGGGATGACTGCGGGTGTAGTGCTTGTCGGGGAAAAGAAAGGCATGGGCGGAGAGCAGCATGGTGAAGAAAAGGGAGACTGACATATTAAATGTGGAGAAGGTCTCCATTTGTCCCGAGTAAAATCGAAATTTCCCCACAAATACGCCAAGCACTATACCAGAAGCTAGAGCTTACATATATACAACCGGTCTATTCCCTATACACTGAGTCCTCGTCGCAGTTCTATATATAGGTAAGTAACTAAGCCTTACTATGGACTAGTCGAAGGTCGCAGACTCCTTCGTCTTCAGTCCCAACATCGCATTCAGCTTCTTGTCTCCCTCTTCTGCCTGCGTGGGCGGCCCGATGTAGGACAGCACGAAGGGCTGGAAGGCCAGTCCGTGGAACACTCCAAGGAAGAAGATGCAGAAGTACATGCGGAAGTAGTAGAGATTGAAGATCAGACTGGGGGCGAGGCCTAGGACACTTACACCGATTAGCTTGGTGATTACTATTCCCGACACAATAGTGCTGCCGCGCTCCACTAACGCCTTGTAGGCCCGCTCCTTGCGAGTGCCCGCAGTATGCAAAAACTTCGTAGAAATGTGAATACAGAACTCCACCGCAAACCCAGCGCAAGTGATCATATTCACCACACTCACCGCATTAACTTCAATCTTAAACTTACTGGAACTAAGCGTATTCCACACATAGCAGCCCGCTATCATCCCCCAAGTCGTAGCCCCTACAAACACCGTCACTAGCAGTGCATTGTAGAAAGTGGTAAGCAGCTCTACAGCGAAGAACACAGCTGCGCAGGCGAGGAGGAAGTTCTGGAAGCACACACCTTGGATGTAGTTGTACTGGTCGTAGTAGACGTAAAACAAGGAGTAGGCGTAGGCTAGTTGTTCGTCGTTGGTGTAGGGGTCTTCGCCAGAGGTCCAGTCAACGGAAAGCTCGGTGGCGTAGTTGGACGTTTCGCTGGAGGAGGTGAGGTAGGGGACCAGCTGCTTCGCATAGTTCTCCACTGCATTCCGAGCTGACTTGTATCCGTCTATATACTGCTTTTGCGTGATCAAGGCAGTGTGCTGGAAGCGATATCGACTGGTCAGTATATTCCCATCCGGCCCAAACACGATGTCTTTTTCATACTGCTCCCCACACACCCCATACTTCTTACAGCACTGCGACTCTATCGGGACCTGCAGGAACTTCCTCACCTGCGTGTTGAAGTCATAAAAATCAATCTCAGTGCTGTTGCAGTCATGCGCCCATTCCGCGCCGCCCACCGTGTACTGCGCGAAGGACTTGACCCAGCTGTAAACCGGCGGTTGGACGGTTTTCTTAATTTCAGCGATAGCGTCTGCCATTTGGTCAAGTATCTGCAGGTTGTGCGTATTGGTGTAATTCACGTTTTTGAAAACTACATAAGCAATGGGCCCTGCTTCCCCCCACTTCATGTACTGGTTGAAGTAGTGGTAAAGGTTGGAGCCTTCGATGGCTGTGACTTGCGGGTCCATGCCTAGTTGCAAGTGCGGATATCCCGCTATCGACAGAATAATGATGCCGAGGAAAGTCAGCGCCAGGCCGATTTGCGTGACAGGGTTGAATATGATTGGGGCGTAGACCTTCTCCATGAACCAGCGAACCAGGTCTCTTTTCGGCTCCTTGGGCATTCGAAGGACGTCGAAACAGGGCAAGCAGTCGATTCTGCGAGTCCTTTTCCTGCTTTCGTCTAGGGATAGGAGAGCCACGAAGGCTGTCAGTTGCAGGGCGTAGTCGCAAGCCACGGCTATGGCCGCCTGCAGACAGAAGTCCGTGAGCGCTGGCACGTTCGTGAAAGTCCCTACAATAAACGCCATGCATTCTGAGAACGCAGCCACTGTGATGGAAGGCGCGACTTCCATCAAGGCCAGTCCCAGCGCCTGGGGAATATCAGGCGTTCTGCCTGTCTTTTCCCTCAGTTTGTCCTTGGCTTTGCTAAAACTGGTGGAAATGATGAACATATTGTCCACTCCGATTGCTAGAATGAGGAAGGGAATGACCTCCACCGAGATCATCGACATGTACAGCCCGGCCCACGAAGTCACTCCAATCGAAAAACACGCTGAAAACATTACAATAAGGATCCCTCCCAGTCCCACCAGGAACTTCGTATGCACAAAGGAAGGAAAAGTGCCGAGTGCCAGGGACAAGTAGAGGAACATAGCGAGGTAGGAACCCACTATATACCACATGTTTTCCTGCGTTTCCTTGTTCAGTTCATCGTTGATAGACCGCTCCGCCATGTAGTTCACCTTCAGTAGATTTGTGTCGTCTGCGTTGAAAGCGGCGATTTTGTCCTCGAAGATGTGGGTTTCCCAGCGCTCTGCGCCGGGCTTGCTCGCTGCGTTTGCATTCAGCAGGAAAGTCACCACTAGCATTTTGGCGGCGATTTTGCAGGCTTCGCAGCCTGTTTTGGAGCCAGTAATGCAGGAAACGCCTCCGAACACCACATTCCGGATTATGGGTATTTCGTTTCGGTCGGAACATGGGATTTCCGTGCCTGTGACCTGCTCAGTGCACTGCGCTGTGTACTTGATGTTGGGGTCGTCCTGCATAGCGGTGATGTTCATTTTCCAGTAGTCCATGGGCGAGGAGACAAAGCAGCCTTTGCCGGTGATGGGCTTGTAGCAGAAGTAGTCGAGGGTGTAGACCTTGTCCTCGAACAGCAACTCCGCATTTTCGATCTGGGACTGCAAGTCCCACACCTCCGCCAAATACTCCTTCTGAAACAAGTCCACCTCCCCCTGGCCACTCTTCGCCACAAAGTTCATCTGCTCAGTGCGGAAGAACTGCCCAAAGTGGTTGTTGAAGAAGTTCTGCTGCTTGTTGGTGTTGGAGCCCGGGTCTACCCAGAGCTTTTGCGGGCTGTTCTATGTGGGCGGTACTGTGACTTTGAGGGTGTAGAAGCCAATGCAGCCGACGCCGACGAGGAGACAGGCTATTGCGATCGTCCAGACTGGGCGGTTGGCGGCAGTGTAGCCTATGCGGTAGAAAAGCCTAGCGATGAACCCCATTTATCTGCCTACAGCTCTGCATCCACACAGATATTGCGTCTCTTTTCGCAGCTGACAAGGACGAATTCCTGCATATTTAGGTTTAGCCAGCTTTCTCAGCGACTTAGGGTAATGCTAGGTTGAAATGGCTCTTTTCATTCTCAAACTATTGCTTCTTTCGTATGTTTTTCTGCGAATTAGGCGTAATCGCTGTCTGTGAGTAGGGAAAATTACACATGTATTCATTTCGAAGCTGTTTTGGAGAAAATATATACTAATTTATCTCTTATTTGGCTGTAGACTTCGTCTTTAGCGCTTCAGTCGATACACTTTCACTCCAAAGTCTGCCCACAAGTCAATTACAGCAGAAACATGAGGAAATAAGAGTTCTCTGAGCCTTAATCCCGACTAGATAGCGCCCTTTGCAGTATTCTTAATGCAGAAATGTGCCAATCAGGGCCTTCCCTCTGCAGTACATCTGCAATTACGAAGTCGGTAATGGCAGACAGGCGCCTGTAGAGTTTATTATTGTTAGTACATGGAAACTGCTCGAAGTCTAGAGCGCCAGTTCTCTTTGGCTCGTAATACCAATGGGGAACTGCGCCTATAGCTCCGAACTGAACCCGGCGAATGCAGTCACTCGCAGTAACTTTTCCCTACAATACGTGATCGGCAAGGGTGGCTTCGGCAAGGTCTGGCGCGTCCTACACAAGCGCAACAAGCAAGTCTTCGCCATGAAGGAAATGCACAAAGCCCGCGTGCTCTCCAAGCACAGTGTCACCTCCGTCCTCAACGAGCGCAAGCTCCTAGCAGTGCTCAAACACCCCTTCATTGTCAATGCTCAGTTCGCCTTCCAGGACGAGGAAAACCTGTACCTGGTGATGGACCTGATGCTAGGGGGAGACCTGCGATACCATATAGCCAGGGAAAGGCAGTTCACAGAGGAACAGACGAGGTTCTTTGTAGCCTGTGTGGTTACAGGTCTTGAGTACTTGCACCTGAATAATGTGGTGCATAGAGACATCAAGCCGGAAAATCTGGTTCTCGACTCGAAAGGGTATGTGCGGATTACGGACTTTGGGATTGCGCAGGTAGTGAGGGGCGAGCAGGCCAGTGACACCTCGGGCACTCCGGGTTATATGGCTCCGGAGGTTATGTGCAAACAGCCGCATGGGAAGGCGGTGGACTACTTCGCAGTGGGAGTCATTGCCTATGAGTTCATGATGGGCAGACGACCGTACCAGGGCAGGTCCCGCAAGGAAATCAGAGACGAAATGCTGGCTCGACAGGTCCAACTGCGCAAACAAGACATCCCCACAGGGTGGTCCCTCGAAGCCGCGGACTTCGTAAATAAGCTGATCCAGCGTCGGGCTTCAAGTCGGCTGGGCTTCAATGGCGCTCACGAGGTAAAAAACCACACTTGGCTGCGAAGTGTGCAGTGGCAGAAAGTCTTCGAAAAGACCATTGACTCTCCCTTCAAGCCAGAAGTAGGGGACAACTTCGACTCGAGGGTGGGACTGCAGGAGTGGAAGGATGAAGACGACATCGACACTTCTCAGCTGCGAGAAACCGGAGTGCAGGAAATGTTCTGCGGGTACTACTTCGACGTCCTGCGTGTGCTGCCCAACAAGCACCGGGACGAGGCCACGACCGTGGCGCTCAATAGAAGGCTTTGAGCTGCTGATATTAGCATGGAATAGAGAGGAAACGCTGCTGATTTAGACGCTGTTTTCCAATAATGAACTTTTTCTGCGAGTATGATAAGAAGCCGGCCGCCGCTTTCTGCTTCCAGGGGGCGAAGAAACTGGCAGTCTGCAAGGAACACATAGAGGACTGTCTTTCCAAGAAACTCGACATCTACCCTTTAGACGGTATTCTCTTCATCACCTCCCCAGCCGATGTGCCCGCCTTTCGCACCGTATCAGGAATGGCCACCAAGGGCCTGGCCTACGCCCAAGTCCTACGCTCCACTCTCAGCCAAGAGCTCGACTCCAGCCTCAGCACCCTCAACCAGGCCAAATCCGCCTGCTTCCAGATCCTCAGCGAGTCCTTCACAGCTTTCGGAGACCAGGTGCAGGGCAGATTTCGGGCCTTGGAGCGGGAAATCGAGCAGTTGGAGGAGGAAATGCGGAATTTGACTAGAATGAAGGGAGCAGTCCTGAGTCCTACAGCGGAGTTATTGACTAAAACGGAGGGAATTGTGCCGGGATTGCTAGGGTTTGTGAGTTGGGCGGGGTGGAAATCCCTAGCAACTGCCCTTTTCGCCGGATTTCGCATGCATAACACCGAACCTGCGGAAATACTGCTGCAATCACTCAGTCCTGACCTGAGTTCCCGACTCCAAGCCATCCAAATCCACTGCCAAACCCTGCAGGAAAGCAATGAATACCTAGATATAGCAGAAGCGGCCTATTGGAGCAGCATAGCGACTGTGCTTGCTGCTATAGTGAGGGAAAGTGGAGAGGAAAGGACGCAGGAAGGACTGGGAGAGGCGGAAATAATGGCGAAAGAGGGGAAATTGGAGGAGGAAAGGGCGGTTGTGCGGCTTTTAGGCAAGTTCAGAGCCAGAGAAGCTGTGGACAGACTTGTGGAGGACTGTATTGCTCTGGCAGATACTTACAAAGCGGCTGACAGCCTGGATTTCGCTTTGAAATGGGCGCATAATGCGCTGGAAATCAGCAGTGAGTTGCTTCCTGACTCTTTCACCTTAGCTTCTTCGCGCCTGCAAGTGGCTCTCATCTACCAAAGGGCGGGCCTATCGGATGAGGCGGAGTTGCAGCTGGCGGAGGCGCTGGAACTCAGTATGCGACTTGACCCGGTGTCAATGGTGACTGCCAAGACGTATAGACGACTGGGAGACCTGTACGGAGACACTGGCAGAACTGAGGAAGCGGAGCAGTCCTATAGAGATGCACTGTCTATTGGTCTGGAGTACTACCCCAGTTCCGCGGACACAGCTGCGACTTACACCAACTTGGGCATTTTGTACGAAGCGCAGAACAAGTTGAAGGAGGCGGAGAACTGCTGGACGAAGGCGTGGAAGCTGTGGCAGCACAACCACGACTCACGTGCCCAAACCCTCGTCTTTCCCTGCCTTCAAGACCTATTCATACGCTCAGGTCGTGCCCAGGAACTAGCCCTCTTCAGCCCCTAGTCTAGACCTCCATATATACAGAGCCAGGCAAATATGCTGAACAACTTCCTCGCCCGGTCCCAATACCCCTACTTCGGCTTCATCCAGGAAGACCGTCCCCTGCAAGTGCCCAGTTTCTTCCACGTAAACTGCTCAGACACAGGCAAAACGCTCTGCTTCTGTCCCAAAGCCACGCCTATGGCAGGAAGTCTGTCCGTACTGCAGGCTATGGAGGTGGACTTGGAAGAGATACAGAAACGCAGGGTCATTGACAGGGAAAGAGTACAGGCAGTGGCAGTGCCGAGGACTAGGCTGGTCCGGCCTGTAGTCACTGAAATTGACCAGAAGCTGTGTGATTGTTGCTTGAAAAGCAGCTCGAATTATAAGAGAGTGAAGCAGAATGACAGGGATATTTTCTACTGCAAGGACTGTGCGGATGGTCCGGATGGTACGGCGAAAAAGGCGTGGACGCTGAATGCCCGCAAGAAGCGAATGGGGCCTTTCCTGCCCAAAGGGATAACTCAGTCAGAACTAGGGAGACGCGGCAGGCCTCGCATTTATTGCCGGGAAGAGGACGAAACTATCCACTGCTACTTCCCCAAGTGCTTCCGCCGCAATGTCCGTGTCGACAAAGACCCCGACCTCCTCGAGTGCAGAGCCTGCAGACGCACCTTCCACGCCAAGTGCTCAGACCCGCCCCTCAACAGCACCCTAGTGAAGCGCTTTCCGTGGTACTGCTTGGAGTGCAAGACTTGTGCGATTTGTGGGAAAGTGAAGGATGATAATCACATCTACATGTGTGAAGCCTGTGACCGGGGGTTTCATACGAAGTGTGCGAAGATCACGAGTCCGTCGGCTTTTTACTGTGCGGATTGTAGCATGTGTGCGGGGTGCAAGGACCAACTCGTCCCTCCCCAAGAAGTAGACTCCCCTCTCTTCTTCACCAACAAGCGAGTATGTGAAAGGTGCTCCAGTCGCTACCAGGCCAAGGACTACTGTCCAGTGTGTCTGACTCTGCACAAGTCTGAAGTGGAGGACATGCTGGTGCAGTGTGATGTGTGTCAGCTGTGGGTGCATGCGGAGTGCACGAACTTGCCGCAGGAGAGATGGGAAAAGCTCAAGGAACGCGCGTTTCAGTGTCCGCGCTGTAGAGAGCGGCAGATGCCGCCACGCGCCTAGCTAAGTAGTAGACTGGCACAGGACTATTGGCCTTTTCATATGTTATTACTTGCAGTTTGAGCATCAAGGCAGAAAACAGCCTGCAGAGCGTCTTCATTGCACTAGGTTTCTTTGCACCTACCAGATTTGATGTATGTGCAGACTGAATTTGACCTCTGTGTCTTAGTGATTCCTCACTCTCTCGGACTTGTACATGCACAAATCCACCCGCTACATATAATATGACCCGAATTCATCCACATTAGTACTATACTCGTCCTCAGATAGTACCAGACGCAAGGCAATTGCCACTGCTGTAGCCTAGGCATCGAAGGCAGACCGTAACTGCAGTTCAGACTAGGCCCGGCACCTGTTGAAGGAATTATAATATGGGCAAAGGGACCGTAGCTCTCATGATGACGCTGCTGGTAGTGGGCGGGCAGGCGGACCCGACCTTAGACGACGCCAAGAACTTCATTTTGGGGTACTTCACCGGCTTCCAAGGCAGCACTTACAACCTGACAAACTCCTGTCTCTCTCCGAGCGTCCAAACCCAGCTCTACTCTGATTGGGACGGCATCTTCTCCAGCCACTCTATCATTGAAAGTCTCCTCCACCTGGAGTCAGACGCTATGACAGCCGCTGACGACTGTCTCCTGTGGGTCTTTCCCGTCTCAGTCATAGCTTCGTTCGAGGACAAGGGTCTGGACACGGTCAAGGACTTCATCGAGCACTTCGGTACGATTTTGGTGGATCTGGTATACGCGATTGACCAGTTCGGCGAGGATTTCTTTGAGTCGGGAAGGTACTTCGGTACTGCTCTTGGGGAGTTCTTGGAAAAAGTGCCTGTGGAAGCGAGAAGAAAGCTGCTGGCTGGGAAGCTGAGCGGCTTCAAGCCCAACTACTTGGACGGACTGCAGAACTTCACGGTGGGACTGATTCATGGCTTGCAGGCGAACACCACTGGAAACTCTGTGTGTCTAACCAGCTTCGATACGATTGCAAGCAATATGGTGGCGATGGGAGATGTGGCCTTCCGCTGCGCTCTACTGGACATGGACTCCTGCGCAGACCTCGGCACTGCACTCGAAAACGTCCTAATGGTGCTCGTAAGCTTCAGCACGAATTGCCAGTTCTCCAAGCTGTGGACGAAGTTCGGAGGCCTGCTGACACTAGACGGGTGGATTTCTCTGTATAAGAACATGTACTGGTACCAGGCCCAGATCCGCCAAGACTACAGCAACACTGTGGCCGGGTTCAAGGCAGGGCAGTACTACTCCGCAGGACTGAACCTCGGCCAAATCATCCAACTGGCGTTCACCTTTACAGTCAAGTAGGTAACCGCTCCATAGTCTAGACCACTAGTTAGGGGGCTACATTAGCAGCTGGGGACTCGGGCTGGTCTGACAGCTTCCGCTTCTTGGTCGTGGAGTTCGAGGAAGCCACTTGATACAGCACTTTGATCAAGTCGTGGGGCTGCGCTTCGAAGACCTTTTCCACCTGCTTGAGTGTATAGCTCTTCCCGCAGAGCTGCTTTATGCCGAACTGCACTTTCCCCAGTTCGCCGATTTTCTCCTTCGGGAGTTGCGACCAGTTCCCTAACATGTGAATCTTGTACTTGTTGCCAATGTTGAGTTTATCAGCCAGGAGTTCAGCCGTGGCGCCCTGTTTGTACCACTCCACAGCCTTGTTGAGGCGGTATTTATAGCTCCGCTTTCGCATGTTAATCAGGTCTTCTTCGGAAGACAGAGAGGCAGGCAGCTGGGCGGACTCAGGGACTGCTGCAGGGAGTTCGATCGCTTTGATAGGATCGACTTGCGGGGAGTCGAATTCTCGCATTAAATTCCGCTTTGCGGAGTCCATGGGACTGGAGGTGCAGTCTGTGGCTCTCTCTTGATCTGCCTCCTTCGTCAGCGCTAGCAGCTCCGCCAGCATAGTGGAGAAGTGGTACTTCTGCGAGAAGGTCTGCACGCCCAGTTCCAAAACCCTTTCCCGCAAGTCGCAGCGGAGAGCTGCGAAGAAGGGATGCGTAGAGGTGTCCAGGAGGTCGGAAACTGCATCAGTTAGCAGTGATTTAGGGATGGAGAAGCGAATGCTGGTGGACTTGATGCCGTATAGGACTGCATAGAGCGCCAAGTTTTGGGCGCGGAGGTCCGACATTATAAGTAATAGGCGTCAATTGGCGCCATCCAGGTCTCTGCCTGATCCTCACTCCTCCTCAGTCCAGTCCTTTCCCCTCCTTCCATGTCTCTTTCAGCTTCTCTGGGCTTTTCGCAAGGACTCATTTGGACAATGTGGAGGAAATTGAGGCTGGGAAGCACGAAATGTATGTAATTCTGTGATGGTATACATGGGAAAGCAGGGATTTCAGCACTATTAGACGTGTTAAGTCTCATCCTTATCTGCTGCTAGCTTCGCAGTCCTGAACACCCCTTCGTCCCTTAGGGAGATCTCGAGTACTGCGCCCGCCTCTTGCTTCCCCGTCATTTCCTTCATATAGGAGTCGTCGGGCTGCACACTTTTCGCATGGTGATTGGTTAAAAAGCTGGAATCAGTGTCAATGTCGGAATGTCTGCCTAGCTTTGTGCTTTCTTCCCCTCTATGAGGCTGATTTGCGAGGTTGACTAGCATGACGCTGGAGTGGTTCTGCTCCTCTGTATGCTCCGGAGATATATCAGAAGATTCCTTCACAGGCGCAAGGCGGTGTGAGTGAACTGGAGGACTAGGCCTGGGCGTTTCCACTGTGTGGTGTGCACTATCCGCGCCTTCGTCCTCCGCATGCACCTGCGAATGCATCTTATCCGCCATCCAAGTTACACCGTCGCCCAGTGGCTTGCCGCTTTTGCCATATATGGGGAGGAGCCAGAGCCAGGGGTTGCGGCCGAAGACTTGCATCCAGTTTAGTCGAGTGCCTTGGTCGTATTTCAGCACTGTTTCGCCTTCAGCCTGCTCGAGGTTTTCGATAGTTGTCGAATTCGTCAGGATTAAATACAGGTGAAATCGGTAGAATGCAGTCAAGACCACGGCTAACATCCCCACGAATACCCAAAAGCCGACTAGGACCAACTTGTCCACTTCCGCTCTTTTGCCCTGAGCCACAGTCCACAAGGTTTCGTAAGCGTAGGGAAAGGTCGTCACACAGACGTAGTAGATGAGGAGCAGAGAGTAGGTGAGCAGCTGGATGAAGAGCTTGCGGTTGTGGAAGCCGACGCAGTTGTTGATCCAGGGACAGTGGTGGTCCATGTTGAGCACACAGCGGTTGCAGATGCTGCAGTGGTGACATCTCTCAGGTTTAAAGACATGACACATCAAGCAGTACCTCCTCCTCTTGGCCTCCGCATCCCCCATGTAGAAGCCCCAGTACGGAGGCACTACACCCGGGTCAGTGGTCATGGTCCTAACGAGACTCCACAGCTGCATGAAGAGCAGCGCGTGAAAGCCGGCCAACACCCACTTCGCTGCACTGTCAACTAGGTAAAGGATACAGTGAGTCAGAGGCAGGTAGAGACGCAGGACGTAGAGGTAGTAGCACAGGCCCAGCAAAGCCACCACCACCAGCACGAACGTGCCGCCGAACATTGTTTGAAGACAGCTTCTTGCCACCATATCGTTACTATAGTTTCAGCTCCAGCCACACTTTTACCTACATCTACAGTCCCTCCGCTGGCGGAGCGAAGAAGGCAGTCGCCAGGGTGTACACGTCTTCCCCCTTGGTGTTTTCCAGCCTGGTCTCCAGAGTCAACGGAGACGTAGTGGCCATTAGCACCCTGCTGGTTGCGAAGCTGAATTTGGTCACAAGCTTCTGGTTGTTCATTTTCGCGGAAATGACGTTGAAGTCTCGGTGCAGCTTTGCAAAGCCGAGGAAGCAGACTAGGAGACGATCAATGCTGTGCGCAGCTAAGTCCAAAATGGTGGCTCTGGACTGGTTGTGGGTCTTACTTTGGAAGTGGGAGAGGTAGGGAGGGAGCAGGTCTTGGGCGAGGGCCTGGAGAGCTGGGCTGGGGAAGACTCTCTCCTCTACTGCCAGTTCCCCAAACGTAACTTCCCCTAACACCACTTTCAGCCTCACTCCCCCTCTCATCTGCTTCCCATAGAAGCCTGTCCGGTACCCGTAGTTCTCCACCTCCCCCTCCTCCCCCCTCAATCTACACAGCAGCTGCCAAGGCTCTATCAAGTAGAACAACTCATTCACCAGACTTATCCGCTCAACCAGCCTCTGAGAAGCAATTAGGTCGTTCTCCTGCATCCTACACTGCAGTTCCTCAGTGGATGCTGCTAGCTGCTGTCTCAGCCGATCACGCTCAAAGTGCATATTCGTAGTCTGCTTTTCGCACTCTTTTTTCATTTCCCTGATAGTAGAGATCGACCTTTGGGCACTTTTTTCCACTTCTCGAAGTCCGTCGATAATTTTCTGCATTTCGTCGTCTTCGTTGATTAGGAGTTGGCGCATGTTGAAAGAGGGGGCGGAGTTGGGCTCAGAGAAGTGGCTTTGGAGGCTTTCGCGGTGGGAGGAGTGGGAGGAGAAGGGGATATGGAGGGAAGTGCTGGGCGGAGTCTGTAGGTTCAGCGGCAGGCAGGGCGGAGCGTCTTGCGAAGGTGTATTGGAGGCTGAAGGAGTTCGACTCCTGCCTCTAATAGGAGTCGCCACCCTCACAATCCCTCTCCTTTCCACAATACTTCTGCAGCCTACAAACCTCGGCGTCAGTGGTAAAGCCGGCTTCACCGAGCACTGCTCAGGACAGTCATCCTTCCAATAGTCCGGCATCGGCGTCCAACGGCCTGAAAAGCTCACAATCGCTTCATCTGGAGTGGTTTCGATGTTCATATGCAAAGATACTCTTCGAGGCGGAGTGATGTAGGGCTGGTCGGAGGTGCTGCTGTGGGAGTTGGAACTGAGAGGGGCGGACATCAGGTCTTCGGCTTCGATGAGAGGGCCGATGGGACTTTCTTCGCCTTGGATACTGAGGTACTCGCGGACCCGGTAGTTGCCCCAGGAGACACGTCTGTCGCTGGGCTCTGGGCGGTCCTGTGACTTGGGCGCTTCTTTCTTTAAGATCGCACTGGGGGCTTTCGCGCTCATATTACTACTGCGATCCATATTCATATCCAGGCAATTCGAGTCTTTGCTACCTACTCCGTGGCAGTTTTCCTTCATTCTGCTTCTTTCAGACCCCTCTAATCCAGATTCTCTCACAATTAGGAGCTTATGCTGAGGGATAAACAAATGCTCTAATAGCGTTTAAGCAGCCCCACAGTTTCCTCTGCTAACCCCCTCAGCAGCTCCTCAGCCACTTCCCTGCCCACCCGCTCCCAGTCCCCTCCCTCTGTATTCTCTGCACCTTCCCTCAGCACTCTCTCACCCAGTTCCCTTTCCCACAGGTCCGATGCACTCCTACTCCCCATGCCCACTCGGTTCCAATCACTCATACGGCGGCTTATTTGGCCCGCCAAGGCCTCATAACTGCCTGCACAGCCTAGAGAATTGCAGGGCAGACACCCCTGGCTATAGTCGGAAAGCAGTTCATTCACAGAGTCGAACAGCAGACGGTCGTGGATTTGGTGGCTTTCCAGTAAAATACGGTATAAACCCGACGGCGCCTTTTCCAGCACTTCGAAGTCTCGATATTGCTCCAATTCCTCGTATTTCTCGGTAGGGATTTGCGCGATTTCGCGATATTTGCACCATTTGGATTGGCTTTCTTGTGGGTTGGAGGCGTTTTGGGTCGATTTGAAGGCGGTTTGCAAGTCGCTCTGGCTGATTTGGAGCAGAAAATGCACATAAACTGATATAGACTGGGAGTCAGTGGGGACTTTCCACCCTTCTGCTAGGCCATTTGGAGGCTCAGCACTGGCTGAAATTGTCAAAATCGGCCCAATTTCCGATAATAATGTAGAAAATAGGTCTTCTGTGATAGAATCTGCTGTAAAATTCAGCAATTTGCCCTTTTCCTGCACATAATTGGGGCAAATTTCCTCTAAATCCGTCTTTTTCTCGCTAATATATGCGAGTTCAGGGTGCGACGGAGGGGAACTGGGCCTCAAATCCAGCTTTTCTCTCATAATCAGCAGTTGCGGAGGCTGATAACAGCCCGATTTCAGCTCTTTATATGCAATTTGCATCTCCAAAGCCAAAGCACAGTCCTCACTCCCACATATTTCCCTGAGAAGAGACCGAAACTGCACCTCTTCTGGCTGCAGAGTCTGGGATAGTTCGGAAATAAGCAGGGGAGAGGAGGGCTTTGCCTGTATTTTGGTACTTTTCTGCAGTGCGGTGTCGAGACGGAGGGAAACTGGAGCTTGGGAGGCGGGGAAAGGAGCAGTGGACTGGGAAAGGGGCGGAGATAGGCTTCTGGGCAGGCTTTGAAAGGTGTATTTGTGTGCATATTGGCGGGAAGGACTGGGGAGGAAGGTGCTTTTCGGCCTTTTGGGAGAATTAAGCCTTGACCGTCTAGTTCGTCCCAAGTCCTCGATCCTTAATTCCTTCTCACTCCCTGCCTTTTTGCCCTTTTTCCGTCTTCCCTGCGCCAGACCCACAGTCCTTCTTTTCCCTATTTCCCTCTCTGTAGCACTGCACAGCTCCCCAGGTACTTTGCTTCTAGGCTCTGTGAGTGAAAGCCGCGGCACTGAGCCCACAGAAGCGGCTTTGGGACCAGAACTGTGCATTTTTCGCTTAGTGGTGGCCGCTGGCTCAGCTTTAGCCTTGGTTGTTGCCTTTTCATGGGCTTTTTCACTCCCAGTACTCCTTCTTTTCCCTGTAACTTCCCCGGCTTTCCTCTCTTTCTGCCTTCTTCCTGCCAAACCCACTCTTCCGCCCATCCCTTTAGAGCCCTGCATTGCCTATTGGTACCTGCAATAGCAATGGAAGTCCAAGTGCTGTGCAGAGTAGTGGACCGGACGAAGTTGGAAGTGTTCGAAGTGGACACAGAGACTTGGAGCAGTTCCGTGCCTCTTTCTGATGCGATTGAAGCGAGGAACAGCTCTTTTCTGCTGCTACAGAGACAGGGGTTGCTGTGCATTGGAGGGTATGACTCGAAGTATCATACCTTTCTGAGGGACACTTTTCTCATTTCTTACCAAGGAGCCGTGCGTCTCCTGCCTGCTTTAGCCATCGCGAGATGCGGTCTGGGCCTGATCGAGCACGAGGGCGTGGTGTGGGGCTTCGGAGGCAGAGACGTGAGAGTAGGTGCGGGAGTAGAGAAGCTGAGGCTGGAGGGAGGGGAGTGGGAGTTGGCGCGGGATATGAGCACTGCCAGGGCCTACTTCAACCCAGTGGAGTTCCAAGGAGAGGCCTACCTATGTGGCGGCCTCACTTCTTTATGTGAAGCCTACTCCTTCCCCTCAGACACCTACCGTGCCCTGCCCTACCAACTCCCCGAGTCCTCAGAGTCCCTCACAACTCTCCTGCCGACCGGACTGATAGTCCTCACAGGCCGGCAAATTACCCACATCGACTTCGCTCAGCGCGAAGTGAGTAGAAGTGAAGCGAGAGTAGACTGTGTGAAGGCTTCCTGTGGGCCAGTGGTCGTGGGTGCGAAGCTTTATGTTGTGTGTGAGGGGGAGGTATGGAGAGTGGACCTGGGCACTAGAGAAGTCGCTCTGATTAGATAACCGTCTAATCGCGTTCTCGTAATCTGCATGGAGATCTCATGCTTAAATCTCAGAAAGCAGTAACAACATAGTCTATGCCTCATTGTGTTTTGCGTATATTACTACCAAGACTGACCCTTCACGGTTGGTTAAGGTATACACAGGTAATATTGGCAAGCTGATATCCAACTGGGTGCGAAAGTCTACAAACTAAGTAGAAGTTGGATATCAGCGACCCAGTTCGAACAGTTTTCTTGCGATTTTAGTGATTTTAGACTGAAATTAAGGGAAAGCAGTAACTGGCGTCTTAGTAACCATAAGGAATACCAGCGATAGTCACTTCTAGTTATCTTACTATTGCGCATCACCAATTCGAACTTCTCCTCCCAAAGACCATTACAA
>Ga0247837_1004787_pt1 | contig 21334 bp, 29 predicted proteins | sample LaCtaG_2_FD_187115 | JGI IMG/M metagenome (GOLD analysis project Ga0247837, IMG submission 187115) | Freshwater microbial communities from meromictic Lake La Cruz, Castile-La Mancha, Spain - LaCruzMarch2015_14.5m | ecosystem: Environmental > Aquatic > Freshwater > Lake | place: Spain: Castile-La...
TCGACGTTCTTTCCAACTCCTGCGAGTGAGTGATAGCCCTCAGACGCACTTCTTCGAATACAAGTCTATCGTTCGGATCAATTAGCATTGTTTCCCGAATCAGATCCAGCAGCCTACTTGAGTAGGGTAGTCCCTCCTCCAATTCTCTAGAACTCTTCCACCCCCTTGGAATGCTCACAGGCAACCTCAATTTAGCCATGTGTAGCAAAGTTACTCCCGGGAGTACACATCACTCTCATAAGCATTCACTGCTTCTTTCTCTCCCAGCATTCAGCGTCGCATTTCTGGACTTAAATATTCAGTAGTTCCATTAGGCACATTATTCACTTCCTCAACTTCACGAGCAGAGCCGAAGGCTTCCAGTCGATAATGACCCTTGTCTGCAAAGAGATTGGCAGGCTTGATATCTCTGTGAGCCACTCCAAACCACTTCGTAAACATAAGCATCTCCACTAGCATTTGTAATTCCTTTTCGGTATAGAGTGAGTTCTTAGCTGCCCGCTGCTTTATGTCCATTCCTTGATCTTTCTCCATTCTCTCCATTACCAATCCCACTTCCCACCCACTCCGATCACCTGTTCTCAGTGAGAAGTCGAGGAGTTTGCAGGTATAGTCTCCACTTTTGTTAGAATAAGCGCTTCCTTTATGTAGTTGTTCAGAGCTGAATAACCACTGCACAATTAAACTTTCACCGCAATAGAACTTCGAAAAAGCTTGGTGTGTCCCTCATTCACAGAAACCCGACTAACATTTTCAGTGTTTTCATATATAGATTGCTCTATCTCGTAAGCTCCTAGTCCCCCTATTAGATCTCGCCATATGTCAGGCTGCGCATATCCCTCTACACCCCTGTCCTTCCTTCTGTCCATCACCCACTCCACCTGGTACTCTCCTTAGCTTTTGGAGACTTGCAGGGCTGACCTGGAAGGAGACTGGGGAACTGGCTCAAGTGAATAGCGGACTTGAGTAGTTGCTCCACCTCCTCTACACTGCTTCGCTTGTCCACCTTCATTATCACTGACTTCCCTGCTTTCTCTGCTTCAAAGACCTCCAAGCGATTAGCTATGTGGAAGCATTTCATTATTTCAGTCCTTTGAAGGGACTATGACCCACTCATAGAACTCTAAAGATCAGAGAGTTATTACTTAGACAAAATGCGAGGAACTTGCAGCTTTGTATTAAAACGCAATATAATTCATTAAATAACTGATTTAAGCGAATAAATGCAGGAGCGTATGAGGAATTAGCCTAAGAGCGCTAAATGTTCTTATTAGAGGACTGTTCCTGCATTTCAGAAGTGCAAAGGTCAAGACTATCTTTGATAGTCATCATAACCATAGTGCTTTTCTTATAGTCCTCATTAGTCAGGCTATCCATCCCTCTCAATTATAGGCACTTTGGGACCGGTCAAGCAATATCACGCAGGTTCAGAGCGATTTCACAAAGTCCTAGCAAACGGTCCTTAGCTCATATTCAATTCTTCTTTGCTTTAGAGTCGCCATATTTCTTCTTATGCTCGCCACACCAGCACTCAGAATTCTCTCACTCAATGGCTTGCTTTAGAGTTGAAATCAGGCTTTGTACGCTTTGCCTGCTTAGCTATTTTGGCTTGGCAGAACTGGCTCTCCATAACCTTTCTAAACAGAAGTTCTAGTGGAGAACCTTTCAGACATGTGCTCTTTCTAACCTGAACATTGCTATATGTCTTCATTAGCACTGACTTCTCTGCTTCGAAAATTGTCACATGATTAGGTCTGTCACTAGTGATTGAAGTGTTTCGAGTGTTAAGATTTTAACCTGATGCGCAGTAAACTTATGCTCCAAAAGTAAAAAGTAAAGAACAGCAAATAGGTTTCGCTCACGTGGACTAACTCCACTGCGTAAGCATCACTGAAAGTAGAAGACGGAGATTCTTGTCAAATGAATACTGAGAGTGACAGCTGCATAGAGGCCTGAATACTAAAGGTAAACAACTAAAAAGATGGTTGCCTCTGCAAGTTGTCTACACAAAAGACCATATAGAAAAATCTGCTTTGTTCTTCTATTAGTGTCCTTTCCACTTTCTGTTGACCTGTAAAACTTGCTGCTGATATGGCAACCGCCCTCCGCAGATCCTTGCTATAAGGCCTGGAGAGGTACAGCGCTCCCTATAAGCGACTTTGCCACGAGCACTTCGACAATGAGGACAGAGGGAACTCAGCGGCATGTGTGACAGAGGCCAAGTCATACTGTTTCATGCACTCTCGGCCTAATTAGGCCAACTTTATTTTGTAATCCCACAATTCTTAATACAGTATATTGTAATAACTGGCATTGCATGTCTCTTCCTCTAGCGCATTTTGGACTTTCCTTGTCATATTTTCTTTATCTATCGGAGTTTTGCTATCTGCTCTTCAGATTGAGCCTTAAGGTGTGAACAGCAGTCTTCGCCTGGGCGATGATTTCAACAAGTTGCCGCTGCATTTCAAGCACTTCCTTGTCTACCCAGCCACTATACTCCTCCAGGATTACTCTTTCAAAGCTTTTCCACCTCAGTCACTCCCTTCCATATCTGCTCTTTTACGTTGGGAAAGTTGTTTCCAGACGCTTAAAGTACCCTGGGATCTTGTAGTATGGGCGTGTTGCCATGGAACGACTGGCCTGTTGCTTGCTCGAGATTTTTATACGTTTTCCAGCTCAACCCGTGCAGAGAGGAGTTTCTTGAGAATTGCACAGGCAAAACAAGTCTGTCCGCACACGCCACAGAGGCTGTTGCTTTGGCCAGAGTGCAAATTACTACATCTACATCACTCGTATGAACACTGCAGCTGTCCCGCTGCAAGAATCACTCTAGGTGCTTTCTTCTGCTTTTCAGCTCTTCTTCCAGTTACTTAGCGCTCTTTTAATAGGCAGACGTCAAAAGGCTTGAGCAACCTGACACAAAGGTGCGACATTGGCGTTCTGCTCGAGACGGATGGGCAGAATGCAAAGGTCCAGTGACTCTGGGCGAGTCAACTCTCAGTTCGAAATGGCTTATCAAGCCCTATGGTCTGCGAAGGCTAAAGGGCTCCTTATCCTAAAGCACACCAACAAGTCATTCTTTCACTCTACCTGGAAACAGCTGTTCGGGCCAAACCTAGGACTAGGTTTATCCCAACAAGCAGGAGAGGCGATTGATGCCTATCAGGCACTCTGAACGACAGGAGGAAGAAAGGCAGAGGGTTTAGGAATTCTGCTTAATGCGACTGCGTTGACTTCTCCCTCGTCACATCCTGATCATATCCTTGCCCTTACATACAAAAATGATGGACACCACCCAAAAGGATAAAGCACCGATTGGAGAGAGTAGAGGGCAGGTGCTGGTATTTGATGGCAACTTGATGTATCTCTTGCAAAGCACGCAGGGGACTTATAGTTTGCGGTCCCAATAGATAGTCACTATTACGTAGTCAAAAAGTCTATATAGTCTCAATCGAGTGAATTATTTGCTAATCGATTGGAAGTACGAACCACAGGCCATTACCTTCCCCAATATCCCTGTAAATCCATGTTATCTCTGCATGCCAAGTCCTCTAGTCTTTCCCTTTCCCTCTCCCACAGCCACCTCACGCCCACACATCACTACTGCCTCACTCGGTACGAAGACTCGCTCTGCAGGAAGAAGACGGAAAGTCGCAGCAGAAGAGAACTGCGAGGAAAGCAACACATCCCTGAGTGTCTCGGGGAACTAAGGGACCGGAAAGCAGCCTTCGGACTGCTCACGCAGCCCAAAGTGAAGACACAAGGCAAACTCACCTTGGCACCCATTCGCATCCACCAGTGCAGGAAAGTGACCAGCAAGCCCAGGGCAAGGAACGACGGCAGGCTGCAGCCTACAAGGCTGTCTGGAACCAGCTCCCACTTCCGACAGAAGCTGATCTTGAGCACTACAGAGCAACCCAAGGAAATCAATTCGCCCTCCAGCCCCAGGTCCTGCAGCCTTTTCCCTGCCCGCTACAAGGACAGTTTCACCCGCAGGTCCAGGAGTGACCAAGTCTGTTTCCAGTCAGGCTGTATATGTCTTCCCTCGCCTTACAAGCAAACGGACCTGGCGGCTCGACTCACATATGGCGGAGTCGCTCAGTCGAGACTGCCAGCTCTCCGTCCTGTCTATGTGGGCCGCTGCCCTGGAGGAAGACCAGTTATTGCTATTTACTTTGACGGAGTTGTGGGCGATTACTATAAGAGATGCCTCAATGACACGTCTCCGAAGTCGATTCGACTACGGAAGAATGCGGAGTTGAGGCTGCAGTGGCTGCAACAGAGCGTAAATTTGGTATTTATCACAGAAATGACTCGCAAAAAGGCGCTTCGAGTCCTCAATCACTTCCACTCCGCCCACATCACCTTCCAAGCAGCGTATTTAGTCCCAATTCGCTCGCAAGTAGTGGACTATTCCAGCTTACTGTGTGATTTACAGGTGAATATACAGCAATTGCTAGTGGTTTCAAGCTTGGATGTAGCCTATGAAGACCTGAAGGATGTGAGTGAGCGAAGTATATACGTAAAAGCGGGCGTGAAGGTAAAGCTACTGGGAAACGCACTGCCTGTAATAGGGGAAAGTTCCCCTCTTACCCTGCTGATCCCCAGTCTCAAAGCCCAGCCAGCCACTGAACTACTGGCCTTCGACCAAGTGGCCAGCTGCATTCAGTACCTGCGCACAGCCCCTACTTGGGCCAGTGCCTTCCTCAGACTGACGAGTCACCCCGCGGCAAATATGTGCGCGCTGACCACAGGCCTAGTGGCGGAGGCTGTGCTGGAAAGGACGCTGAAGGTGCCTAGGGCGGATGTTGTGAGAAAAGGCGTAGGACGGGTGTGCGGACTGCATAAAACACTGGTAAGGTCTGAGACTGTCCCTTGCTTTTCCAGTCCGCTCATAGTCCTTACCCAGTTCCCCGCCCACAACAGTGGCTGCGATCTATTGGAATCCAAGGCACTGCATGTGAAATCTGGCTTTCTGAACCTGCTCGATTACACTACCTTCAGACCCTCTCCCAGAAACCTAGCTTAGCTCTAAGTGCCACCATATCAACCTTATAGAATAATGCTGGCGGCGCTGGCGAGGAGTTTCGGCTACAAAGCGAAGCAGGTGCGATTCAAAGATTGGAAGATTGTGAGAGGGGATACGGTACTGGCTACACAGGTAGCGCTGCGCTGCGGCAAAGACAAAGGCAAAACCGGAGTAGTGGAAAAAGTCTACCGCCACAGCAACCAAGTCCTAGTGAAGGACGTCAACATCGTACCCCCCACCTAGAAAACCAAGCACCTCAGCAGGGACGAAGCCATGACTCCGGGCAAGACCAAGAAGGAGTTCCCCGTGCACTTGTCCAAGGTCGCACTCATTGACCCGGAGACCAAGTGAGGGGTAGGCAGGAAACCCACCAGAGTGAAGATGGCCTACTTGGAGGACGGGTCGAGAGTCCGAATCGCCTGCAAGTCCGGATCCCTGATTCCCAAGCCAGTGGCCTACAAAACCCGGCTGGAAAGAGGCAAGGATAAGGTGGACGGTCCGAAAGACACACCCGCTGAGCTCATTCTCAAGCAAACCTACTTCGGAGAGGACTTCCAGAAGCTGAAGGAGGACTGGCTGGCCTCTGTGAAGGCGCGCGAGCAGCAGGCCCAGCACCTCGTTTTCCCTAGCTAACCAGTCCATAGGCAGGGTTAGTGTCTTTCAAGTCGATCAAAAGGCAGACCGCTGGGTAGTGCCGGAAAGACGCATTTTACAGCATAGCTAAATGTGCACTAGTCGTTGCAGGGGAGTAAATAGGGCGACTTTTGCAGTCCATTTGACAGCACCTTTGCTCAATTCCCTTCAGTTATAGAGGAAATTAGGCCAAATCTAGCTATACTTCGCTTTCTATTGAGCAGTACCTGCGCTTTCCCTCTAATACTCACTTTCCCTCTCGGATATCTCTCCTTTTCTCTGATAAGGCAGCCTCTAATGCCTTTTTCCTGCCAGTAGCGCTGTATCCCTCCTCCCTATTCCTAGCTCCTTTCCCGCCCTCTCGTGGGCTCCTGGCTGGGAGACAGGAAACAGTGAAGATGCGTTAGTAACGAATAAAAAGGAACTACCTTCGAGCTTTATAATATGAAAAACGACCGAAAGCCGCAAGGACAGCTGCAGACGTTGGCGACAGAGGCCTTAATGCACTACGAAGGCATTATGAGCGACATGAAGACACAATTTCTGTGTCTCCTCAAGCGCTACTCCTTCGTCACCTTCGGCAAAGGCCTGGGGCTGAAGTTCCCCAAAGCCATCAAGTCCACGCAGCCGGAAACTGCCACCAAGGGTGGGGACTTGCTCTACTCCCAGCAATTCAAGCGAGTAGTTGTTTACCTCATTGCTCGTGAGCCGGAGACTAGCCAACGACGTGCTCTGAAGCGACTAAGCCGCACTCTCCACATTTCCAAGTTCCAGCTCCTCTCCTGGCTGCACGACCCCGCCCTAGCTGTCTAAATCCATAGCCAAAGTCTTAAGGCCTAGGGAGACAGACCTGACAAGATGCTGGTGGCTTCAATGTAGCGCACCAAGACATGCCCGGCAGTCCAAATCAGGTGCCACACACAGGAGGCCTTGGAGTGGCGGAGTGCCCATTTCACTCTTCGGGAGATATTCACCTTGGAAGACTTCAGCAAACCGTTGGTCAGTAGGAAAACTGCGAGGGCAATTAGCCCTAGGATGAGGGAAGTTCGGACTGCGCGTCTGGCGAAGTAAAGGGCATAGCGGAGGTAGGAGGGCCGCTTGAGTTCTTGACTGGTCTGCTGCCGGGTGCAGTACTCTGCAGGGAAAAACACGCTGATGAGACGCGAAAGGACGAGGTTGGGTTTGTAGTAGACGTGGGGGATGCCCTTGCCACAGAGGGGACACTTCGCCTGGTACAGGAAGTTGCGTTGCAGCTCAGCCATGCACCCTATGCAGAAGGAGTGTCCGCAGGGCGCACTCACAGGCTGGTGCAGCAAGTTGAGGCAAATGCCGCAGTCCAGACAGGCTCGGTCCACTCCTTCCTGCATTATTATTCAATCACTCCTCTACTTTGCGAGGCTTGCGGTGCTGAGGCCGCTGGCTGGAGGCCTTCTTGGAGCCTCTGAGGACTGTGGTTTGCGCCAGGCGGGCGGAACTCGCGAGGTTGAGGCTGAGTTTGAGAGTGCTGTTGGACTCTGGGAAGCAACAGGGGGAAATGTTGCGTCTAGTAGGTGTAGTGCCTTTGAGGTAGGTCCGCACACATGGAGAGCTGGGTTTGGTCTTTGCTTCTGCAGGTCTATATAGCGTCTACCTGGTTTTGCTCTTTTCCTCCCTCACTTTCGGCTCTGCACTTTGGTCCTTTATCGACCTGGAGCGAGTATGAGTCGGTCCTTGCAGATCTCTACAAGCATCGATTAGCGGTCTTCTGGACTGCTCAATCATCGTCGAGTACTCCTCTGCTTCGCTACTGCTCCCAGTCCCTCCCTTAACCATACTCGGGTCCAGGACTCTCCTTGGTCTCCGGTTCTCCTTGCCTATGAAGGATGTGGCTGGGGTGTTATAGGGCGTTGCAGAGGCTTTCGTGGGTGATTCTTTTTTCTTGTTATTTGGCGAAAAGTCCCCTTTAAGACGGCCACTTCCCTTGAATTGGCTTTCTTTGACGTGCAGAGTAGTCGTCATAGTTCCGCTTTCTTTCAGTCTCTCAATTTCCTCCTTCAATGCCCTGTTTTCCTCAGTCAATCCCTCATTTAAACTCCTCAACCTCCCCACTCCTCCCAGCACTCTCTCCACCTGCTCGCCTACCAGCTCACACAGGTCCTCCAAGCCTTGCACCAGGGGGTGGCTAGTACCCAGCAAGGCGGATAAGTGAGAGGAAAGCGGGGAAAGCAGGGCGAAGGCAGCGGAGAGTTGGGAGCGAAGGAGGGAGTTGTCGCTGATAGCTTGCTTTTTGCAGCGGTCTAGGGACTGTAAATCTATAGTGCAGCATTGTAATTCGTGCCGGAGAGCTTCGTTTTGGGATTCGTATCTGCGGCAATTAGATCTCAATTCTTCCAATTCTTTCCAAATCAGCCCCTCATCTCTCTTCCTTTCCGAAGTCGTATCTCCCAGCCTCGACCCCTCAGTGGTGGCCTCAGGTATCTCTGCCATGTCCTGTCCCTCAGCAATTGCCTTCAGAAAGCCGGTTTGGAAGGTGCGCAGACTGGACCCAAGACTGTGGGGAGCGCAGGAGGACTGGCGGGGGTTCAGGGTTTGCGAGAACTTCGAGACTCCACAGGCCCTAGTGTCTTCCCCGCCTCTTTCATCCTTCAAACTTTCCACCGGACTCAAAGTCTCGAAAATAATCACATTTTCCCTGGTCGGCAGGAAACTCCTGCTCGGGTCGTCTGCCGTCCACCTCGCCTCCGTCTCTTCCCTGCAAGACTGGCCACACCCAGACTCAGAGAGAAGGGTGGAGCAGTGCTGGGAGGCGAAGGACCCTGCAGGGAGGAACAGGACGTCCAGGTCTTCAGGAGGAATGGCTCGGCTAGAGGGGAGCCGTCGCTCAGCAGGGTCTTTCTTGGGGAGTGGGACTTCCGTTACCCTTTGATTTGAACCCATTTTACAGCGGATCTTTCCGACATTCAGCTTCTTTGAGCGGAGTTCGGGTCCAAACAAGCTATTTCAACAAGGAAGAAACACGCCTATAGCCAAATTAGCTACAGTATTGCGCAAGGGCATTGCTGACGAGTCATTGTCCCTTGTCTCGAAGTCTTAGCCTGAGACTCCGCAGTCCGTGCAGGGCCCTTAGCAGCCGCAGGCCCAATATACGTCTTTGGCACTACTAAATCAGCTTGTTTTTTAGGGGTTTCTGCGTCTGGCTGGACTTGTGGTTCCTCTTGCTTGGCTGGAGGGTCGCTGCTGAAAGTCCTGAGGAAGATAGTGGCTGTTTCTTTGTCGTTGTTGACCAATTTGATGAGCTTTAGGCAGGTTTGAGGGTGGTCTTGCAGGTACTTCGTAATAGAATGTCTGAATATCACCGCACACACCTTTTTCGGGCATCCGAACAGGCCGCTGGATATAGCGGGTATCGCAACTGACTGGAATTGCTCTCTTTCTGCGCACTCTAGCACGCTGAACACTGTTCTTATCAGCTTTTCCTCATTTCGCCTATCACTTTCACTCCACATTGGGCCGACTGCATGGATTACTTTCTTGCAAGGCAGCTTGCCCGCCCCAGTGAGAGCCACTTCTCCAGTCCTCACCCTTCCATGTTCCTTCACATAAGCATCGCATTCCCGCTGAATAGCCTTGCCCCCTGCTTCTCTGATAGCGCCCGCAACTCCCCCGCCCAACTGCAGTTCCTCATTCGCAGCGTTAGTGATTGCGTCCACAGCCTGAGAGGTGATGTTGGAGCGCTCGATGCTCACTTCCGTGCTGCCGAAGTGCTCGGACCAGAGCTGCATAATGGATATAGCGGGCATGGAGGAGGTGCTGGAGCTGTGCTTTCGACAGGGACGCAGTCAGACGATACTGCTGCTGGGACTAAACTCGCTTAGTGCGTGTGACAAGCTGAGAAGAAAGGTGAGGCAGGACTACGGCGGAGTGCTGGAACTAGCAGTGAGTGGGTCCTTATTCCCCGAAGAAGCCCCCGCCACAGAGCTCCTCACCAAGCAACTCTTCCTCAACGAGCCCTACCCTCCCTCCGAAGGCCTGTCCTGCTTCAAAGAAGCCCTGCGTCCCAGCCACAACCTGCTCCTCACAGTCACAGAAGCAGACCACTACGCACACAAAGGCCAGCAAAGGCTACTGTACACTCTACTGGAACTGGTCACTGAGGCGCCCTGCGGCCTGTTGCTGGTCCTGCAGTCCGCTCGCCTGGACTTCACGGAGTTGCTTGAAAAGCGACTGAAGTCCAGATTGAACGCGAAGCCGTTTTGCTGCATGCAGGTGGATGTGGAGGAGTACAGAAAGGAGGTAGCGGAGATGTGTGTGGGACTCGTGCAGACTGAGGAGTGGCGGGAGTGTTTCGACTGCTTCCTGCAAAGCACTGAATTCCAGCATTACTACGCCTTGGGGAAGCCGTCGAGTTGGGTTCAGTACCTACTCCGCAGAGCGGTGATTGAGAATGTCCGCTACAACAGTCCTGCTCGCAGTCTGGAAAAGGTGCAAAGGGAGGAAGCTACAGGCCTCACGACCTCCTTCCTGCGGGAACTGCCTCAGTATGAAATGGCAGTGTTACTGGCTCACGCTCAGACTGAACTCGACAAAGGCTGTTCCAACTTCGACTTAGCCTTCGCTTGGCTCAAATCCAAAGCTCGCAATGGCATTGTCAACCACTCCCGCAGGAGCTTCTTCCGAGTGAGCAGTCGCATGATAGCCCTGGGCCTGCTGGAGAAGCAAAGCAGGTATTTGAGTGACGAGCTTTCAGTGCTGCATTTGCAAATCGAGGCGAAGGAACTGTTTGGGATGATTCTCAGTGGAGAGGTGAGAGGTCTGACACTGTTTGGAGCCTGGATACGAAGTAGCTAAATAGCAGATTTCTACTAGTGTGCAGAGATGCAGGAAGTTGCTCTGCTGTATCCGCAGTATTGCTCTTGGCTGATATGGATAATACTTCAATACTCTATCAACTTTAAGCATTCGTTCTTTCGCGTTTCTGTGAAGTGCACCAAACTCATTTACCTACTGCTAGTCACAATTCCTTTTTGACTGCATGATGCACCACCTCTGCAGAGTTCAGATCCAAGCATAGATACGGGGACTTCCCACTCCTTAGTACAGGTATCCAGTAAGCCCAATTGTCCTTCCTTATAAGGTCTCCTGAGTGCCATCCCAGCTGCTGAGTTAAAGGCAATTGCTGCACTAGGAGACTCTTGTTCAGGTCCCACTTAAATAATTGCCCTCGCGAAATGACGCACAGGACGTCTTCATATACGAGGAAAAGGGAGTCGTCCAAGACTGGTAGCTGAATATTGGGCGTGAAATAGCTGCACAAAAGCACTGAAAACGCTTCAATTAGCTCTCCATCGAATAGGTAAATGATGGACTGGTGCTGACAGGCTCGGGAACGGCCTGCGATTCGCAGCATGTCGGGCAGTGCTTTCCACCGCCCCTGCACCAAGCTAAAGCTCTCTGCACTGCTCAAATAGCTGCTTTCATGCAAAAACCCTCCGAAAACGCATACAGACGCCGTGACTTCGGAATATCAAATGGTGTGCGAATACCTACCTCGTAACATAGACTCAACCCTCACTCCCCCTCCTGATTCACGATCAAAGCGCACTTCCTCGCTGTGTAAGCGTCACCTTTCTCCCTGACTCCGCCACAGATGAAGACTTGCGCAGAGCCAATCAGCACTGCGTTGTAGCCGTCTCTCCACTTGCTGAAACTCTGGTGAATAGGCTGTCCGAGGGGCTGCCAACTCATAGAGCAGAGGTCCAGAGTGAAGACTTGGCAGCTATGGTGAGCGGCTAGCGAGGGAGTGAAGCTGAGATAGGAGCAGATTTCCCGCAGGATGTTGAAACTGAGAGGTTGGAAGACTGCAGAGAGCTGTTTAGCTTGGTGGAGAAGCAGCTTGGAGAGCAGGTGGGAGGGAAGCATGGAGCAGTGCTCTGCTCGGTGTCTGGAGCGAGACCTGGCACGAAGCATTCTTGCGCTCTCCATTTCTCTACACTTTCAATGCAGTTGCTGGGAGAAATCAGGAAAGGTAGAGAGCAACCGCCTTTTCGTGTCGAGTAGAGAAGGATTGGAAAGTCCATGACCAGGCAGAGAAATAGGTATTGCCCACTAGGCCTTATTTTACGCGAAAAACTTACATTGTGCAGAAGTGGCGTTTCTCAGGCTATAGAAAGCCTCAATATCACTACGACTTTCTTTGTCAATTTCATACGATGAGAAAGTCGCCCTATGCCTACATCCCTGCATTACTTTACCCTAGTATAGTTTTGCAGATCAGCTCCACATAGGACTTCATGATCTCCGGCTCATTCACATGTGCATACGCCACAGTGCCCATAGCCAGCGCAAACAGCCCCACAGCTCCTCCCGGCACATCTCTCACCAGTCCTCTCCTTTTCAAGAAAGTCCACACGCTGTCCAGGAACCTGGGCAGCACGTACAGGGAAATTTCACATCTCCGGCCTGGAGCTTCCCAAAACAAGCTAAAGGAGCAGAAAATCGCTCCAATGAGTACGTTCATTCTGTCCCATTTCCCCCGCAAACGAGACGTCACACACAGCATTGCTCGCATAGTAGTCGCCGTCTGACTGACAAACAGCGCTGAGTAGACAGTCCCCAGCACTGCTTGATACAAGACTTGGAGAGGCTTCGCACGCAGAGTTTTGAGGCGGAACAGGAGAGGCAGCAGGTGAATGGGCAGGTAGAGACGGAGGCCGTTGAGGAAGGTGACTAGGAAGCGGCTGAATGCGGGGGAGAAGCAGGAGCCGTCGTGCATGAGAGAGCAGGGGATCTGCAGGCCGAGAACTGCGCGGTAGGCTTCTTCGGGGGTGAGCAGTCGGCCCATTATAGCCATGAAAGGGTGATTTTCAATAAGTGGACTGGGAGGGGAGGTAGAAGGGGAGTAAGTGTGAGTCTGAAGGGGAAAGAAGAGAAATATAGGAGAGGGCTGTTTAGTTCAGTTAGGACATTGCAGTGCTTTAGTTATATACAATGCGCAGTTAAGGAAGGCGTGGAGAGGTGAAAACCTGTATAGACATGCAAATGCGTCATTCCGCTGTAATCAACAAATCCATGCGAAAGTTCCTGCGGGAAAAGCAACCGTTACAGGAAAATCCAAGCAATTAGCGTAAAGATGGCTAAGACGACCATTACGCTTCAGTATTAGCGCCCATTCTAACTCCCACTACCGCCAGCAGCTCCTCTGTCTGACTCACATTCAGTCTCGGGTCGCACAGTGTCTTGTACTTGAGACGCAGGTCCGCCTCTGATACTCCACACCTCCCGCCCAGGCACTCCGTCACCTCTTCATAGGCCGTTTCCAGGTGCATCCCCGCTAGATGCTCTCCGCAAGCCTCCAGCACTTCATAGGCCGCAATGATTTCCGCTGTGACATCTGTCAGTCTGCGCGTTTTGATGCCATCCTCAGTCTTAAACGTATTCCCGTGCATCGGGTCGACTTCCCACAAATGCGGCACTCCCGACTCCTGCACGACCTTGGCCACTCTGGGCAACATAGTGCTGACCTGGGTCACTCCCATCCTAGGAATAAGCACCAATTTGCCCTGTTCTGAGCGGGGATTTAGCTGCTTTAGGATCGCTGGCAACTCGTCTAAATTCGCGTTCGGCCCGATCTTCAGTCCAATCGGGTTCTGAATGCCGTGGAAGTACTCAATGTGCGCCGAGCCCAAGCGTCTGGTGCGTTCCCCTAGCCACAGAAAGTGAGTAGACAGGTTAAAGCAGCCGAACTGCGTGTTTCTAGTCAGTGCAGCCTCGTAGCACAGCAAAAGTCCTTCATGGGAGGTGTACACAGGGTCGAGTCCCAGGGCTAGGGAGTGCATTGTAAGGTAGTTCCTGCTTAGATCTCACATAGTGGCTGCGGAGCGGTAGTACCCGTCCAGCAGTCTTTTGGGGTTCGCCTCTCTTTTCCCTATGTCGATGCTGTTCACGTTGTCGCCCTTGTACGAAGGCACTTTTATTGGCTGTCCTGAAGGCGCCAGCACACTTTCGAACGCCTCACTGCGAGGCTTCGCATACTGCCCCGCAATTCTGCCAACCAGCAGTACCGGCTTCCCAATTGCAGCAGTGAGAGTTTCCCTAAACTTATACATTGCCGCTGTTTTTTTCCCCAGCACACTGGCTGTGCAGTCCGCAAACGCCTCCGCGCAGTCTCCACACTGCAGTAAGACCATTTCCCCGCGTTCACATTTGCTTAGTTCGCTTTTGAGCTTGAGAATTTCGGAGGGAGTGACGATTTCGGGCAGGGAGGAGATCGTGGTGAGGGTGGATTGGAGAGCGAACTGACTGCGGTATTCTGGCTGCTGTACGATAGGAAGACCACGCCACGACCAGGGAGTCCAATGCTCGCCTGCACCTTCTTGCATATTAGTTTAAATCTCAGATATCCGTTTTCAATTTGATGCAGACTTGTTTATAGCCCCTGCACTATTCCCCCATTTCTGCCCTTTGCTTGAACCAAGAGCGCTTTTCCCTCACACAAATATTCAGAACTGCCTGTGAACAGCCGTCGACAGGGCCATCCTAGCAGCGGAGAAGGGATAAAGACTTGAGGCAAAGGGGAAATGCATAGGTCAAGGTCCTCTTTAGTTCAGAACTGGAGGCGACTAGGACATCGCTGGGAATTAAGAATGTGGCTGCAATTAGGGACTGTGGAGACTGTATGGGTGGAGGACAGTTTGGATTGCTAAGGATGGGCCACTAGGTCCATTAGAGTGTACAGTGGGAAGACCACCGAATGTGGTGGAATTCCCACTGATACCACCAAAACTACATTTCTCTTATCGCTTCGAAACACTATTCCGAGACTTTTTCCCTTTAGCCTACTCCACAGGATACAAAAAGGCCTTTTGAACTTCATTCTCAGCTCTTATCGACATACCCAATTTCCCTCTCCGCAGCTATCTTGGTTCATAACTGCTCGCCTATATGCCCTTCCCTACAAGTCTTCAAGACTGCAGGCCCTTACTCAGTCTGCAGAATAGCTGGAAGGATTGGTAGTTTCCTGCATTTGTAGGAATGTCACGTCATTGAACTGCAGCAATGCTCCTTTTTTCTCGAAGAGCAAATGGACTGCCAGGAAGTGACGGCTCTGTGTAACTAGCAGCCTGCAATGGAGAGAGTGCAGACTACGAAGTCTATGCGCAAGCTATCCTGCCAACTCCACTCCTCTGCACAGTTTTCCCCCAGCTCCTCCCCTCCGCCCCAGTCCAAAGCCTCCCACCGCCTCATCCACTCCTCCCTCCCCTCGCCCAACAAGCCCAACTTCGACCTTTTCCCTCCCTGGCTGCTGAGTCGCAAAGACTTCCAAGACCTTTCCCACCAATACGGCAGTATTGAGTCTATCAATGTCTGGGACGTGTGTCTGCGGCCTGCCCATCTCCGCAACAAACTCGAAAAAAGAGCTGTGCTGGTCTGGATGGCGGATAGTCCTTTCCTCGCAGAAATCAAGGACTACCAGCTCGCAGACGTCTGTGACCGCTTTAAGGCAGTGGCTTTCGCAGCGGGAGAGGTGATGATTAGGAAGGGAGACCCTGCGGACTGCATGTACTTGTTGGTGGAGGGACATGTGGGGATATACATAAACCCGCAGAAGCTGGTGGATTGCGTGTATCCGAAGAATGTGATTGGGGAGTCGGGAGTGCAGTCGAGAGCAGTGCGCAGTGCGACGGTCACTGCTATGGTCGCGGTGAAGACGTTCAAGCTCACGCTGGAGGACTATGAAGTGGCGGTATTTAAGATAAAGCTACAGCACTTCAAGGACCAGTCCTTATTCCTGCACCACACCCAGTACTTCTCAGCCTGGGACAAGGTGAAAGTGGACCGTCTGGCCACAGCGCTGATGGTGAAAGCCTACCGCAAGGGACAAGTCATATTCCGCCCAGGGGAAACGCCGCATGATATGTATGTGGTGAGGGAGGGGGGTGTCAATTTGGAGGCCGAAACTACGCTGGAAAAGACCAATAAGTGGCCAAAAAGTCCGACGGCTACGGAAATTTCGCATGTGCAGAGAGTGTATATGCGTACTTTGCGGGAGTGCAGGCCTGGGGACGTTTTCGGCGACTCAGACCTGCTGGAAGGCCATCCTCGCTCCTACGCAGCCGTCTGCACCGAGGCCACGCTGCTCTACATCATTCGCAAAGAACTACTCGACGAAATATTCACAGAGAAGGAAAAACATCGACTCCGCAGCGTAAATGAAACCCGGCCTCCCTCCGCCCAAATCCGTAGGGAACTCGAGGCAGAACACACCCACGCCCTGCTCCTGCGCAACGCCCTGCTCAACGCCCTCGAGCCCAGTCCCAGTCCCATCGCCTTTTCCACCAAGACCATGCGCAGAGAGCGCCTCGCACAGACCATCACACTGCGATACAGCAAGCTGAAGCGCAGCAAGTTGATTAGGCAGGACAAGGTGGTGGAAGTGGTGGGCAGAGACCGGTAGGTCTGTAGGATAGAGGGATGTGCATTAGTGCGGTAGAGGCGGTAGGTCGGTCTAGGGCTGGTTTGGCAAGGAGTAGGGAAATGAAGGAGAAAAGACGCTTGGAGTATACACGAGGCAGGGGGTTAGGGGTCTTGTGGAGTATAGCCCACTGGATTTTGGCTAAATTGTCGCCTTTGAAGGGGTGTTCCAGGGCTGCTAGGCTGTACAGCAGACATCCCAAGGCCCAGACGTCCACCTTGCAGTCCAAGGCCTGCCTTTGCACCTGCTCGGGGGAGTGATAAGTAGGCGTGCCGAGACTTTGCACTCGAGCTACCTCTCCACACGACCCTAAATCACCCACTTTTACATGGTTTTCCGCTGTCAAAAACACATTTGCGCACTTTAAATCGCCATGCACAAGTCCCTTTTCATGCAAAAACACCAACGCTAAGAGAATTTCACCCGCATAACGCCATATGTCCTTCTCTGCTACAAGGCTGTGCCGGGCTCTGGACACGTCAATGAGCGACTGCAGGTCTCCTCCTGCTGCATACTCCATGAGGATATCAATGTAGTCAGTGTGGATTTCGCAGGAGTGGAAGTTTATAATCTGTGGGTGAGTTGAATTTCTCAGTGTTTCCACTTCCCGAATTGCCGCGTTTCTTTGCACTTCGGTGTAAGTTTTAAGCCGCTTGACTGCGTATGTTTTGCACTCTATAGTGACAAAAAAGACTTGGCCGTGGACTCCTTTCTGCAGGGAATCCATCTTGTTGGACGATACAAAGCAACACCAATCACTCAGTAGTCCCTAGTACTACTTTACATATATGGGTTCCTGCTACACAGGCGACCAGGCACTACCTCGCATCACTTTCAGTCACTCCACCTGCGCCAGCTTCGCGACTCGCCGGCGAGAGGCCATCCACTACCTCAAGCAGATGACAGTCCCTGAGCTTGTTCTCACGGACAATGGCCTGTTTAGACGCAGAATGAAGGCCTATACTGAAGCACACTAGGAGGGTAGTAGTGGAGGAAGGGATAGAAAGCAGTAACTAGGACTGGGTGTTAGGCTTGCATATGGGAAAATTAGGACATGGCTAGGACTGAAAAGCCGCATATAGACTCGAAACCCGGCTAATAGTTAGCACAAACGCCCTACTTTGCACACATACAGCCAGCAACAACTGCCTCTATTCGTATCCACCCAGAGGGAAATCCTGCCCCTAGCCTAGAATTAGTCTCAACTAACCTCACACTTGCACTTCTCTTTGCCTATTTCCCTACTCTGCTGGACCTTCCTGTCGTACAGGCTTTCCCGGTACTTCGAAATATTGGCCGGCCCAATGACTGAGATGTGCTCAAGGTTCGGCCGACAGCAGCCGCCAATGTACCAATTTAGCTCCTTCAAAGGCACACGCGCCTCTAACTCCGACGTCCAGTATATAACATCTCGCTTCAGGCTTTTCACATCAGTGGCCAAAGTCTCCACCTCTCGCATAGCTTCACTGTAGTCCGCACTGACATTCGCACACTCCACCTGCTTTTTCCTCAACAGCTCCAAAGCGTGGGGATGGCTGGAAAGCAAATTCGCGTGAATTGCCTGCGTGTGCTGGGTGTCCTCCCTTTGCTGGTTCAGGCGCAAGAGCAGCGGCTGCATGTGGTCTTTCAGGGAGGACTTGAGGTAGGTAAGTCCTGCTGTTTTGGATAGAAAGGCTTTGGCCTGGGCTTCGCTGTCTTGTAGGTTGGAAATGATAGAGGTGTTGGTGTATGCGATGGCGGCTTTGAGAGAGGCGATGTGGTGGTTGATTTCGTCCTTGGTGTCTTTGCTGACTAACTGCTTGAAGCAGAGGTCGCAGCATCTGACGCTGTCGCCGGAGGCTGGATGGGACCTGTAATGCTGGGCGTGCTCCTTACACACAGTATCTCCACAAAATCTACAATGATGTCTTTTGAGTACTCCCAGTTTCTGGCAGCAGACCGCACAGCAGTTGGCTTGAGTCCAGGGCCTCGCAACCACTGGCACTTCCCCGCTCAAAGAGGACAGAATGGAGCACTGGGGGGGACTGCAGTCCTTTGATTCGCTGGCTTTGAGGCCAAATTGCATATTTTAGTATGAGAGTGGAGTTGGGTACTGAGGGGAAAAGAGAGGAGAACAGTAAATTTATGAAGGATTTAGAGGGAAATACCGGGGATATATCTGTGCTGGGAGGAATATTAGTGAAGGCAAGGGAAAGAGGATTAGCACTACTGAACGTCCAAATATTCTCAATATATCGTTAATTACCACAATAAACATCAATTTCGAGTGAACTATGCAGCTAGTTTGCACTTGAGATATATCAAACTACGGTTTTCCGATCTCTAGCGTGTAATCTGCAAGTTTAAATTCATATTTCCTCATTTCCGTGCAACTTTAGCGCTTATATGTGAGGACAATGTGCTCATGCACTACTTTGCGGTTACCTACCTACTTCTTCCTGCCTGGAAAGCGCATTTCCCTCTCCAGTCTGTCGATCAGCTCCAGCAGAGGTCTCAACACACTGCGCTTCTCAGGCGTCTCCACTATCAAGTCTCTAATGTACTCATTCCTTATTTTCACCAACTTAGGCTTCGCGTCCGGCGGAATAAACGTGTCTTTCCTTGCAAGGAACAACTCCGACTCCGACAGTGCACTGACCGCCTCCAGCACTTCCATCCTTACTGCAGCTGTAAAGCACTGGTACAGGTCTGTGACGATGCGGAAAAGGGTGGCTGTTAGGGTGAACTCGGAGAGCCAGTGCAGCACTTGCTGTTCGTTCATTTGGTCGAGGTTGCGGAAGATGAACTTGAGGTAGGTGAACACTTGGGATTCCTGGCGGAGTTCAAGCTGGGTACCACTCTCGGGTACTATGGACGCAAGTACATGTGCGATATACTCCAGCAACAGCGGCATATCCGCCAGCTGTATCGCCTCCACGTACTCAAACAGCCTCCTGAGCAGCAGTCCCAAGTCGAACTCAAACTGGTCCAACTTGAGTTCAATGTCCTGTCGGGCTCTAGAGTGCCTAGCAGCGCAGCTCTCTATGTCCGTGTTCTTACGTTCGCTGTGCGTCCAGTCTCGGAACTCCTTGAGAAGGCGGATGCAGATGTTCACTTTCGCTTCTTCGACGAGAACTCGAAGTGTGTCGACCTTCTTGCTTGTGTCCCACAGCGTGCCCACTGCATTCTTCCCCAGTGTCTCCCCACTCTCTTCGGGCGGTTTGAAGCTGGCCTCCATGGTGGAAAAGGTACTGAGCTGCTCCACCTCTGCAGCCACTATGAGCCACTCGTCCGTCAGCACCTCCGCAACCAAGAGACGCCGCACACTCGCCTTTATCTTCTCTTCCGAGGCCTGCTTGCTGTCCTCTTCCTCCTGCCCCAGTTCATATCGCTTCGCCTTCTTCGCCATCTAGATGGACTTTATCACTAGGAAACTGCACGCAAAGGCGGTATATAGGAAGGGGAAAAAGCGCTTCCGCCTGGGATCGAACCAGGGACCTATAGGTTAACAGCCTAGCGCTCTACCGGCTGAGCTACGAAAGCTGCTGCTTGTGGCAATGCGCTTGCCTTATATTCCTGGCTGCTAGAGGAGTGAATTGAGGGAAGGCTGGGAAGTGGATTTGGTCTGCATGTAGGAAAAGACCTACTCATATATGTGCACTAAAGCAACTACACTGATTGCCTCCTTGCTTGTCTGCTTTGGGCTATAGTGTTAGTCTAGAATCGAGCCTTTGCGCTTGGTCATGCGTCGCTTAGCCTCTTGCACGTGCTCTGGCAGCAAGGGCCCGCTGTAATCCTGGGGATCTGCCACTTCCAGACTGGTTTCCACCAGGCGGGCGACATAGAGCTTCGCCGTAGTGGACAGAAGCAACTTGATCTGGTCACTCCCCACCTTCGACCCAATCATGCCATTGACCAGTCTCATGAACTTCTCCTCCCTGGCCTTCAGGTCTGGCGCCTTGGGCAGGAAGGAGAACTTGTGAAAGAGCTCGTACCGGTCTTCTTGGGCTTGAGTGGGGTCGCAGGCGTGGAAGTAGGCCAGGCGCTTCTTGGTGTCGTCAGCGACTTCAGGGTCGAGGGCGGAGGATTGGTCGTCGTGGAGATCGTCGTCCGAACTAGAGTCCGCCATATGTAAGTTTCTCTCAATAGGCAGGACTAGTGGAGGCCTGGGAGTGCTAACGCTACGAGTAACCAGCTGAATCCACAATTTATAGCACTTTTTTATATATGTAATCAAGGAATGTTGAGCAAATATCCCTTTTTCCTCATCTAATCACCCTCCAATAAATAACAACAGTACGCGATTTGCCTACAAATACCAGTGAATCAGTGGAAGGAAACCTACCTTTCTGTATGCAGCCTAATTTAAAACTGGGGACTCACACTATTCATAGCTAGAAATACAAGCGTTGGGTGCTGTGATGGAAGACAGGAGTCATGTTGCTCTCTGCAGTATTGACATGGAAATCGAGAAAGCGCCGATTCACGCTCTTTTGCTGCTAGTGCATACTTCGGATTCGATGACAAGCTGCATGTCGCTCGCGAATAGGTATGTAGCTACTGAGAGTTCGTGAATTTCGCTAGATTCGCGTATATACGTCAATCTTTGCACATACAAGGGTTAGTACAAAGGATCAACTGGCAGACTTTGGCACAGGTAACACCCAGCAGAAAAGGCCTGCACTAAGCCATAGAAACTGGGCGCCGAGCCACTATCTGGAGCCACTGTGATTGGAACATCGTCTCTTGTAGAACTGCCGTTAATACAAACCACAAACGTAATGAGATGACGCAGCCCAATCTAAGGAAGTGCGAAATTCCTCTGAAATATTCAAAGGAAGCGCCCACTTTGATACTTCTCCTTCGCTCACATATCCTAGGGCTTGCAATATACTAAAAACACGCTGACAGTCTCTATCACTTCGCTTACATAGTAACTTCTCCCAAATCTTCTCACTGTCAATTGCACTTCTTCCCTATTCCCCCACTCCTAGGTCCGTTAGCACTCATTGCTGGGCAGAAGAGACCGAAGAGGGACGTTCCGGCTATTGGGAAATGCATACTTACTGGAATTGGGAAACGATGAAGACCACTTCTGCGAAATAGCTTCGAGTGATAGATAACATTTTCAACGAACTGCTTTATTTATAGCCTATCTCCTCTTTGCGTTCTCTTCGAAATCCCTTAATGGCCAGTTTCTCAGAAAGCAAATGCGAGTACATATGAATGTAAGTGGATGCGGA